>Ga0209676_1000911_pt1 | contig 36940 bp, 38 predicted proteins | sample AraplaCvi_mLB_r2_FD_184282 | JGI IMG/M metagenome (GOLD analysis project Ga0209676, IMG submission 184282) | Arabidopsis root microbial communities from North Carolina, USA - plate scrape MF_Cvi_mLB_r2 (SPAdes) (version 2) | ecosystem: Host-associated > Plants > Roots > Endosphere | place: USA... | reverse complement strand
ATTTCATGGAGAAAGCACACCATCTTTTTCAGTATCACCTGAAAAGCAGATTTTTCATTGTTTTGGTTGCGGTGCTGGTGGAAATTCAATTTCCTTTATTATGCAGCTTGAAGGTTTAAACTTTCAAGAATCTGTACAACAACTTGCACAGAAGGCAAATATCACTCTACCAACAGATGCGATTGACACTGTAAAAAATCCACAATCTACTGAGCAAGCGATCATGCATGAAGCTCATGAGTTTGTCAAAAAGTACTATCATCATCTATTAGTTAATACAGCAGAAGGTAAAGAAGCGTTAGACTACCTTATTAACAGAGGCATTTCTAAAGAAGAAATAAAGCATTTTGAACTTGGTGTTGCACTTGATTCTTGGGATGCTGTTACAAAGGTATTAGAGAAACGTGGATATTCCATGTCAATCATGGAAAAAGCCGGTCTTGTTGTTCGTAACGAGCGTGATGGGAACTATTATGATCGATTTAGAAATCGATTAATTTTTCCTATTCATAATCATCAAGGTAAGATTGTTGCATTTAGCGGAAGAATTATGGGTGAAGGTTCACCAAAATATTTGAATAGTCCGGAATCATCAATCTTCCATAAAGGGAAATTATTATATCATTTCTATCAAGCTAAAAACGTGATGCGTAAGCAAAACAGAGCAGTTTTAATGGAAGGCTTTGCCGATGTTATCTCTGCATATAAAGCTGGCGTCAATGACGCTGTTGCTACAATGGGTACTTCTTTAACTGAGGATCAAGCAAAAGTGTTAAAAACTACTGTTGATCAAATTATCATATGCTACGATTCAGATCAGGCTGGTATAAACGCGACCGAAAAAGCAGCAAATATTCTTCAAAAAGAAGGTTTTACAATAAAGGTTGCACAAATGCCAGATGGCTTAGATCCTGATGAGTACATAAGACAATTTGGACCTGAAAAATTTAACTCCTCTATTATTGAAGCTAGTGTATCATTAATGAGTTTTAAAATGCAATATCATCGAAAAGGAAAAAATCTCCTAGATGAAACTGTTAAATTTCAATATATTAAAGAAATGCTTCAGGAAATTGCAAAATTAAGTCAACTCATTGAACAAGATTATTACTTAAATCAACTCTCAAAAGAGTTTTCTATCTCAATTGAAGTGCTTAAGAAGGAATTTGGACAATATAGTAATCAGGCAAATCGTATAACAAATGTAACAGAAGTAAAAACTGATATCAAACGAGATATATCTTCTAAAACACTTTTACCTGCACATGTAAGAGCAGAACAAATACTCTTAGCACACATGTTAAATAGCAGAGATGTGACCGAGAAGGTTAGACAGCAATATCAGGGTCTATTCTACAATAATGATTATTCCGAGATTATAATCCATCTTTATGCTTATTATGAAGAGGGCAATGAGTCTAATATTAGTAAATTTATGAATTACCTTCCTTCAAAAAGGTTACTTGAAGTAGTTTCAAAAATTGTCAATTTACAGATAGCACCTGAACTAACAGAGCGAGAGTTAAAGGATTATTTAGATGCATTAAACAACTATGATAAGCAACAACGTATACGTGAAAAAGAAATAGACTTGAAAAAAGCTGAACGTGAAGGAGATTTCGTAAAAGCTGCGACAATCCTCCAACAAATTACTCAGCTCCGGTCTAGTATGAAATATGTTAAATGATTCGCGAACTTTTCGAAGGAGGGGAACAAATGGCTGATAAATCGGCTCGTTCTAAAGATACGGAAACAGAAGTAACACTCGATCAAGTAAAAGCATTATTAATTGAAAATAGTAAAAAACGTGGTGTAATTACATATGAAGAAATTGCTGATCGTTTAAATGGTTTTGAAATTGATTCAGATCAATTAGAAGAATTTTACGAACAATTAGGTGAACAAGGAATTGATATTGTCGGTGATGCTGACGATGAGCCTAGAGGTACTCAGTTAGAAAAAGAAGAAGAATTCGACTTAAATGATTTAAGTGTTCCTCCTGGTGTTAAAATTAATGACCCGGTGCGAATGTACTTAAAAGAAATTGGTCGTGTTGACTTACTTTCTGGACAAGATGAAATCAATTTAGCAAAACGTATTGAAGAAGGCGATGAAGAAGCAAAACGCCGCTTAGCTGAAGCAAACTTACGTTTAGTAGTAAGTATTGCAAAACGTTACGTAGGACGTGGAATGCTATTCTTAGACCTAATTCAAGAGGGAAATATGGGATTAATAAAAGCTGTAGAAAAATTTGATTACCGTAAAGGTTACAAATTTAGTACATATGCTACTTGGTGGATTCGTCAAGCGATTACTCGTGCAATTGCTGACCAAGCAAGAACAATCCGTATTCCAGTACATATGGTTGAAACGATTAATAAATTAATCCGAGTTCAGCGTCAATTACTTCAAGATTTAGGTCGTGAGCCATCTCCTGAAGAAATTGGAGAAGAAATGGATTTACCACCAGAAAAAGTAAGAGAAATTTTAAAAATTGCTCAAGAGCCTGTATCACTTGAAACACCAATTGGTGAAGAAGACGATTCACATTTAGGTGATTTCATTGAAGACTCAGAAGCTACTTCTCCGGCTGAACATGCTGCTTATGAGATGTTAAAAGAACAGCTAGAAGATGTACTTGATACATTAACTGACCGTGAAGAGAACGTACTTCGTTTACGATTTGGTTTAGATGATGGCCGTACTCGCACTTTAGAAGAAGTTGGTAAAGTGTTTGGTGTAACACGTGAACGTATCCGCCAAATTGAAGCGAAAGCACTTCGTAAGTTGCGTCATCCAAGTCGTAGTAAACGATTAAAAGACTTCTTAGAATAGAATATTATAGAAAAGTTTATCCAATTTTGGATAGACTTTTTTTATTTTCAATTGAATCAACTAGGCATAATGGCTTATGAAGAAATTTGTCAAAACCAATCGAATGACCATACTCAAATTCCAATAAAAGTGATATTCTAATAACAAAGTGTGATTTTTCAGAATTTTTTCGAGAAATCATTGGAGGATGCAATATGGATCAGCAACGAAAACAAATTATCATAAAAGAAATAAAGTTCTGGAAAGAAAATCGTATGTTACCAGAGCAATATTGTGATTATTTATTAAGTATTTATACTGAAGGTGAATTAAGGGATAATTCTCAAGTTTTTGGTTATCATAAATTATGGGCACTCTTAGGAGTTTTACCTTTATTAATGATTCCATTTGTCACCTTTCTCCTATATTTTACAGAATTGTCTTTAAATTTGCAAATACTCATTTTCCTAACTGTTTTTCTTTTTTTAGGCATTAATGCAGTACTTTTGACATCAAAGCAGCTTATTTGGAGACATATTACTTATCTCGTCATTGCAATTATTTTTTTAGAACTAGTAGTAGAAGGAGTAGGAAGCTTTATCAATTTGTCTGCAATGGTAATGGGGATCATATTATTTGTAAATTGTACCCTGTGGATTGTAATTGGTTTCTTAAAAAAACTTACTTATTTCATTTATTCAGGGGTGAGCTTAATCATTTTATCTATCACATATATTCTCTATATAATGTAATTCTTAAGTGTGGTATGGGTTTTAGTAAAATGTAATCGGTTAACTATTTTTAAAATTATCCAATATAATACTTTTTTTATTGTTTTTAATCGTATACAATAATAATGTTATAGTAATTAAATACTTTTTATTTTTTAAGGGGTTACATAAGGGGGATCATAATGAAACGAAATCCATTAATTCCTTTTGCTTTAATTGCAGCACTAGGAATCGCAGTAATGCTAATTATCTCATTAAAAGGGGCAAAACAAGCTGATGAGATAGCTAATGGTGGTAAGAAGGAAGAGCAAACTGCTTCTACTAAACCAGATGAAATATACGCTCAAACTTGTGTCAGCTGTCATGGTGACCAATTACAAGGTGCAGTTGGACCTAACTTAACAAAGGTTGGCGCTAAATACTCTGAAGATGAGATTAAAGCAATCTTACAAAACGGTAAAGAAGGCGGCATGCCAGCAGGTTTAGTATCAGGTGCACAATTAGATGCAGTTGCAAAATGGTTATCTGAGAAAAAATAATCATATTAAATGACCTTTTCTATATGGAGAGGTCATTTTTATTTGTTCAATATTAGGATTCTTACATGAATTAGTGTAAAATATTGTCATGAAAATAATATGAAATGGTGATTTTGTTATGAACGAAGTAAATTTATCAATGAGATTAAAAAGAGTTTTTGATTATATCCCAGAAGGTACTAGATTGGCTGATATCGGTTCGGATCATGCTTACTTACCTTGTTATGCTGTTTTAAATAAAAGATGTACATCGGCGATTGTAGGTGAAATAACAGAAGGTCCATTTAATTCAGCTCGTTCAACGATTCGTCAAAGTGGTTTAGAAGGTATTGTTGAAGCTAGAATGGGAGATGGATTGGAAGTTTTAAAACCGAATGAAGTAGACGTTATTACGATTGCTGGAATGGGTGGTTCACTAATTGCAAGTATACTTGAAAAAGGGAAAGAGAAGCTTCAAGGTGTAGAAACCCTAGTATTGCAACCAAATATCGGTGCTTATCAAATCAGAAATTGGTTAGATCAAGAAGGGTATTCTTTAATTAAAGAAGACATTTTAGAAGAAGATACGAAAATATATGAAATTTTGGTTGCCTCGAAATCAAGTACATATAAACCTTATTCAGATTCAAAGAATAAAGAAATGTTTATCGGACCGCATTTGATGCACAACCAAAATGACGCTTTTAAGAAAAGATGGAATCACGAGCTTAAAAACTTTGAACGAATTCTTATACAATTACAATCAGCAAAACAAACAGAAGAATCTATTCAAAAAATAAAAGAAATAAAACAAAAAATTGAATGGATAAATGAGGTGCTCGCATGAAATCTGTGAATGGCTATCAATTGGTTCAACAGTTTGAAGTGCTTTTTCCAAAACATCTTGCTGAAGAAGGGGACCCAAATGGTCTTCAAATTGGTACATTATCAAATCAAGTAAATAAAGCATTAATTGCGCTAGATGTTACAAAGGAAGTTGTAGAAGAAGCAATTTCGATTGGAGCGAATTTGATCATCGCACACCATCCAATTATTTATCGCCCATTAAAGAAAATTGTTACTGATGGTGAAGCAGGTAAAATCATCGAATTATGCATTAAACATGATATTGCTGTTTTTGCTGCTCACACAAATGTTGATATTGCAGAAGTTGGCGTTAGTGATTTCCTTGCTGAGGCGTTGCAGTTGGAAAATACCCAAGTACTTGCACCTACGTATGTAGAAAAATTAGTGAAGTTAGTCGTTTTTGTACCCAAATCGCATGCTGAGGATGTTCGCAATACAATTTGTGAAGCAGGAGCAGGGCATATAGGGAATTATAGTCACTGTACGTTTAATGCGGAAGGTACGGGAACATTTTTACCATTAGCAGACACAAAACCTTTTATTGGTCAACAAGGTCAACTAGAGCAGGTAGAGGAAGTAAGAATAGAGACAATAGTTCCTGAATCAATTCTGAAAAAGGTTATGAAAGCAATGTTAAATGCTCATCCTTATGAGGAAGTAGCCTACGATACAATTCCTTTATTAAATGAAGGTAAAACATTTGGTATTGGAAGAATTGGTACTTTAAAGGAAGAATGTACTTTAGAAGAATTTGCTCATTATGTTAAAGAGAAATTGGATTTAAAAGGTGTTCGTGTTGTCGGCAAATTAGGTGATAAAATCAAGAAGGTTGCAATCGTTGGTGGAGACGGAAATAAATTTGCATTCCATGCCAAACGACATGGTGCAGATGTCTATGTAAGTGGAGATATTTATTATCATGTAGCGCAAGATTGGAAGATGGAAAATTTAAATATCGTAGACGCTGGTCACAATATTGAAAAAGTGATGAAAGATGGCGTCAAAAAATTATTAGATAAGAAACTAATTGAAAATAATCTAAAATGTGAAATTGTTGCTTCAAAAATAAATACTGATCCATTTGTATTCATTTAAAGAAAAAAACTCGCCCGTAAAAGGCGAGTTTTTATTATTCTTTTATTCTTACTTTTGGAAGAATACGACTTAACTCTACATTAGAAGTGATGTCCCATGTGCTTTCATCTTTTGGGTCATAACGTTCTAAGAAGGCAATGACTTCACGTGTAATTGGTGTTGGAGTTGATGCGCCAGAAGTAACAGCGACTGTTTCAATACCATCTAACCAACTTAATTGAAGCTCAGTTAAATCTGAAATACGATAAGCTTTTGTACCTGCTATTTCATGAGAAACTTGTGCAAGACGATTCGAGTTATTACTCATAGGGTCACCTACGACGATTGTTAAATCGGCTTCCCCAGCACGGTCAGCAATTGCTTCTTGGCGTACTTGCGTTGCCATGCAGATTTCTTTATGAACATGAGCAGTTGGATATTTCTTAATTGCATATTGAATTAAGTCGACAACATCCCATTGACTCATAGTCGTTTGATTCGTGATGATGATTTTATCAGTAGGAATAGACAACTCGTCAATATCTGATTTGTTTTGAATTAAGTGAACGATATCTGGAGCAATACCAACAGCACCCTCTGGCTCGGGATGACCTTTTTTACCGATATAAATAAAGTGATATCCTTCAGCCATTCTATCTTTAATTAAATCATGTGTTTTTGTTACGTCAGGACATGTTGCATCAATTGTTGTAAGTCCTTTTTTAATTGCTCTGGACTTTACTTCTGGAGAGACACCATGTGCTGTAAAAATGACAGTTCCTTTATCAATTTTATCAAGTATATCTAAACGACTTGGTCCGTCTAATGTGATGATTCCTTCTTCTTCAAATGCATCAGTGACATGTTTATTATGAACGATCATACCAAGAATATAAATTGGTCTAGGTAATGATGGATCCTTTGCAGCATTTCTAGCGATTACCATTGCATCGACAACTCCGTAGCAATAGCCTCGTGGGGTAACTTTTATAACTTTCATGGAGTAGCCCCTCCTTTATTATATTGTTGTACATTTTTTATTATAAAGGAGGGAGATAGAACTATACAAAGGAAAATGTCTATTTACATAAACAATTTTGGTTTTGGAGAATCATATAAGACACTACTTTCTTGAATTTGCATCAATTCACTATCATCATTCATGATTGTTTTTTTTCTACTTCTTTTCTCTTTTGTTGGTGTTTGGACACTATTTTCGTTTTTAGCAGCTTTTTTTGTATCGCTAGGATCATCAGTATTTACTTCTTTAAAAATCTTATATAAAGATGGTAGGTTTTTTACAATTGGTCCGTATTGTTGAATCATTGGTGTAACTTGTTGTGCTGTTTGAACAGCTCTTTGCATATTGCCAATAATCCCAGTAATAGATGTGTCGCCGCCTAACACTCGAGATAAAAATCCTGTGCTACCACTTTCTTGTCTATCTGGTGGTTGCCCTGTCATCGGATATTGACTCTGAGCTGGTTGTTGTTGAAACATGCTGCTATTATGTGACTGAATAACAGGTTGATTTTGAAATGGCACAGATTGTAATAATTTATTTTGATTTACATATTGCTGATATGCATTTAATTGAGGTTGGGCTGTTGATGGTTGCTGGAAATATCCTTGGTTTTGAGGATGGGACTGTTGCCCTCCTTGGAAATAGTTTTGTTGAAATTGGTGTTGTTGTGGTGGTTGTTGAAAATTTGGATATTGTTGATATTGCGGTCTCATACCGTATGGATTTTGCATATTAGGGTAAGGCTGATGATAGCCATTAAAAGAATTCGGTCCGTACATGTTTTGCCCCTGTTGATTTTTTTTCTTGAATTTATCAAGTAATCCCATTTCTAACAAACCTCCTTTCAAAAAAGCATTTTATTACTTAGGCTATGCACTACTTTAAAAATGGTTAGTATAGGACAGTCTAAAAAATAAAATGATAATAAATAAGAAGATTAAAGAAAAAATAGCTATTCTACCTGAAACTATTGTATAATAGATAATTGTAGCTATTTCGAACTAGGAAATTGTTTCCTATATAACAAAGAAAGTCCAAATTAAGAAGGTGAATTATATGGCAGTATCATTTAAAGATTATCAATTAAAACCATTTATAATGGAAGCAATAGAAAAGAAACATTTTACAGGCCCGACAGAAATTCAACAAAAGATTATTCCACAAGTAAAAACTGGACGTAGTATTATCGGACAATCACAAACAGGATCTGGTAAAACACACGCATATTTAATTCCAACAATTAATACACTTGACCCATCAATTGATCAGGTACAATTAGTTATCACAGCTCCAACACGTGAATTGGCAACACAAATTTATAAAGATATTCAATCTATTATTGAATGTTGTCCAGAAGATGCTCAATTAACTGCAAAGAATTTTGTAGGTGGAACAGATTACAAGCGTACTGTTGAAAAATTAAAGAAACAACCACACATTGTCGTTGGTACAACAGGTCGTATTAAAGATCTAGTTAATGATAATGTACTATTAGTGCATACATCTAAATACTTAGTAGTTGATGAAGCGGATTTAATGTTAGATATGGGATTTATCCATGACGTTGACCAAGTTGCATCAAAAATGCCTAAGAATTTACAAATGCTAGTATTTTCAGCAACAATCCCTGAAAAGCTAAAACCATTTATGAAAAAATACATGGATAATCCAGAGCATATTCATATTAACCCGAAACAACTATCTGCTCAGCAAATAGAGCACATTATCGTTCCTAGTCGTCATAAAGACAAAGTGAGAATGGCAAAAGACATCTTAAATAGCTTCCAACCTTATTTAGCTATTATTTTTACGAACACAAAGAAGAAAGCTGAAGAAGTTGCATCTCAATTATCATCATATGGGCTTAAGGTTGGCCAAATTCATGGAGATTTAAGTCCACGTGAACGTAAAAAAATGATGAAACAAATTCAGGACTTAGAATTCCAATACATTGTCGCAACTGACTTAGCATCTCGTGGAATTGATATTGAAGGAGTAAGTCATGTTATTAACATCGAATTACCTTCAGACTTAGATTTCTATGTACACCGTGTAGGACGTACTGGCCGTGCAAACTACTCAGGAACAGCCATTACAATTTACGACCAAGAAGATGAACAGGCACTAGACAAACTTCAAGATCGCGGCATTTCATTCGAACATCGCGAACTAAAAAATGGCGACTGGGTTGAACTAGGACCACGTGCAAAACGTAAACTACGCAAAAAAACAGACCGTACCTTAGACGCTGTTGCAACAAAAGCCATCAAAAAACCATCAAAAGTAAAACCAGGCTACAAACGCAAACTAAACGAACAACGCGAAACATTCAAACAACGAGTAAAAAAGAAAACTAGTAGGTAACAAGAAAAGTGGAACAAGCGCGTTTAGCTCTGAGAGGAATATCTCCATTAATCTGAAGAAGTGGTGGTCTTCCACTTCAAAGATTAATGGAATATTACCGAAGAGCTAGCTTGTGGAACTAGACAACAAGAAAAGCGGAGGCGACTGTTCAGCTCCGACAAGCATAAGACGAGGACCGGTAAAGGTTGGTCTTTAACCTTTATTGGGCATTGGCTTATGACTCGAGGAGTTAGGAGCCGGAGCTAGACAACAAGAAAAGCGGAGGCGACTGTTCAGCTCCGACAAGCATAAGACAAGTCCCATGAAACTGAACTTTGACTCTTGCCGAGATAAACAAGTCACCGAAAACTGGAAATAGACTATATGAATGAAGAGAGGCTCGATAAAAGCCTCTCTTTTTTCATTTTTGAATCATCGTGTTACAATGGAATGTATGAAGAAAAGCTAGGAGTGGACAAGTATGTTACGAATTGGATCTCATGTTTCAATGAGCGGAAAAAAGATGTTTTTAGCAGCAAGTGAAGAAGCAGCAAGTTATGGTGCGAATACTTTTATGGTATACACAGGAGCACCTCAAAATACAAGACGTAAAAAAATCGAGGATTTAAATATTGAAGCAGGATTAAAGCATATGGCTGAAAATGGAATTGCAGATATTGTTGTACATGCACCATATATTATTAATATTGGTAATACAACAAACCCGGCTACTTATGAACTTGGTGTTGAGTTCCTACAAAAAGAAATTGATCGAACTGCCGCATTAGGTGCCAAACAAATTGTTTTACACCCAGGTGCTCATGTAGGTGCTGGAGAAGATGCAGGTATCGAGCGAATTATACAAGGTTTAAATGAGGTGTTAACGGCTGATACACCGGTTCAGATCGCCCTTGAAACGATGGCAGGGAAAGGTTCAGAATGTGGTAAATCATTTGAAGAAATTGCAAGAATTATGGAAGGGGTACACTTTAGCGATAAATTATCTGTTTGTTTCGATACATGCCATATTAATGACGCAGGTTATGATATCGTAAATGATTTTGATGGTGTACTTCAACAATTTGACCAGTTAGTGGGTATTGATAAATTAAAAGTGCTTCACATTAATGACAGTAAAAACCCTGCTGGTAGCAGAAAAGACCGACATGAGAATATTGGCTTTGGTACAATTGGGTTTGATGCATTAAGTTATATAGTTCATCATCCACAGCTGACAGAAATTCCAAAGATCCTTGAGACTCCATATGTAGGTGAAGATAAAAATAATAAAGTAGCTCCTTATAAATTGGAAATTGAAATGTTACGAAATAAGGAATTTAATGAAAATCTAATTCAACAACTTTTAAATTCATAATAACTAGCCCCAACTTTTTAAGCTGGGGCTTTTTTGTGTTATTTAAAATTTAAATTAATGAATGATTACATATAAAAGATATAATCAATCGGTAAATGTAGTATATAAATAATATGAAGATAAGTTCAAATATTAAAATGAGGCAAAACATAAAACAAGGAGTGAAGACTTTGGAATTGAAAAATCCATACGTATTCCTTGGGAAAATCAAGCATATGAGTTCATTCGATGAAATCGCCTTATTTATTACTGAGGAAAAAAACAAACATATTAGAAACATCAAACGAATTCGTTTCTTGTTATATTCGACAAGTGTCATATTTTTAACATCTTCTTTGATTGCCATCGGAAATCATAGAATTGGATGGTCAATTTTCTTATTTAGTTCAACTTTCCTTTCATTACCATTTTTATATATTGTGAGTAAAAACAATCAGATCAATCGATTTGAATATGTATTGAAAGAAATAAAAAACGAAGAATTGAATAGAAATAGATATAAAAAATAACAAACTTTTAGCTATTGACACTTAGTCATCCAATATAGGGTGACTATTTTTCTATAATAGAATAAATTTCTTCAATGTTCCAATTAAAAGAGATATCAAACTTTAGGGAATCAAAACCAAATCTATTTGATTTATAGAATAGATTTTGGTTATCTAAACCTTTTATTTTGCATATGAATAGGACAAGCATACTAATAAATAGGGGTGTAATGATGAAAAGAAAATATTTATTTATATTAGCAGGGATTATTTGTATCAGTCTATGTTGTATTTCATTGAATCTATTTATTAATAAGAACGGACAAAAAATTGGCAACTTAGAAAATGGAAAATTAGTTAAGCAAATTAAGCTGGACAGTAAGCATAAAATCGTAACTGTTCCAATGCCAAATAATGATAGCGGCAAATTTATTGTCAATAAAATGCCTACTAAATTTGGACAAGTAGTAATTCAAAATTTAACTGCTAAGTAAGTAAATGTGAGCTTCTATAATTTATACTAGGTTCATTCATGATGAAATCTATTAATGTGTGGCTGACATTTTTGAAAAAGACAAAAAAACATAAGACCCGGGTCTTATGTTTTTACTATTTATAGCTCTGTTTCAATGATTTTCTTTAATTTGCTATCTAAATGTGAGGCAATAATTTTTCCATCTTTTATCCTTTTAACCGTTACTACATTATTTATATGCTCTTCGTTTTGATCATCTAAAAATAATAATTTAATATAAACTACATGTGCTTTGTCACGTTCGATTAAACTACTTGCAATTGATAAGGCTAGGTCATGACTTAAATCATCCAAATGAAACGCATGATTGTATTTGACCTCATCTTGTGTGTTCTTATCTAAATAAATAATCTCATAATGTAGTTCACGCAAATCCATCTTAATCCCTCTCATTTCGTTTTGAAATTAAATTGATGTAAGAGAATTATATGAGATACGAAATGAGTAGAGTTGTTAATTAGAGGTTTTTAATCAACATATTAACTTTACTTAAGTTAACTTTTGAAAAATCGAATCAATCTGCTGTGCCGTTTGAGGTGAAGTGACATTCGCAATTTGTGCTAGTAGTTGTTTTCTTTGGGTAAGGTCATATATATTTACATTTTTACCATTTAATAAAGAAGCGACTTTAATCGCTTGATCTGGCGTAATTGATACTTGGTATTGCTGACTTAATTTTAATAATTCTTTCGGTGTAATACTATTAACTTTTTTATTAATGAGTGTCTGAATAATGTTCATCATGATCCTCCTCTAGGTTGGTGTTATATTCATCTATTCATTTTATGAGGAGAATCTCTATTTAATGAACTCTGAATTTGATTTTAGTAGCTCTTCAAATAGAAAAAAGCTTGAATTCATAATGAACTCAAGCTTTTTTGATTAGTGAATTGCTTTCTTTTTAAATTTCCCGCCTTTAACGTCAGCAATATTACCAATTGCCACAAAAGCATTTTCATCAAAATCTTCTACAATTGATTTTAATTTTGCTTCTTCTAATCGTGAAATGACTGTGAAAATAATTTTTTTATCTTCGCCCATAAAACCACCTTCACCGTGGAAATATGTTACCCCACGACCTAGACGGGCATTTAAAGCATCGCCAATTTCTTTATCATTATCACTAATAATCCATACTGACTTAGTATCTTGGAAACCTTCAATCGTAAGATCAATCGTCTTAAATGCTACGTAATAGGCAATTAGTGAGTACATTGCATTGTCCCATCCAAAAACGAAACCTGCACTACCAAGGATGAATACGTTAAATGCCATGACTACTTCTCCAATAGAAAATGGAGTAGATTTTGATAAAAGAATACCGATGATTTCAGTACCATCTAGTGAACCACCATAACGGATTACTAAACCAACACCGATACCTAACCCAAGACCACCAAATAAAGAAGCTAACAATGGATCTGCTGTTAAATGAGGAATGTCTTTAAATAAAGATGTAAATACTGATAACAAACTAATTCCAAATAATGTTGAAATTGCAAATGTTTTACCTATTTGTTTATATCCTACTAATACAAAAGGTAAATTTAAGATGAATAGAAAAATACCGAGATTAATCGAAGTAATATGAGAGAGGATCAAAGAGATACCTACAATTCCACCATCAATAATATCAGTTGGAATAAAAAATGCTTTTAAGCAGACTGCCATTAAAGCAGCTCCTAATGTAATGAAAAACCCCCGTTTAAAAATCTTGAAATTTGAAAGCCTTCGATGTGTGACTGCGTTCAAAAAACCACCTCTTTATCTATAGTTTTATAGTTTAATTGTAACATATGTATTTTTTGTCACAAAATGAAAAGCCTTATAAATAAAGGTTTTTTTGAAGAAACATTAAAATAAACTTAATTTTTAAGGTGTATTTTTAATGAAAATCTAATGAAAAAAGTTCAATTTATACCTTTGAAAAAGTTCAAAAAAACCGTCAAAAAAGAGTACAAAAGAAAGAAGGAAAAATGCGAATGTTTCTTTGTTTACAAATAGGGTGGAATCTCTTATACTAAGAAATTGAACTACAAAACGTAATTATTCCTAAATAGATGAAGGTGTATAAATGAGTCAAAATATCATAAAAATAGAAGATTTATCTTATAGTTATGATCGTCAAAATGTTTTAAAAGATATAAATCTTCAAGTAAAAAAAGGAGACTTCTTAGGGTTAGTTGGTCCAAATGGGAGTGGGAAGTCCACTTTACTTAAATGTATTCTTGGAATCCAGCAGCCTAATCAAGGAAGCATAGAATTGTTTGGAACTGATATTCGTAAAATGAAGAATTGGGAAAAGATTGGTTATGTCTCTCAAAAGGCGAATAGCTTTAATTCGGGATTTCCTGCATCTGTATTTGAAGTCGTTTCACTAGGGCTAGTTAAAAAGCTAGGACTGTTTAATGGATTTAAAAACTCAGATAAACAAAAAGTTACTGAAGCATTAAAATCTGTAGGGATGAATGAATTTGCAAATCGAAATATTGGTGAACTTTCTGGTGGGCAACAACAGCGTGTTTTTATCGCAAGAGCTTTAGTAAGTAATCCGGAATTACTTATTCTAGATGAACCTACTGTTGGTGTTGATGCGGAAAATGTAGAGAGCTTCTATGAATTACTAAGTGATTTAAATACAAAATTGGGTATTACATTATTATTAGTCTCTCACGATATTGGTATTATTACTGATAAAGTTTCACATGTTGCCTGCTTAAATAAAAAACTTCATTTCCACGGAAGCAGAGAAAAATTTAAGGATGCTACTGAGAAAGATCTATCGATTTTGTATGGTCATTCAGTACATCTACTATCTCATAACCACGAACATGAAGAGGGGAGAGATAGCTTATGATGGATTTTTTTCAATATGATTTTCTACGTAATACATTACTAACAGGTATGATTATAGGAATTATGGCTCCATTACTTGGAGTGTTTGTTGTGTTTAGAAGATTATCATTAATCTCAGATGCGTTAAGCCATGTGACACTATCAGGCGTTGCAGCAAGCTTATTACTAGAAAAGTATTTCTTTTCAAGTGGATTTATGAGTCCATTATTTATGGGGATGACATTTTCAGTCGCAGGTGCATTTTTAATTGAAAAATTAAGAAGTGTTTATAGACATTATCAAGAACTTGCTATTCCGATCATTCTTTCCGGTGGTATGGGATTAGGCGTAATCTTAATTTCGTTAGCAAACGGGTTTAATACGGATTTATTTAGTTTCTTATTTGGAAGTGTAAGTGCAGTCTCTGGGCAAGATTTACTGACTGTCGTGATCATTGCAATATTTGTTGTCATTTCAATTATCGTACTGTATAAAGAATTGTTCTTATTATCATTTGATGAAGAATACGCTGTTGCATCGGGTATTAATGCAAAATGGATTCACTATTTATTTATTTTATTAGTAGCCTTAGTCGTTTCTGTTTCAATGAGAGTGGTAGGGGTCTTATTAGTTTCTTCACTTATGACATTACCAGTTGCAGCCAGCATTCGTATTGCAAAAGGATTTAAACAAACAATCATCTATTCCATTGTTTTTGGAGAACTTTCGGTTGTTGCGGGAATATTCCTTTCTTATTTTTTAAATTTAGCGCCGGGTGGTACAATTGTGATCCTGCAAATCCTTATTCTTATTTTAACGTTAGGTTGGAAGAAATTAAGAACGAGATAAAGGTAGTGATTAAATGAAATTAGCAGATGCATCAAAATTATTAAAAGATCGAGGCTATAAAAATACTCCAAAACGATATGATATGCTTGAATATATTTTTAGACAAAATAAATATGTAACGGCAAGAGATATTCAACTTGCATTAAAAGATAAATACAAGGGACTCAGCTTTGATACAATTTATCGTAATTTAACCACTTTTGTAGATGTAGATGTAGTGGAAGTAACTGAATTGGACGGGGAGAAGCGATTTAGATCAAAATGCGCTTCAGCTGAGCATCACCATCATTTTATCTGTTTAGACTGTGGAAATACGAAAAGTATTCATGGTTGTCCGATGGAGAATATCCCTGTTGATTTACCAGGTTATAAAGTACAAAGCCATAAATTTGAAATTTATGGACTATGTCCGGATTGTAATGTAAATTTATAAATTGAATTTCCATTGATTTACCTTTATTGTAAGAAAAAAATAAAACAATTCATATATTAAAAAAAGAAAATAGCCTCGTCTAATGATTCATAAGACAAAGCTATTTTTTTTGTATGTAAGGTATAATACTTGTTTAATAAAATGGGATACATAAAAAGATGGAAAAATTGATTCATGATAATAATAAAACAAAGGAAACAATTCCTTGTGGGATTTATTGATTACCTTCTGTGAAAACTTGGAATAATACACCGAATTTGTCTACAACTTTTCCATATGCAGGACTAAATCCAGTATCTTGAAGTGGTAATTCTACTTGCCCACCTTTAGATAAACCTTCAAAAATATGTCTTGATTTTTCGATGTCATTTGTAGAAATACAGATTGTAACTTGATTACCCGTTTGATGAGGATATCCTGGGTATGTATCAGATAACATTAGGTTTGATTCGCCAATTTGAATACAAGCGTGCATAATCAGGTTCTTTGAATTAGCAGTTTCGGGAGTATCAGCAAAATCTCCATAAGTTTGACTGAATTGAATTTGAGCGTCTAACGTTTCTTCGTAAAACTTTATTGCTTCCTGTGCATTACCATCCATAATTAAATAAGGGATTAATTTAACTGTCATTTTATTTTGCTCCTCGAATATCAATTTTTTTATTTAGCCTACCTGTTTACCTGAACCCGATTTCTCATCAAATTATTATCCACAAAATCATTATAAAACAAGAACGTATGTTTGTAAATAATGATTATTCATTTACTTATCGATAAATTATAAGAACTTTTGTTCTTGTCGAAATCACACCTATCAATCCTAAAGGAGAAATTCATCAATTGTTGAATAGTATGGTTTAAGGCGAAAAGTTTTTAAGTAATATACTTTGCCTAGGAGGATGGGGGTTAATGGATAAACTCAAAAAATATAGAAGATATGTATTACTTTTATTTTGTATTATTTTTCTTTCTTATATTGGCCTATTCTCTGATCCACTTCCTAATGTATTTCAAAAAATAAGTGCAGGTACTTTTTTTATCAGCTTAATCCTTTGTCTAGTGATTGTCACAATGGGTGTTATACAATTTAGCCAAAAAATAGGAAAACTTGCATATTTCCTTGTAATCATTAGCATACTAGGGGCGATTTTTGCCTTTTCAATTCATACCATTGATTTCATTGAACTCATTGCATTATACACGTACTATATAAGTTTGTTAGCAAGTCTAATTGCTGGTGTCGTTGCGATCGTAAAGGAAGAAAAAGGGTTAGCAAAATTATCAGGTTTTATTTTGTTATTATGTATCGGCATGATAATTGTATGTACTTTTATTGCGTATAATATTAGTAACGGTGGATTCTAAATAATTTTGAATTGTGAAGAAAACATTTCAAAGGACATTATCTTTTAGTCAAGGTAATGTTTTTATTTTTGTTTAATGTTGTTCAAAGGAAAACGTTTATTTTATGAAAAGTAAAAAAGTTATTGACAACAATAGTTTTGTTTTGATAAAATAATTAATTTGACAAATTTTAAATTCGTGTTATGCTTGAAAGAGTTGTTATTTATGGGGGTGTAGTATATTGTTTGAAATTGGCGATAATATTGTTTATCCAATGCAAGGAGCAGGTGTTATTGAATCCATTATTGAAAAGGAAATTCAAGGTGATGTACAACAATATTTTGTCATCAGATTGCTGATTAAGAAGATGGAAGTAATGATTCCAACTTCCAGAATGGATCAATCAAAAATCCGTTTAGTAGTAAATTCACAAACGCTTGAGGATGTATTACAAATTTTTCATAATGGACGATCTGATTTATCTCTTCCATATAAAGAAAGATTTAAAATGAATACTGAGAAAATGAGAACTGGTAGTATTAAAGATGGCGCAGAGGTTGTACGAGATTTAATGCGAATAGATAAAGAAAAATCACTCAACTCAAGTGAAAAGCAAATGTTAGGAAACGCTAAGAAAATCTTGATCAGTGAACTTGAGTTAATTAAGGGAATTACTGAAACTCAAGCAAAAGAATTGTTATTACAAAATTAATGAATTCAATTAAAATAATGATAATCTAAAATATACTTTTCCTCGAATTAACTATACATTTTGTACCTCTTTTACATCTCAAAAATGATTCAAATAATATATCCAATAACGAAACAAAACCTGCAAACGTAATAGAAATAATTAATTAAAATCAAAATTTAAGGTGGGACTGTTATTGAATATTCAAGTATACATTCACAATAATGGTAATCTATTAAAGAAAGATAAAGATCATAATATCAGGCTGTCGTCTGAAAGTCATAAAAAACTATTTAAAGCATTTGGGTTAAATCATAATCACTATAAAAAACATGCTGTATATCAACATTTAAAAGATAATTATACATGGATACTTCTTGCTGGAGGAGAAAACCCAACTGCCAAACAAGATCAAGATGGAACCAATAAAGATGATGACAATCCAGAAATGGATGGTGTACAACAATCATTTTTATACGAAGATCTAGTCGATAAAAGACTTCACGAAAAAACATTTTTAATTGAAGAACTAGCCTTTAATGAAGGGCATAATATTTATCGTATTACAGAAGTAGATTGAGTCAAATAAATATTCATTCAAAACTTTACTTTCTTAAAAAGTAAGGTTTTTTTGTGTTTAGTGTAATTTGTAAATATTGTTGCTTTTGAAAGCAAAGAGTAGTCAAGATTTTCATTGAAGGTGATTGACTCCTATGGGAGAAGCGAGACAGGTGAGACCCCACAGGTAGTGGGTATGCTTGCCTTTTTAGAGTAGGCTCAGCGCACGCCCTATGGAAATCAAATTATCATTTGTTAGATAGCAAAATTAAAGAAACAAAAAAACATCCAATTAATTGGATGCATATTTCAATATACCGCTTAGAAAAATTGCTTGTTCTAACTGTTTACATTCTTTTAATTTAATAAATCCTTCTTGTTCTAATTCTTTGGCGTATTCTTGAATTTTCATTTTTTCATCCTGCAAGGAATAATCAATACTGATTGAAAAAAAATTTCCTCTAGTAGCATTTCGAAGGTTTTTCAATAGAATCATTTTGCTCATTTATACATCTCCCTTCTGCAATACTTAATTCGACATAAAGAAGCTGTTTACCTCTATCAGAACAAATAAAACAAAAGGATTCAATTTATTTTTGCGTAGCATATATTGACAAAATTTTTCATACATTGGCTATACACAAGGTAGGAGGAAAAATAATGGAATCAAGCAATTTTCGTGCACTGGAATATGCAATAGATGAAATTACTGAAATAGCAAATGGTTTTGGATTAGATTATTTTCCAATGAGGTATGAAATTTGCCCTGCTGATATTATTTATACTTTTGGTGCCTATGGTATGCCGACAAGGTTTACTCATTGGAGTTTTGGAAAACAGTATTACAAAATGAAGCTACAATATGATTTTGGACTAAGTAAAATTTATGAACTAGTTATTAACTCGAATCCATGTTTTGCTTTCTTACTAGATACAAACAGTCTGATCCAAAACAAATTAATTGTAGCTCATGTACTAGCACATAGCGACTTTTTTAAAAATAATGTTCGGTTTAGTAATACGAGACGAGATATGGTCGAGAGTATGGCGGCAACTGCTGAGCGAATAAACGAATATGAGCATAAGTTTGGGAAAAAAATAGTTGAGCATTTCATTGATGCGGTCCTTGCTATACAAGAACATATTGACCCCTCAATTATTAGGAATCAATTGCCGTGGACACTGCAGGATGAAGATGAAAAATTGCCCCAACGAATTGGTCCTTACGATGATTTATGGAAATTAGATGAAAAGAAAAATAGTAATGTTCATATTAAACCCAGTAAAAAGAAATTCCCACCTAAACCTGAAAAAGATCTTTTGCTTTTTATTCAACACTTCAGTCGAGAATTAGAAGAATGGCAAAGAGATATATTGACGATGTTACGAGAAGAAATGCTCTATTTTTGGGCGCAATTAGAAACGAAAATTATGAATGAGGGATGGGCGAGTCTGTGGCATCAACGCATTTTAAGAGAACTAGATTTAACATCAGGTGAATCAATTGAATTTGCAAAATTGAATGCTAGCGTTGTGCAGCCCACAAAAACCAGAATAAATCCATATTACTTTGGATTAAAAATGTTTGAAGATATAGAAGAACGATATAATAACCCGACCGAAGAAATGAAAAAAAATGGAGTGAAAATTGGTTCTGGATCTGAAAAAATTTTCGAAGTACGTGAAATAGAATCGGACACTAGCTTCATTAGAAACTATATAACTAAAGAGTTTGTTATGAGAGAAGATATGTACTTGTTTAAAAGAGATGGGAAAGATTATAAAATTAGTGATAAAAGTTGGGATAAAGTACGTGATCAGCTAGTGAACATGCGTACGAATGGTGGGTATCCATACATTACAGTGGACGATGGTGACTATTTGAAGAATGGTGAATTATATTTAAAGCATGGATATGAGGATATTGAACTTGAAGTGAAATATTTAGAAAAGGTATTACCATATATTTTCCAATTATGGGGAAGGCCAATCCATTTTGAGACGAAAATGGATGGTAAAGAAGTTTTATTTAGTTATGACGGGAAGAGTGTGTACAAAAAAAATCTGTAAACCACCTATTGATAGGTGGTTTTTTAATTCGTAATAAAACATCATGAGAAGAGGGTTTTTACATACAAGTCTAGAAAATAAAACTATATTAACTGAACATTAAAATATAAAAGAAGTCAGTTGATATGAAAGTTTCATTTGTCGATTATATTTCTATTCAAATGATTTTATAGAATGGCTCTGTATTATTAATTGTTGATTTTAGCTAAATACATTAAGAGTATGAAAAGAGAAGAGAATAGCTGGTTCGAGAGTAATTGGAATGGAAGGTGCGAAGACTCCTATGGGAGATGCGGGAAACTTGAGACCCCGGAGGCTCAGGGTCACGCCCCATGGAAATCGAAGTACCTGGAATGGAAATCAACATTTTTTTTAACAGAGCCTATAAAATAAAAGAATCGGACACTAATTGCATCATCATAATAGGGGGAAATGTAATGAATAACTTAAAATGGGGTACACCTGAGGACTTGAAAAATTTACTAATTAAACTAGTAAGCTGGAAGAGTATGACTTTGACTGAAGGTGAGCGACAATTTTCATTTAAGCTTCAAGAAGAGTTATTTGAATTGGATTATTTTCAAAAATATCCAGAGTATCTGTCCCTTCATGACACTGATTTAGGTCGAAAATATGTAACGGCTCTGTATAAACATCCCGAAGCAAAGGAAACGATTTGTTTAATCAGTCATTTTGATACTGTAAACACTGAAGAGTATGGTGACTTTGAAGCGTTAGCAACCGAACCGGAAGAATTAACTAAGGTATTTGCCAAGCAGTTAAATGAATTTACCGTAGAGGTACAAAAGGATTTATTGTCTGGTGAATATTTATTTGGTCGAGGAACAATGGATATGAAAATGGGACTAGCAATGCATATGAGTCTCGTTGAGAAAGCAACAGTAGAAAATTGGCCGATTAACTTGCTTCTTCTGACTGTTCCAGATGAGGAAGTGAATTCTGCTGGAATGCGATCTGCTGTAACAACTCTTCATTCAATGAAAGAGGAATACGGCATAGAATATAAGTTGTTTTTAAATGGAGAACCTGTATTTTCACAAGAACCAGGTGATCCGAAATATTATATATATTCAGGAACAATTGGAAAAATCATGCCTGCTGCTCTTTTTTATGGTAAGGAAACTCATGCTGGTGAACCACTTAGTGGCTTAACTTCACCATATATTGCATCATTTTTAACAAAAAAAATGGAGTGGAATATGAAATTTCAAGAAACTTCCTTTGGTGAACACACACCATTGCCAGTTACGTTACAGCAAAAAGATTTGAAATTAGAATATTCTACGCAAACACCATATAGGACAGCTGCACTTTACAATGTATTTTTAATGAAGCGAAATGCTGCTGAAATTATGGATCTGTTTGAGCAAATTTCAATCGAAGCAGCTAATGAATGTAATGAAGAATATAGGAAAGTATGTAAAATACATAATGTAAATCCGATTGGTAAAGTAAGTGTAACACGATATAGTGAGTTACTGACTTATGCCACAAATAAGTATGGTACTAAATATGTTGAGAAAATAAAAAAAGAAGTTCAAAGTCGTGACGATTGGGATGACCGTGAGAGATCATTCCGGATTGCCGATAAATTGATGATTCAATGTCAAGAACTCGCACCGACAATGATCATTTTATTTGCTCCACCTTATTATCCAGCAGTAAATTCTACTGGAAATGAACTGGTTGAACAGTGTATTGATTTTGTAACTGAAAAAGCATTAGAAAAATGTGATCTTACAGTAAAAAGAATTCACTATTTTAATGGTATTTGCGATTTGAGCTATGTAAATTATTCAGATACAAATGAAGGCTGGACTTCATTTGAGGTGAATACACCTGTATGGGGTGATTCCTATACTTTACCTTTTGACATCATGAAGAATTTGGATGCACCAGTTTTAAATATTGGACCATTCGGTAAAGATGCACATAAACGTACAGAGCGGGTACATATGAAAAGCGCTTTTGTAGAAGTACCAATGATAGTTGAAGAAATGATTTGTAAAATTAGTAAAGAGTTATCACACCAAAGAGATTAAAATTGTAGTAAGAATCATATAATGTTCTAAATGTGAAAGTTGGTGTTACGTTGAACAAGAGACTATTAGTGAGTATGATCATCATTGCGATACTTTTAATCTATGTCTGCTATTCTAATATCTCTTACGTGACTGGGAAGCCACCAAAGATGAAAATATTTGTTGGTGATCAAATGTATAATACGAAATTAGGAACATATTGTTGGAAAGGTTTAATGAGCCATAAATGTGTAGACAATGCTGGAGCAATTGAACTTTTAAAAGGAGAAGAACCGATTGTTGTTCAGCCCAATGAAAAAATTGAAATTAGAGTAAAGTCCAATTTGAAACCTGATGAATATAATTTGACTGTTTTGAATGAGGAAGCGGAAAAAAGCGTAAAAATCAAAAAATATTTATTTTCAGCACCAAAAGAAAAAGGGATTTATTATTATGCTTTTAGTGCTTGGTGGATGGATGAAAATAGACAAAATATCTCAAATGGAGATGCATATTATGCATTTGTATTGAAAGTGGAATAGGGATTAGAGTAGAAAATCAGAGAAAAAACCTTCAGATAAATTGAAGGTTTTTTTCTCTGATTAATATTCTATTTCTTCATAATCTTTAGGATTGGGTGTTGGTGTGTTATTTTTAGAAGCTTCATTTGTTTTGCTAATTTCATCTTCTCTTCTTTCATTAATAAATGGTTGGTTTTTTCGCTTTTCTTCCATATTCATCCTCCTCACATTTTTAACTTTAATATGCTTCATTAAGTAAAGTTTTACTCAAGTATTAGCATTTAGTTTAAATGTAAGTAGGTCGAAATAGATTTTTCTTTCAATTGAGCATTGGTTGTGTGCAATATTTGCTCTTTCAGCGAGTGAAAACTTTTACACATTTTTACATGACTTAGATGGTTGAAAAATGTCATTATATATTTTGAGCCACTCTTCCTCGGAATCAAATTCTGTAATCGTTACAATATGATTTTTCGTTATTTTTAATTGATGATCTGATAAAGTAATTCGCCCGTCATTTGTTAAACGATTAACTATTTTATTTTTTGTAAAAATGGTTTCATCACTAGTTTGATAATATAAAAATTGCTCTTCAAATTGATGTAATTGTTTACATTCAGTAGAAATGAATAGTAAATCCTTCCAAATCAATTCCTCTAGCTTTTGGAGTATATATGTCGTATCTGTGATGTTGATTACACGATATGCGCCATTTGAGTCAGCATATTCATGGTTATGTTCCAATAATATTGGTTCTAAAAAACCTCCACCGACACCAACATCAGCTAAATACAAGTATCCTTCAATTCTCACAATTAATGCTAGATGTGAAAAATCTGGATTCCATTCTTGTTTTTCATCATTCCAAAATTTTGCAGACACAGTTTGTACGTTGAATCCTAGTTCAAGTAAGATGTTGGCAAGTAAAGTATTCGTTTCAAAACAAATTCCACCGCGATTGTTATGAATAATCTTGTTCATTATAAAAGTAGGCTCCATACTAAGTGGTTCACCATTTATAATATCAAGATTTTCAAAAGGTACTGTTAGTAAATGAGACTTATGAATTTCTTTCAATGCTTCAAATGAAGTTGATGTTGGTTTTTTGATACCGATGTGCTCGAAGTATCTTTCAATATCCATTTCATACCTCCTCATGAACAAGTTGTTTAATGATAAATTATATAGAGTATACAATGACTTAGAAATGAAATGTTGTAAAATGAAAAAAATTTTTAATTATCCAAAAACATAGTTGACACATAGGAATACTCTGTTTATTATTAAGCTATTAAATAAATATATGGCTGATTGGAAGACCAAAGGCCCTTAACTATTCAATATAGTTAAGGGTCTTTTTGCATTTGCGCCTTAAAAGGGGAGATTGATATGTGTTGAAAAGTTCAAAAAGGTGCAACGACATTAATTAGTACTGGAACTTGAGAGGAGAAAAATATGAGCGCAAAAAAATGGTTAATCAGTTCAACAGTAGCGGTAGTCGTTATAGCAGGTATTTTATATACAACATTAAAAGATGATAAAAAGGCAGTAAATACAACTACTGATTCTAAAAACATTGAAATTCTAAATGTATCCTATGATCCAACTCGTGAACTTTATGAAGAGTTTAATAAATCTTTTAGTAAAAAATGGAAAGATGAACACGATCAAACGGTAACGATTAAACAATCACATGGCGGTTCTGGGAAACAAGCTAGAGCGGTTATCGATGGATTAGATGCTGATGTTGTTTCATTGGCACTTGGGTATGATATTGATTCGATTAATGAACAAGCAGAATTAATTTCTCCGGATTGGCAAAGTGAATTTGCATATAATTCTACACCGTATACTTCAACAATTGTTTTTTTAGTAAGAAAAGACAATCCAAAGAGTATTAAAGATTGGGACGATTTAACAAAGAAAGGTATTGAAGTTATAACGCCAAATCCGAAAACATCTGGTGGTGCGAGATGGAATTACTTAGCTGCATGGGGATTTGCGGAAAAGAAATTTAACGGAGATGAGCAGAAGGTAAAAGAATTCATTGCAAAATTATATAAGAATGTACCCGTTTTAGATACTGGTGCGCGTGGGTCTACGACAACATTCGTTGAAAAAGGAATTGGTGATGTTTTAATAGCTTGGGAGAATGAAGCTTTACTTTCTGTTAAAGAGTTGGGAGAAGGAAAGTATGAAATTGTATATCCTTCAATTAGTATTTTAGCAGAACCACCAGTCGCGATTGTTGATAAGAATATTAAAGATGATGATACAAAGAAAGTTGCGGAGAGTTATTTAAATTACTTATATAGTGATGAAGGTCAACAAATCATTGCAGAAAATTATTATCGACCAAGAAACCAAGAAATACTTACAAAATACAGTGATCAATATCCAACAATACCATTATTAACGATTGACAAGGACTTTGGTGGTTGGAAAAAAGCACAAACCACGCATTTTAGTGACGGCGGAATTTTTGATCAAATCTATCAATAAACTAGTAGACTTTTTAATTAAATTAAAAAAAGTTTAGTAGAATTCAAAAATAAAGAATGCTCCGAATTTGATGATGCAATGGCTGCTTGTCAAATTCGAGTTTTCTTTATTTCATTTTTTTATTTTTAGGAGGTATGGCCTACATTGAAATTATTTAGTAAAAAAAATAGAGTCCTGCCAGGTTTTGGATTAACCTTTGGATTTTCTATTTTCTATATAAGTTTTTTTATTTTACTACCAATCTCTATGTTGTTTTTAAATACACTTGATATTGGTTGGTCAAAATTTATTGATATTGTTACAGATCAACGTGTTATGGCAAGTTATAAAGTAAGTTTTGGTACTGCATTCGTTGCAGCAATTTTGAATGCAGTTTTTGGATTATTAGTGGCGTGGGTATTAGTTCGTTATCGTTTTCCAGGTAAAAGAATAGTAGATGCTTTTATTGATTTGCCTTTTGCCTTACCTACTGCAGTAGCAGGTATTACATTAACGACTTTATACTCTCAGGAAGGCTGGGTCGGTAAATTTGTATCGTTTAAAATTGCCTATACTCCACTAGGAATTATCATTGCGTTAACATTTATAGGTCTGCCGTTTGTTGTGAGAATGGTTCAGCCTGTATTAGAAAATTTCCAAAGCGAAGTAGAAGAGGCGGCAGCTAGTCTAGGTGCGAACCGATTTCAAATATTTTGGAAGGTTATATTTCCCGGGATTTTACCAGCTTTACTAACTGGTTTTTCTTTAGCATTTGCTAGATCTTTAGGCGAATATGGTTCGGTCGTATTTATATCTGGGAATATGCCGATGAAAACCGAGATTACCCCTTTATTAATTATGACTAAATTAGAACAGTATGATTATGCAGGTGCAACTGCTCTTGCTATTGTTTTATTAGTCATTTCATTTATCCTTTTATTCATTATTAGTGTATTCCAGAGATACGCGGGTAGAGCGGTAGACGTTGAAGGGGGGAAATGATTGGATGCAAGGAAATATAAAGATTGAACAAGCAACAATCTTAAAACCTTCGGACAAAAAGAAAGGGAATGGGAATCTCATTCAGTTTATTTTAATTGCAATCGTCATCTTATTTTTATCATTATTTCTATTTCTACCTCTGATTTCCATTTTTATAAAAGCGCTAAGTGAAGGGTTTGAAGTTTATAAAGCAGCAGTGGTGAACGAAGATACTATTGCTGCGATTAAATTAACTTTCATAGTGACGATCATTACAGTACCGCTTAACGCAGTGTTTGGAATTGCGATTGCGTGGGCAACAACGAAGTTTCATTTTAAAGGTAAAAACTTATTATTAACATTAATTGAATTACCATTTGCAGTTTCTCCGGTAGTTGCTGGCTTACTTTTTGTTTTACTATTTAGTCCAAATCATGGTGTTTTCGGTGAATGGTTAAAAGAACATAATCTTAAAATTATTTTTTCAACTCCTGGAATTGTTCTTGCTACAATTTTTGTAACCCTTCCATTTGTTGCAAAAGAGCTTATTGCTTTAATGCAAGCAACAGGCAGTTCAGAAGAGGAGGCTGCATTGACATTAGGAGCAAATGGCTGGCAAACCTTCTGGAAGGTTACACTTCCGAAAATTAAGTGGGGGTTATTATACGGTGTGATCCTGTGTAATGCCAGAGCGGTTGGTGAATTTGGTGCAGTTTCAGTTGTATCTGGCCATATTAGAGGTGAAACCATTACGATGCCTCTACATATTGAAAACTTATATAATGAATATCATTTCGCTGAAGCATACACAGTGGCATCTTTAATGTCTATCTTTGCAATACTTACATTGCTTATTAAAAATATCATTGAATGGAAGTCGCATAAAGAAGCTAAACAGTAGGAGTGGATTGAATGTCAATAAAAGTATCGAACGTAATAAAAAACTATGAAAACGAATCTGCTTTAAAACAGATCGATTTAGACGTGAAAAAAGGGGAGCTAGTTGCGTTATTAGGTCCTTCTGGTTCAGGGAAAACAACTTTGCTAAGAATTATTGCTGGTCTAGAAATTCCAGATAAAGGTAGTATTTTATTTGAGGATCAAGACGTTGGTCAGCTTCAGGTGAAAGAAAGAAACGTAGGTTTTGTTTTTCAACATTATGCGCTTTTCCAGCATATGACTGTATTTGATAATATTGCATTTGGGCTAAATGTTAGACCTAAATCGACGAGACCAAAGAAACGTGAAATAGAAGAAAAGGTAGTGGAATTGTTAAAGCTAGTGAAGCTTGAAAACTTTTCAAAACGGTATCCTTCACAACTATCAGGTGGACAGAGACAAAGAGTTGCGTTAGCACGAGCTCTTGCGGTAGAGCCTACTGTGCTTCTATTGGATGAACCATTCGGTGCTTTGGATGCAAAGGTACGAAAAGATTTAAGAAGATGGTTGAGAAAGCTTCACGATGACATCCAAATTACAAGTATATTCGTTACACATGATCAGGAAGAAGCGCTTGAAGTGGCGGATCGAGTTGTTATTATGAATAATGGTAAGATTGAGCAAATTGGAACACCTGAAGAAGTATATCATTCCCCAGCAACACCATTTGTTTATGACTTCTTAGGGAAGGTAAATCTATTCCACGGTCGGGTTCAGAAAGGGAGTTTAATCAGTGGCGGTTTAGAAATACCATTGCCAGAATTAGAAGATGATGATCATAAAGAAGTGACTGGATACGTCCGACCACATCAAATAACGATCGAAAAATTTGAAACAAACCAAACCTCAATCAGTGCTATTGTGACACATATACATGCTGTTGGTCCGATTGTTTATGTAGAAGTGTTAAGGGAAGATACAAAAGAATATGTAGAAGTGGAATTAATGAATGAATTATTTATCAAATTAAACATTGAGTTAGGCGAGCGAGTATTTGTCCGTCCAAATGAATTAAAAGTTTTTATACCACAAGACTATTCAATCTAAAAGAAAAAACATACAAAACATGAGAGTTTTGTATGTTTTTTTGTTGATATCAATTTACTTAATTTTTTGCTGCTTCTAGCTCAGCAAGTTTTTCAGCAGCAATTTTATCGATTTCTATTTTTAATTCTTCAACCATCGTTGCTTCAGGGACTTTTCGAACAATTTCACCGTGACGGAATAGTAAACCTTCTTTACGAGCACCTGCGATTCCGATGTCAGCTTCACGTGCTTCTCCAGGACCATTTACCGCACAGCCTAGAACTGCAACTTTAATTGGTACTTTTAATGTAGAAATATATTCTTCAACTTCATTTGCAATACTAATTAAGTCAATTTCAATACGTCCACATGTTGGACAAGAAATTAATGTTGCTGCATTTGATGATAAACCAAATGATTTTAACAGTTCACGAGCAACTTTTATTTCCTCTACTGGATCTGCGCTTAAAGAAATACGCATTGTATTACCGATCCCTTTACTGATGATCGCACCAAGACCTGCTGCACTTTTCACTGTTCCAGAGAATAGCGTACCAGATTCAGTAATACCTAAATGAAGAGGATAGCTAAATGCTTTAGCTGCTTTTTCATAAGCTTCGATTGCTAGGTTTACATCAGACGCTTTCATTGAAACAATAATGTCGTGGAAATCAAGATCTTCTAAAATTTTAATATGATGTAATGCACTTTCAACCATTCCATCAGCTGTAGGATAACCGTATTTATCTAAAATACGTTTCTCTAAAGAACCAGCATTTACACCGATTCGAATTGGAATACCTTTTGCTTTCGCAGCATTAACTACTGCTTCAACTTTTTCTCTACGACCAATATTCCCTGGGTTAATTCTTATTTTATCTATTCCACCTTCAATTGCTTTTAAAGCTAATTTGTAATCGAAGTGGATATCAGCTACAAGTGGTATATTAATTTGTTTTTTGATATCAGCAATTGCATTTGCAGCTCGTTCATCTGGTACCGCAACTCGAACAATTTGACAACCTGCTTCTTCTAAACGTTTAATTTCAGCAACTGTTGCTTCAACATCATGTGTTTTTGTAGTACACATACTTTGTATCGAAATTTCATTTGCACCACCAACAACTACATTACCAACTTTTACTGCACGTGTTTTACTTCTATGTGTAAGTTCATTCACGAGTAACTCGCTCCTTCAAAAATAACTAATTTCATTTTGTGTTTGTGTACAACTATACATTATCATATTTTCTTCATGATTTCTCTTTTTATAAACTAGCTAAAAAGAAATATACCACAAATTCTATTTATTAGAAGAGTAAAGTGGAAATTTATATGATTTTCCACTTTGAATTTTTGTTGGTGATAATCCTTTGTTTAATTCAGTGAAATCTTTCGTAATTTGACTAATTGGTTGAGTAAAGTCTGGATTAAGCTCCTCTACAATACCTAAAACTGTATCTCCATTTTTAACTTGGATTTCTTCAAAGTCTGGAAGTGATTTAGTTGATTTAGACGTCTCATTTGATTTAGAAACAGTTGCAACTGTGCTTATATGTTTTGTAGGGATTGTACCTACTTGAAGGTCAAAGAACACGATATAAATAACTAATAGTATGCCAAAGAAATAAAAAATTTTCTTCATTTACATCACTCCTTTAGTAGACTATATGCTTGTCCACTCTTTATATTCCATATAAGTATAGAAGTGACCTACTTAATTTTAGTAAAAAATAAGCTTTGTTTTAAAAAAACTTTTGATTCAATCGAAAAAAAGATAAAAGAGTGTGAGCATCTTTTATCTTTTTGAAGGTAATTGTTTAACAGTTAATGAATACATTACGGCAGAAATTATAATAAATAAGATTGTTTGAAATGGGATGTTAATATTGAATAGTCCAACAATAAAATAAATGACTGTTGGCAGTGTTAAGCTATAGGCAATCATTGCAAATCTATGTCTAAAAGTTAAGTTCTTATCAGAATGAAATAGTGCAGTGATAAACGCAAGTATTGTTGCGACAATGAAAATAAAGAAACATGAACCCAAATAAAATAAGAAAAACAATGCAATCATAAAAACCGGTAAAGCTTGTTTGACATTTTTAATAAATTTAGAAATATCCTCTTTATTTATTTCAGTCGTATCTAATGAAGGATAGGGATAATCTTGTTCTCCAGAATCAGTTTTTATGACAACCCGATTTTTTAGGACTGTAATCGAATGTTTATCCTTTGAAGTTGAAGAGGGTAGGCTTGTTTCATTTGGATAAAATGCATATCTAAAGTTACCAATTTTACGTTCAAATGGTTTATTATCATTTATCGTTAAGATCCCTTTATTTAAGGAGATTGTTTGGATGTTTTCCTTTAACAAATCTGAGGCATTATTCACCTGGAGTTTTACAGCTTTCTCAAATGAAAAAAAACCTGGAAGAGTATAAAGAATCGCTAATAGAAATAAATAGAATATTGTTTTACCGATTTTTTGGAGTCTGAACTTTGCAATTGTTTTGGGAGAGTATAGGCTGTACCAAAATTGTTTAAATAGATTCATAAACTCATCCTTTCTTAATAATGTTATATCTCTTTACAACGTTATTATGTATGTTTTTGGTAATTTTGTACAATGTAAGCATTTATATTAGAAAAACTTCATTATTTATCTTTTATAACCTCGTTTGGTAAAGATTATAACTAGTCTGATTAACTCAAATTAGCGAATTAACTTAAAAAAATAAAAAAAGTTAAATAAAGCATTGACGTTAATTTGGAAACATGTTAAATTAAATATTGTCTTAAGGAAATGTTAAATTATTCCGCAGTAGCTCAGTGGTAGAGCAAAGCGTAAACATCTTGAATAACTTCGATGTAGCTTTGCGAGGAGCAGAATATTCTTCATGAAAAACTTCTGCGACGAGCACTTAAAAGACAATACTTTTTTCTTAGCTTATTATTCCGCAGTAGCTCAGTGGTAGAGCACTCGGCTGTTAACCGAGTGGTCGTAGGTTCGAATCCTACCTGCGGAGCCATTTATACTTATTCATTTTGGCGGTGTAGCTCAGCTGGCTAGAGCGTACGGTTCATACCCGTGAGGTCGTGGGTTCGACTCCCTCCGCCGCTACCAAATCATATTATGGAGTAATACCCAAGTCCGGCTGAAGGGATCGGTCTTGAAAACCGACAGGGGTGTAACAGCCCGCGGGGGTTCGAATCCCTCTTACTCCTTACCGATTTAAGAAAAAACTCTAACGGAATTCCGTTGGAGTTTTTTCTTGTTTAAATTGAGGTTCTAGTAAGAACGTGGAATCACAAGTCGAATTCATTGAATATATAAACAGAGTGGTTGATGGAAAGTAGTAGATAAAAACCATTAGATCTTTTGGTATTATTTGAATTATGATTTATATCCTGTTTTTGCTTTTTTTGTAGATAATCAAGAAATATTAATGTATTATTTTTGTGATAAAAAATGAGGTAGGGGATTAGTATGTATCCAACGGAAAGTCAAGACCTATACTTAGAACGTTTAGAAGATAAGTTGCATAGCTCAATAACAGCAGTATTATACGATACGACCGGTCAACGGAATGAACACGTAATTAAACGTCGATTTCCAAAACCGATGTCTAACGAGGACGTACAATCGATTATAAGCGCTATTAACAAATTTACTGCTATGAATAAACCATTATTATGGAGAAGGTATCATAAAGAAGCGTTCAATCAGAAGAATTTTGAATCGTATATTACGCAATATCAAATTTTAACAAATTACTATGATTTACCCCTTGAGAGTGAATTGGTAAGTAGTTTTACTGAATGGGATCAGAAAAAGCCTCGCGGATAATCTTCCGGAGGCTTGTTTTGTTACTTTCAAATAAATGTAATATATGTAAGCGGAGACGTCACTGATTCGGGTGACATTTAAGAAATCATCTCAGCATTTAAAAGAGACAGATTAGCTCATTTTATAAAAAAGGTTATTCAAACAGATACTATTTTTAACATTCTTTCCCATTTATGAGCATAACTATTGAAATCTTTCGGTTTATTTGATAACTTTAAATTGAATTTTACTATATTTTTGGGAGGAATTACGAATGTCAAAATTTGAATTACCACAATTACCTTATGCTTATGATGCTTTAGAACCACATATTGATAAAGAAACAATGAACATTCACCACACTCGTCACCACAATACATACATTACAAACTTAAACGCAGCTTTAGAGGGTAAAGAAGTTACTGCAACTACGATTGAAGAGTTAATTTCAAACTTAGATGCACTTCCTGAAGGTAACCAAACTGCTGTACGTAACAATGGTGGTGGACATGCAAACCACAGCTTATTCTGGACTTTATTAACTCCAGAAGGTACTGGCGCTCCAGTTGGAGAAGTTGCTGAAGCAATCAACGCTAAATTCGGTAGCTTCGATGAGTTCAAAGCTGCATTCACTCAAGCTGCTTTAACTCGTTTTGGTTCTGGTTGGGCTTGGTTAGTAGTAAACAATGGTGAGTTAGAAGTAACAAGCACACCAAACCAAGATTCTCCATTAATGGAAGGTAAAACACCAATCCTTGGATTAGATGTATGGGAGCACGCTTACTACTTAAACTTCCAAAACAAACGTCCTGATTATGTAGGTGCTTTCTGGAACGTTGTTAACTGGACTAAAGTAGAAGAATTATACAAAGCTGCTAAGTAATTAGCATAAAACACTACTAAGAAACTCTTGGTAGTGTTTTTTTTATTGCCAAAAAAATGGATAATTTCTCACTTACTCGAAAAAACTAGACCTAGGACAAAGGAGAGTATTTATGAGTAAGTTGAAATTTTTAATCGGCGATGTGAAGGTAAACAAAGACTTAATATTATTATTAAGTGTTGGCGGTTTATTTTCATTAGCAACAGCATTATCGAATACGTTTGTAAATGTTTATTTATGGAAGCAATCCAAAGATTATTTACCAATTGCTTCTTATCAATTTTCAATTGCCTTTTTTCAGGCACTCACTTTTATCATTGCAGGAAGGTTAGCCAAACATATTGACCGTGTCGTTATTTTAAGAATCGGTATTTCATTTTTAGCAATTTTCTATATCGCTGTTTTACTATTTAAAACAGATAATTTGATCTCGACCATACTGATTGGGGCAATCCTAGGGATTGGAAATGGATGTTATTATCTATCCTTTAATTTACTGACATTTGAAGTAACAGAACCTGAAACGAGACAATTTTTTAATGGTTTTATGGGTTTACTTACCTCATTCTCTGGAATACTTGGCCCTTTTATTGCTGGGGCAATTATTTCATCAATGATCGGCAACAAAGGCTATACCTATGTTTTTGTCGCAGCTGTTATATTATTTATCTGTGCTGTCATTTTAAGTTGCTTCTTGGTCAGAAGAGAATTAGATACTGAATTCAATTTGAAAAGAGTTATTCAAGAACGTAAATTAAATGGTAATTGGAGAAGGGTTACACACGCTAATTTTTTTCAGGGGATCAGAGAAGGAATCTTTTTATTTGTTATCTCTATTTATATTTACTTAGCTACAGGTAGTGAGTTTGCAGTTGGGAAGTATGGGCTCATTACTTCATTAATTAGTTTTATTACATATTATGTTGTTACTCGAATCATAAAAGAAGAATTTCGACTAAAAGCAATTTTCATTGGAGGGTTTCTCCTATTTGTTGCCGTTTTTACAATTGTATTTAAAGTTACATTTTCTTTACTGATTATATATGGTGTTATCATTTCTTTGGCATATCCAATCATTTTAGTACCTTACTTGTCTTTAACATATGATATAATAGGAAAATCGTATAAAGCGAGGGAATATAGAGTTGAATATATTGTGATTCGTGAAGTGTATTTAAACAGTGGAAGAATGTTCTCAATAGCTGCATTTATTATTTTCACAGCGTTTTTTCCTGCAAAACAAGTTATCCCTATCCTAATTTCTATTTTTGGAGTTGGGCATTTCTTGGTTTATTTTGTTATGAGGAAATTAGAACTGGATCCTACTTAATGAAACTACATAAAGATCGAATATAGAAAAAGTTCCCTTACATGTTAAACCAATAAGTAAGCGTATAAAAGAGGAGAAGAGATGAATAAACCAAAGAAAAATAAAATTAAATTACCAACTCGGCTGAATACACTATTTTTTCTTGTGTTTTTATTATTCTCTTTATTAATTCTAAGACTAGGTGTTGTTCAAATTGTAAAAGGTGAAGACTACCAACTAGAATTAGAACGAACAGAGAATATGACAGTTGATAAATCAGTACCCAGGGGAAAAATATTAGACCGTAATGGAAAGGTTGTTGTAGACAACACACCACTTCGTTCTATAACGTATACAAGAAAAAAAGGGACAACTTCTGCTGAGCTATTAGAAATGGCAACAAAATTAACAAGCTATATAAAAATGCCAACAGATAAAATAATGGAACGAGATCGAAAAGATTATTGGTTACTAACACATCCTAAAGAAGCAAAAAAACTTGTTTCAAAAAAGGAAGATAAAAAATTAAAAGCTAAATTCGAGGAAGACCCTGCGTCTTACAACAAAGAGTATTATGCAATGCAATTAGATGCAATTACAGAAGATGATATAAAATCATTAAGTAAGCAGGATTTACAAATTCTAGCTATCTATAAACAAATGAGTGTTGGATATGCCCTAACACCTCAAACAATTAAAAGTGAAGGTGTTACGGAACAAGAATACGCAAAAGTTAGTGAACATTTAGATGTTCTTCCAGGTGTAGATATAACGACTAATTGGGAAAGAGATTACGTGTATGAAGATACTTTCCGAACAATTTTAGGGAATATTACATCTGAAAAAGAAGGTCTGCCAGCTGAGAATGTTGATTATTACTTGGCCCGTGGATATGACCGTAATGACCGTGTAGGAAAAAGTTATATCGAGCAACAATATGAAGATGTGCTTAGAGGAACAAAAGGTAAAGCACAAAATGTTGTTGATAATCAAGGGAATGTTATTGATACGAAAGAAATCACCGAGGGTGAACCAGGTAGTGATCTTGTTTTATCACTCGATATTGAGTTGCAAAAAAAGGTAGATGAAATTGTACAAACAGAATTGTTAAAAGCAAAACAGACTTCGAATGGTAAATATATGGACCGTGCGTTTGTAACGATGATGAATCCAAAAACAGGCGAAATCCTGGCAATGTCAGGAAAGCAGCTTGTAAAGGATAAAAAAACAGGTAAAATGGAAGTGCAGGATTTTGCAACTGGAAACTTGACTACTTCTTACGAGATGGGGTCCACAGTTAAAGGAGCGACGGTTTTAACTGGCTTTCAGCAAAAAGCAATTAGTCCTGGAACACGGTTGTTTGATACTCCAATTAAAATAAAAGATACACCACAAAAAGCTTCATATAAAAATATGGGATGGGTTACTGATTTAGATGCTTTAAAACGATCTTCCAATGTTTATATGTTCCGTACAGCGATTGCGATTGGTAAGGGACATTATGTTGAAAATCAACCACTGGATATAGATCCAAAAGCCTTTGAAACTTTCCGAAATAGTTTTAGTCAATTTGGTCTAGGGGTGAAAACAGGGGTTGATTTACCAAATGAGGCAATCGGGTTTAAGGGAACAGATACTCGAAATCCTGGTTTCTTACTTGACTTAGCAATTGGACAATATGACACATACACGCCACTTCAACTAGCGCAATATGTCTCTACAATTGCCAATGGAGGCTATCGTGTACAACCACATGTAGCAAAAGAATTAAGACAGCCTTCAATTGGAAATGACAAAGGTGTTGTTAGACAAGAAATCGAACCTAAAATTTTAAATAGAATCGACATGAAAGACTCATATGTTGATCGTGTTAAAGAAGGATTTTATAAGGTATACAATGAAGTTGGCGGTACAGCGAATATATACTTCCAAGGAACTGATTACAAACCAGCTGGTAAAACAGGTACTGCTCAGTCAGTGTATGATGGTCCAGATCGTAAAAAATATAACGGGCCACAAAAAACATATAACCTAACACTAATTGGTTATGCGCCATATGATAATCCTGAAATCGCATTTGCCGTTGTTGTTCCATGGCTGCAAAGTGACCAAGCTCCAGTTAACAAATATATCGGACGTGGTATATTAGATGAATATTTCAAAATGAAAGAAAAGAAATCAAATACTAATAATGCAGAAGATCAAGATTCAAATAATAAAGAAGAAGATAAAAACGAGTAAAGAGAAGGGGATATCCCTTCTCTTTTTTTTGCTTGTCGGAGCTAACCAGTCGCCCCCACATTTCGTGATGTCTAGTTCCGGCTCCTAGCTCCTCGAGTCATAAGCCAATGCCCAGCAAAAGTTAAAAAAGCAACTTTTA
>Ga0209676_1000910_pt1 | contig 37013 bp, 29 predicted proteins | sample AraplaCvi_mLB_r2_FD_184282 | JGI IMG/M metagenome (GOLD analysis project Ga0209676, IMG submission 184282) | Arabidopsis root microbial communities from North Carolina, USA - plate scrape MF_Cvi_mLB_r2 (SPAdes) (version 2) | ecosystem: Host-associated > Plants > Roots > Endosphere | place: USA... | reverse complement strand
CTACGACCTGGTCGGCCCGATCTGCGAGACGGGCGACTTCCTCGGCAAGGATCGCGTACTGAACCTGGCCGAAGGGGACCTGCTGGCCGTACAGTCCGCAGGCGCCTATGGTTTTGTCATGAGCTCCAACTACAACACCCGTGGCCGTTGCGCTGAAATCCTGGTCGACGGCGACCAGGCCTTCGAAGTACGCCGCCGCGAGACCATCGCCGAATTGTACGCTGGCGAAAGCCTGCTGCCGGAGTAACCCCATGCTGCTGCGTTTTACCAAGATGCATGGGCTGGGCAACGACTTCATGGTCCTCGACCTGGTCAGCCAGCATGCGCACATCCAGCCCAAGCACGCCAAGCAATGGGGTGATCGCCACACCGGCATCGGCTTTGACCAGTTGCTGATCGTCGAGGCGCCGAACAACCCGGAAGTGGACTTCCGCTACCGCATCTTCAACGCCGACGGCTCCGAGGTCGAGCAGTGCGGCAACGGTGCCCGCTGCTTCGCCCGCTTCGTGCTGGACAAGCGCCTGACCGCGAAAAAGCGCATCCGCGTGGAAACCAAGAGCGGCATCATCGAACTGGACGTACAGAATGACGGACAGGTCAGTGTCGACATGGGGCCACCGCGCTTCATCCCTGCCGAAATCCCCTTCGTTGCCGACGAGCAGGCGCTGAGCTACCCACTGGAAGTCGACGGCCAGGTGCACTCGATTGCCGCCGTGTCCATGGGTAACCCGCATGCCGTGCTGCGTGTCGACGACGTGCGTACCGCACCGGTGCACCAGCTGGGCCCGAAGATCGAAAACCACCCACGCTTCCCGCAGCGGGTGAATGCCGGCTTCCTGCAGGTCATCGACCGCCACCGCGCCAACCTGCGTGTATGGGAACGTGGCGCCGGTGAAACCCAGGCCTGCGGCACCGGCGCCTGCGCCGCCGCCGTGGCAGCGATCAGCCAGGGCTGGATGGACTCTCCGGTGTCCCTCGACCTGCCCGGTGGCCGCCTGCACATCGAATGGGCCGGCCCCGGCAAGCCCGTATTGATGACCGGCCCGGCCGTACGCGTCTACGAAGGACAGGTTCGTCTCTAAGCGAGTAACCGTCATGACCGATCAGCCCCAGGTTGTACCCCAGCAGTCCGCTGAGCTCGATGCCGAAGCGGTGGCCGCCTACCTGCGTGCCCACCCCACCTTCTTCGCCGAGCACGACGAGCTGCTGATCGAACAGCGCATTCCCCACCAGCGTGGCGACAGCGTGTCGCTGGTGGAGCGCCAGCTCAAGCTGCTGCGCGACCGCAATATCGAGATGCGCCACCGCCTGTCGCAACTGATGGACGTGGCCCGTGACAACGACCGGCTGTTCGACAAGACCCGCCGGCTGATCCTCGACCTGCTCGATGCCGGCAGCCTGGAAGAAGTGGTGATGGCGGTCGAAGACAGCCTGCGCCAGGAATTCCAGGTACCCTTCGTCAGCCTGATCCTGTTCGGCGAAAATGTCGCGCCGGTCGGGCGCTGGGTGAGCAACGCCGAAGCGCAGCAGGCCATCGGTGCCCTGCTGGGCGGCGGCAAGACGGTCAGCGGCAACCTGCGCGAGCACGAACTGGCCTTCCTGTTCGGTGAAGAACAGCGCCGGGAAGTGGGCTCCAGCGCCGTGGCTGCCCTGGAATACCAGGGCCTGCACGGGGTGCTGGCGATCGGCAGCCGCGACCCGCAACACTACAAGAGCAGCGTCGGCACCCTGTTCCTCGGCTACATCGCCGAAGTACTTGGCCGGGTTGTGCCCCGCGTTACCCAGACCCTGCGCCCGGTACGCTGATGGAACGCCAGCTGGAGGCTTATTGCGCACACCTGCGCAACGAGCGCCAGGTGTCCGAGCACACCCTGCTGGGCTACCGCCGCGACCTGGACAAGGTCGTCGCCTACTGCAAGGAACACGGCATTGCCGATTGGCAGGCGCTGCAGATCCAGCAGCTACGCCAGCTGATCGCCCGCCAGCACCACCACGGCCAGTCCTCGCGCAGCCTGGCGCGGCTGCTGTCGGCGGTACGTGGCCTGTACCGCTACCTGAACCGCGAAGGCCTGTGCCAGCACGACCCGGCCAGCGGCCTGAGCGCGCCCAAGGGCGAGCGCCGGTTGCCCAAGGTGCTGGACACCGACCGCGCCCTGCAACTGCTCGATGGCGGTGTCGACGATGACTTCATCGCCCGTCGCGACCAGGCCATTCTCGAACTGTTCTATTCGTCGGGCCTGCGCCTGTCCGAGCTGACCAACCTCGACCTTGATCACCTCGACCTCGCCGCCGGCCTGGTGCAGGTGCTGGGCAAGGGCGGCAAGGCCCGCGTGCTGCCGGTCGGCCGCAAGGCCCGCGAGGCCTTGCAGGCCTGGTACCGCCTGCGCGGCATCGGCAACCCGCGTGACCGCGCGGTGTTCATCACCCGCCAAGGCAACCGCATCAGCCCCCGGGCCGTACAGCAGCGGGTGAAAGCGGCCGGTGAGCGCGAGCTGGGCCAGCACCTGCACCCGCACATGCTTCGCCATTCCTTCGCCAGCCATGTGCTGGAATCGTCCCAGGACCTGCGCGCCGTGCAGGAAATGCTCGGCCATGCCGACATCGGCACCACACAGATCTACACCCACCTGGACTTCCAGCACCTGGCCGCGGTGTACGACAGCGCCCACCCCAGGGCCAAACGCAGCAAAGGCACAGACTCATGAGCATCAAGCTGATCACCTTCGACCTCGACGACACCCTGTGGGACACCGCGCCGGTAATTGCCAGTGCGGAAGTCGTGCTGCGCGACTGGCTCGAGGCCAACGCCCCAATCCTTGGCGGCGTGCCGGTGGAGCACCTGTTCGCCATTCGCGAACGCCTGGTACAGGCCGAACCCGGCCTGAGGCACCGCATCAGCGCCCTGCGCCGCCGAGTGCTGTTCCATGCCCTGGAGGAAGTCGGCTACAGCGAAAAGCATGCGCAGGAGCTGGCCAACGAAGGTTTCGAAGTGTTCCTGCATGCCCGCCACCAGGTAGAGATTTTCCCGGAGGTGCAGCCGGTGCTGGAGATCCTGCGCCACCGCTATACCTTGGGCGTGGTCACCAACGGCAATGCCGACGTGAGCCGGCTGGGGCTGGCGGACTATTTTCGCTTTGCCCTGTGTGCCGAGGACCTCGGCATCGGCAAGCCGGACCCGGCGCCGTTCCTGGAAGCGCTGCGCCGTGGGGATGTGGAGGCCAGCGCGGCGGTGCACATCGGTGACCACCCGGGCGATGACATCGCCGGCGCCCAGCGTGCCGGGCTGCGGGCGGTGTGGTTCAACCCGCAGGGCAAGGCCTGGGTAGGTGAGCAGGCGCCGGATGCCGAGATACAGCGCCTGTCGCAGTTGCCCGACATCCTGGCGCGCTGGCGCTGACAGGGGCCGCTTTGCGGCCCATTCGCGGGCACGCCCGCTCCCACAGGGACTGCGCAAGGCTCAGGCAGGTGGTGATCCTGTGGGAGCGGGCATGCCCGCGAAGAGGCCGGCAAGGGCAACACAAAACCGACAGGCACAAAAAAGCCCGCAGCGACGGCGGGCTTTTTTTCGTTCAGCCACTCAGATAGGGCGGCTGCCGTACTTGTTGTCCGGTTTCTTGGGCGGATCCGCGACCACGTTGGCCTCGACTTCCTGAACCTTGCCACCGCGAGCGAGGAACTCTTCCATGGCCTTGGCCAGGGCGTCACGCTCTTTCTGCTTGGCTTCCATGCTCGGCATCTCGTCTACCGAGACCGCCGCCTTGGATTTGCCCTTGGCAACGGGTGCCGGGCTGCTGTCGTCATCGCCAGCATCTTCGGCAACGTCATCAGTTGCCGCTTCGAGGCCTTCATCGCCCTCGTCTTCGTCGCCTACTTCGAGGTCATCATTTTCCAGATCGTCGTCGCTCATGTTCTACCTCATGACTTGCGAAAAGCAGGTTAGTTATAGACCAGTGCAGCCGTAGACCGGCAGCCACCAGTGAAAATTCAACTGGCCGTGGGTTAGGCCACTGCCCATGGGTCGGCGCTCCTGATGGGAGGCGGCACCCAGCAGGCCCTGCTCCTGGCAGGACCTGACAAATCCTTTAGCCCCTGCTGGCCACACGCTATTGGCAAGCCTAGCAAAGGCTGGCGAAGCGTGTGGACTACTCGTCAAACACCCTTCGGCGCGCATTCTAGCGCGCCAGCAGAAAAAGCAAAGCACCCTGAATGCTCTGCGTTTTGTAAGTTTTCAGCCTACGTCGCGAACGTGCCGGATAAACCGTTTGCCGTGCGGGAAAAGCTAAAAATCTGGCAAAAAAATGCCCGGCAAGCCGGGCAAGTTTTTACCGCGTCGCAGTTACAGGTTGTAGCCGCGCTCGTTGTGCTGAGCCAGGTCGAGGCCGACCGACTCTTCTTCTTCGCTGACCCGCAGGCCCATCACCAGATCCAGCACCTTGAGGATCACGTAGGTAACGATGGCGGTGTAGACCACGGTGAAGATCACGCCCTTGGCCTGAATCCAGACTTGGGCACCGATGTCGGTGACCGCGCCAAAGCCGCCCAGCGCTGGCGCTGCGAACACGCCAGTGAGGATCGCACCGAGGATGCCCCCGACACCGTGCACGCCGAAGGCGTCCAGCGAGTCGTCATAGCCCAGCTTGCGCTTGAGGCTGGTGGCGCAGAAGTAGCAGACCACGCCCGAGACCAGGCCGATCACCAGGGCGCCCATCGGGCCTACGGTACCGGCAGCCGGGGTGATCGCGACCAGGCCTGCGACCACACCCGAAGCGATGCCCAGGGCACTCGGTTTACCGTGGCCGATCCACTCGGCGAACATCCAGCCCAGGGCTGCGGCAGCGGTGGCGATCTGGGTCACCAGCATGGCCATGCCGGCAGTGCCGTTGGCGGCCGCGGCAGAGCCTGCATTGAAGCCGAACCAGCCGATCCACAGCATGGCCGCGCCCATCAGGGTGTAGCCCAGGTTGTGTGGGGCCATCGGGGTGGTCGGGTAGCCCTTGCGCTTGCCCAGCACCAGGCAGCAGACCAGGCCAGCGACACCGGCATTGATGTGCACCACGGTGCCACCGGCGAAGTCCAGCACGCCCCAGTCCCACATCAGCGCACCGTCACCGCTCCAGACCATGTGCGCGATCGGCGCATAGACCAGGGTGAACCAGATGCCCATGAACACCAGCATCGCGGAGAACTTCATGCGCTCGGCGAAGGCACCGACGATCAGCGCCGGGGTGATGATGGCGAAGGTCATCTGGAAGGTGATGAATACCGCTTCAGGGAACAGCGCGGCAGCCGAGGTCAGGTTCGAGGGCGTGACGCCGCTGAGGAACGCCTTGGAGAAGCCGCCGACGAAGGAATTGAAGTTGAGCACGCCCTTTTCCATACCGGTGGTATCGAAGGCCATGCTGTAGCCGTAGACGACCCAGAGAATGCTCATCAGGCCAGTGATTGCAAAGCACTGCATCATCACCGACAGCACGTTCTTCGAACGCACCATGCCGCCATAGAACAGGGCCAGGCCCGGAATGGTCATGAACAGCACCAGCGCCGTTGCGGTCAGCATCCAGGCGGTGTCGCCGGAGTTCAGCGCTGGGGCAGCTTCCTCGGCCAGGGCAAGCCCGGGCATTACGAGGGACAATAGGGCTCCTAGCCCTGCGATCTTACGCAGAGTCATGTTGTTTTCTCCTGGGGCGTTGGGTTTGGTGAGGCTTTGTTGTTGCTTAGATCGCGTCGGTATCGGTTTCGCCGGTACGGATACGGATCGCCTGCTCCAGATTCACCACGAAAATCTTGCCGTCACCGATCTTGCCGGTGTTGGCTGCCTTGGTGATGGCTTCGATTACCCGATCAAGGTCCTTGTCATCGATGGCGACATCGATCTTCACCTTGGGCAGGAAATCGACCACGTATTCAGCACCGCGATACAGCTCGGTGTGGCCCTTCTGCCGACCGAAGCCTTTGACTTCGGTGACGGTGATGCCCTGCACGCCGATTTCCGACAGCGACTCGCGCACGTCGTCCAGCTTGAACGGCTTGATGATGGCTGTGACTAGCTTCATGAAACTCTCTCCCGATTTGGTGGACTTGCCCCAGGAAAACAAACCCGTCTCAAGTCTAAGCGCAGCGCTTGGCTTTGTAACGCGTCGTCGGCATCCGGCTCCGCGTGCGCACTGCCTGGTCACAAGGAACTGCATCAGTGCATGGCTCGTACGGGTCATTGCAGAAACCTTGCCAGTTCTGCCAACGCACGGGAAAACAGCGAGTTATGTGAATCAGTCGGGATTGGCCAGTCGCCAGCATCGAAAACATGCACAATTTCGGTGCGCTCCGACCTGGCGCGTTGCTCGAAAAATGTGCAGTTTCAGAGGAGCGCTGCTTTCTGCAGGAGCCCGCGACGAGGCCGAATGCTCATGCATGCGTGCTACACTGCCGGCCATTTCCCAGTATCAGTGGACAGCCCCATGCTCGCGCCCAAAGCCCTTCTCGACGCCCTGAGCGACCAGGCCTCGCGCCTGTTCAGCAGTGATACCGCCCAGCCCCGCGCCGAACTGGAAAGCCAGTTCAAGGTGCTGATGCAAGGTGCCTTCAGCAAGCTGGACCTGGTCAGCCGCGAAGAATTCGACAGCCAGATGGTCGTGCTGGCGCGCACCCGTGCACGCCTCGAGGCCCTGGAAAAACAAGTAGCCGAGCTGGAAGCCCGGCTTGACCCGACCCCACAGGATCAGTGAATGCAGCCCTCCAGCGCTTACCCGGTATTGTTGTTTTCCTACGGCACCTTGCAGGACAAGGCCGTGCAACTGGCCAACTTCGGCCGCGAACTGAGCGGGCAGGCCGACCGCATGCCGGGCTACCGCCAGGACTGGGTCGAGATCACCGACCCGGCCGTGCTGGCGGCCAGCGGCAAGTCCCATCACCCTATCGTCAGCCCCAGCAGCCAGAGCGACGACAGTGTGGCCGGCATGGTCTTCCAGATCAGCGAAGAGGAGCTGGCGGCGGCGGACCGCTATGAAGTGGCCGACTACAAACGCGTGGCCGTCACCCTCGCGTCGGGCCTGAGCGCCTGGGTCTATGTCCGCGCCTGAGTCCTTCGGGCGCGCAGCCGGCATCCACCCAACGGGGTAAGCATGCAGCGGGCAATCCCTGCCTGAAAAACCAGGACGCACACTTCTTGCGCCGCTCCGGGCCGCGCTCGCTATGCTTGCAAAGCCGCAGGAAGCGGCCCTTTTAAGCGACAACGGAGCGTCCATGTCCCTAGCCCTCGTCCACAGCCGCGCCCAGGTGGGCGTGCAGGCACCGGCGGTCAGCGTCGAAACCCACCTGGCCAACGGCTTGCCCCACCTCACCCTGGTCGGCCTGCCGGAAATCAAGCTTAACCAGCGATTCACCAGATTTTTTGAGGTCGAGCAGCGTAAAAAATTCGATTTCGCCGCTTGTCGCTTAGGCTTACGGTACTATCCTGATCAGCAGATGTAGGTTTAAATTGAGGGACAGTATCTGTACAATTCCGGCCAATTTTTGACCAGCCGATGACCAAGGGATGCAGCCGTGATGAAGAGAACTGACGAGGCGAACGTGCAGCCGTCCAACGAGCTTGCTAAAGGTAAACCAAGCCAACCCTCGAACGTCATCGGTCTTGCGCAGTTCAAGGAGCGACAGGCTGGCGAAGAATATCGAAAAGCCCTCCAGGCTGTGGTAGCCAAAGCCCAAAAGGCTGATTGGTAACCAATCCTTCGTTAATTCTTCAAGGATTTGAAGATGTCAGCATCGGCTCCAAAGGAAAAGGTTCGTCCAACGCCTAGCGGTGACGACAAAACGGCTTCAGTGACCATCCAACAGCGTATAGAAGGACGACGCGCTGATGAGATCATCATTGCTTTTTGTGGTCCGGTGGGATGCAATCTTGCAGAGGTGATCCGAGCGACCCGTACTCAGTTTGAGGAGTACGGATATATCACCGAGCATATCAAAGTGAGTGACATCATTCGCGCTCACTTTCAAGAGCATGGACTTCCGCCTGAGCTACCCAAATCATCGCTCGAAGCGAGATCTGGCATGGAGCGATACACCTCGCTACAAGATTTGGGCAATGAGCTCCGGAAGCAGTTCGACCCATCGATCCTAGCAGCGCTATCAATGCGAGACATCGCAGTTCACCGAACCTTAGCAAAGGGTGAAGAAGCCAAGGCTCCCAAAACCGTCTACATAGTAGATCAGCTTAAACACCCTGAAGAAGTTGATTTGTTCAGGATGGTTTACGGCGATATTTTTTATCTCATCGGCGTGCTCAGCCCAGAGAAAACCAGGTTTAATTACCTCACTCGAACAGAAAGAATTCCGAAGCACGAAGCGCAGTACTTGATAGACCGCGACCGCAATGAGTTAAACGCCCAGCATGGGCAAAAACTAGAAAAAACGCTTGAACGCGCGGACTATTTCATCCGCAATAATCAGGATTCAGTATCAAACCTAGCTGCTCCCTGCCAACGTTTTGCTGCGCTTGTACATGGAAAAAATGGTATTACTCCAACTACGGATGAGTCGGGTATGTATGCTGCCTATTCGGCTTCGTTAAAATCCGCGTGCTTGAGTAGGCAGGTAGGTGCTTCGATCGTCAACAAAGAAGGGAATGTCATTTCCCTTGGTTGGAACGATGTACCAAAATTTGGCGGCGGCCTTTATACATCCGACATTCTGAACGACCAAAGATGTATCTATCATGGCGCAAAATGCTACAACGACATCTATAAGTCTCATCTCATTGATGACATAGTTAATATTGTCAGCGCTAAGGTCGACGTAAGCCAGGAAACGAAGGACCAACTGGCCAAGCTCATTCAAAAAGAAACAAGGGCTGGCTCAATCATCGAATTCTCGCGTGCGATCCACGCAGAAATGGAAGCAATCCTCGGTCTTGCGCGCTCACAAGGTAACTCTACAGACTCCTGCGTTCTTTACACGACGACCTTCCCTTGCCATAACTGTGCGCGGCACATTATTGCAGCAGGAATCAAGCGCGTGGTTTACATTGAGCCTTATGAAAAGAGCCTTGCACTAGACCTTCATGAGGACGCCATCACTACTGACGCCTGGACACCTGAAAAGACTCTATTCGAGACTTTTGCTGGTGTTCCGCCTAACAAATATGCAGCCTTCTTCATGTCGAAAGGCAATAAGAAGAACGCTTCCGGCCAAGCGGTCGACATAATCAAGACAGATGCTCGACATATTGGTACTCAGTATCTTGACCCCTACGAGATAATCGAGGGGAAAGTCGTCCAAGATTTGCAGTCAAGGGTTGGTGGGTTGACCATTCCACCAGCACCTTCCGCACCACCAAGTGGAAAAATACCTCGACCTCCTGCACCACCGTTTCCACCTGGATCGCCCTCAGCAAATCCAGCACCTTGGCCTATTACTCCTCCACCGCTGCCGACGACTGAGACAGAAACGCCTGATCCAGAACCACCCGCTGCTTAGACCAGCCAAACACAAGCCATCCTGAAAAGCCCGGATTACCGGGCTTTTGTTTTAAAGCCAAGCGCAAGATCGAAAAGACCAAAGCGTTGACACGGGCGAAAGTCGAAGCTCCCATTCCAGGGGATCAAACACCCAGTTCGGCTATGTAAATATTCGCTTTCGCAGCCTGGCTAAGAATATGGCGCAACTGACCACGCAGTTTGCGCTATCGAATCTTTGAATAGTGCGCCAACAGTAATTGAACGCTGCGGGAGAGGTGCGTCTTTGGCAGTTTTGATTGAGGGCTTGAAATCGGTCTGAAGGCGTCAGAATGCTCCTAAATGGGCGCTCAAGACAACTTTTTAGTGATTCTCTAGAAGCCCTACTTGAGCCCTTTCATCAGCCGCTCCCCTTATAGTTTTTTCAAGTAAATGTAAAAAGTAAAATTATTTCAAAAACATGCTATGGCGGGACCTATGCAAAAGTTAATTGGCTCCGTTTTGACGGTCTGTGTGGAATGACAGGGAAGTCTCCTGCCTTGAAAAATCAGGACGCACACTTCTTGCGCCGCTCCGGGCCGCGCTCGCTATGCTTGCAAAGCCGCAGGAAGCGGCCCTTTCCAGCGACAACGGAGCGTCCAATGTCCCTAGCCCTCGTCCACAGCCGCGCCCAGGTGGGCGTGCAGGCACCGGCAGTCAGCGTCGAAACCCACCTGGCCAACGGCCTGCCCCACCTCACCCTGGTCGGCCTGCCGGAAACCACGGTCAAGGAAAGCAAGGACCGGGTACGCAGCGCCATCGTCAACTCGGGTTTGAACTACCCGCAGCGGCGTATCACCCAGAACCTCGCCCCCGCCGACCTGCCCAAGGATGGCGGGCGCTATGACCTGGCCATTGCCCTGGGTATCCTCGCCGCCGATGGCCAGGTGCCAACGGCCAGCCTTGCCGAGGTCGAATGCCTGGGTGAACTGGCGCTGTCTGGCAAGTTGCGCCCGGTGCAGGGTGTGTTGCCCGCTGCCTTGGCGGCACGCGAAGCAGGCCGGGCGCTGGTGGTGCCACGGGAAAACGCCGAGGAGGCCAGCCTGGCAGGCGGGCTGGTGGTGTATGCGGTGGGGCACTTGCTGGAGCTGGTCGCCCACCTGAACGGCCAGGTGCCGTTGCCGCCGTATGCCGCCAACGGCCTGATCCTGCAAAAACGCCCGTACCCGGACCTGAGTGAGGTGCAAGGCCAACTGGCGGCCAAGCGCGCACTGCTGCTAGCGGCGGCCGGGGCGCACAACCTGCTGTTCACCGGCCCCCCCGGCACCGGCAAAACCCTGCTCGCCAGCCGCCTGCCGGGGCTGTTGCCACCGCTGGACGAGCACGAGGCACTGGAAGTGGCTGCAATCCAGTCGGTCAGCGGCCATACGCCACTGAACAGCTGGCCGCAGCGGCCTTTTCGCCATCCACACCACTCCGCTTCCGGCCCGGCGCTGGTCGGCGGCAGCAGCCGGCCGCAACCGGGCGAAATTACCCTCGCCCACCACGGCGTGCTGTTTCTGGATGAACTGCCGGAATTCGAGCGGCGTGTGCTGGAAGTGTTGCGCGAACCGCTGGAGTCGGGCGAGATCGTGATTGCCCGGGCTCGCGACAAGGTGCGTTTCCCCGCACGCTTTCAACTGGTGGCAGCAATGAACCCCTGCCCTTGCGGCTATCTGGGCGATCCCACTGGCCGCTGCCGTTGCAGCACCGAGCAGATCGCGCGGTATCGCAACAAGCTGTCCGGGCCGTTACTGGACCGTATCGACCTGCACCTGACCGTAGCACGGGAGAGCACCACGCTGAACAACCAGCCCTGCGGCGAGACCAGTGCCGATGTCGCGGCCAAGGTGGCCCAAGCGCGTGAACTGCAACAACGTCGGCAAGGGTGTGCGAATGCGTTTCTCGACCTTGAGGGGTTGCGCCGCCATTGCGGGTTGGCAGCGGCGGACCAGGCCTGGCTGGAGGGGGCCTGTGAACGGCTGACCCTGTCGCTGCGCGCGGCACACCGGTTGCTGAAGGTTGCGCGGACGCTGGCGGACCTGGAAGGTAGCCAGGCAATTGGCCGGGCGCATCTGGCCGAGGCCCTGCAGTACCGGCCGGGGAGCAGTTAGATTGCCGGGGCTGCTTTGCAGCGCCGGATCGATGTTAAAACTACCGGCCTCTTCGCGGGCTTGCCCGCTCCCACAGGTACTGCGCAGGTCTAAAGAACCGTGCGATCCCTGTGGGATCGGGCGAGCCCGCGAAGAGGCCGGGGCAGCAATACCTCACTGATTACTCACCAACGCCTCTTCAACCACCTTCAGCAGCACCTCTTCGGAAAATGGCTTGCCCAGACAGGCCAGCGCCCCGAGCGCCATCGCCGCGCGCACCGCCCCTTCATCCCAATGCGCCGACATGCAGATCACCGGCAAACGCCACCCTAGCCGGGCCAGTTCGCGCTGCACCGCCAGCCCGCTCATGCCAGGCATCCTCAGATCGAGCAGCACACACCCGGCCTGCCGCGCCAACGCCGAGGCCAGGAACACGTCGCCCGCAGCGAACGACAGGCTCTCGAACCCGGCTGAGCGCAACAGGTTGGCCAGGCTTTTGCGCACCGACGCATCGTCGTCGACGATGCACACCGCTCTGCTCATGCGCCGCCCAGGCCCTCAGGCCGCGTCCCGATGACGTTGTGCATGGCCACCAGCTCCAGCAGCGAGCGGGACTGCATCTTGTTCATGATGTTCTTCTTGTGCACCTTGGTCGTAACCTCGCTGGTGCCGATATGCCTGGCGATCTGCTTGTGCGACAGGCCGCCGACCACCAGCGAGAACACCTGGCGCTCGCGCTGGGTCAGGCGCTGGTACTTTTCCTCGACCTGCCGCGCATGGTGCCACTTGCGGCCTTCGACCACTGCGCGCGTGCGCACCGCCGGCAACAGTGTCAGCAGCTGGTCTTCGTCGAACGGCTTGGTCAGGAACTCCACGGCCCCGGCACGCATGGCCTGGACGGTCATCGGGATGGTGCCGAAGCCGGTCATGAACACGATCGGCCAGGGTAGCGCCAGCCGGCGCAGCGTATCTTGTACCTCCAGGCCGCTGGTATCGGGCAGGTGCATGTCCAGCAACAGGCAGGCACAGGGCGTTTCCAGGCGGGCCTCGAACAACGCCTCGGCACTGGCGAACAACTTATGGGGAATGTCCTGCGAGCGCAGCAGCCGGCCCAACGCCGTACGCACCGACGGGTCGTCATCCACCACCAGCACCGGCACGTTGAAGTGCTCATCGAACAGCTCGACAGTGTCGGCCCCGGCGCACAGTGGCGATTGGGCCGACAGGGTGCCAGGCACCTCGAAGCTGATCTCGGCAGCCAGGCGGTAGCCCCGCCGCGGCACGGTCTGGATCAGGCCACGGTCGCCAAAGGCCTTGCGCAGCAAGGACACCTGCACCTGCAGGTTGTTGTCCTCGACCACCGTGCCGGCCCACACCTGGCTGAACAGCTCGTCCTTGCCGACCACCCGGCCCTTGGCCTTGATCAGCGTCGCCAGCACCTCGAAGGCTCGCCCGCCCAACAGGATCGGCCGGCCGTCAACAAAGACTTCGCGCCGCTCCAGCGACACCTGGGCATTACCTATTCGGATCATGGCTTCCTCGCGCGGGCACGGGCGTTTCCCAGCCCCGGGCAGCCTAGGCCAGCGTACGCCTTCAGACAATTATCCCGAGGGATAGGTTGGCCTGATGACTATACAAAAGCCCGTCAGCCAGCAGGGGACGATAACGGACAACAGCGTGCCCGTTTCTGCCAAGCAGGCTGCAGCCCGCATCCGTACTGGGCCCGCTGCGTATACTCGCCCGTCAGGATGTCGCTAGCAGGGGTGCCTTATGCTCGATGAACGCCTTGCCCACAGGCCCATCGATTACGACCAGTCCATCGACGAGGGCTGGCTGAATCGGTGCGACATCAGCGCGCTGGGCCAGGAAGGTGAGCTCAGCTACTTCCGGCTTCAAGATCCTGCCACCCGACAGGCCTGGATCGCCGTACGCGCCCCGCGCGAAGCCCCCGCCGCCTGCCAGCGCCTGGAGCGTGACTACCGCCTGAAACTGGACCCGCAGTGGGCGGTGATCCCCTCGGCGTTCGTGCGTTCGGCCGAAGGCCCGCTGCTGGTGTACCCGGCCGGCCGCTCCATCGCTGACCTGATCGCTGAAGGCCCGATGGCCCTGGCGCCGTTTCTCGAGGTCGCGGTAAACGCGGCCACTGCCCTGGCCCTGGCCCACGAACGCAATGTGCTGCACGGCGCGCTGCAGCCCGAGCATGTGTGCCTGTATACCAACCAGCGCGTGCGGCTGGGCTGCTTTCGCGCCGACCCGGCGCAGCTGATCAGCGAACAAGGCACCCCGCTCGGCAACTGGGCGTACCTGGCGCCGGAACAGGTCTGCCCGCACGGCAGCAGCAGCGACCGTCGCACCGACATCTATGCCCTGGGCGCGATCCTCTACCAGCTACTGCTGGGCAAACTGCCGCTAGCCGGGCGCGACACCCAGCACTGGCGACAGCTGCATGCCGGTGTGCAGCCGCGGGCGGCCTGCGAAGTGGACCGCAATGTCCCGCAGCCCCTCAGCCGGATCCTGGCCAAGGCCTTGGCCAAAGAGCCGGACGCCCGCTACCAGAGTGCCCGCGCCTTGGCGGTGGACCTGGCCCACTGCCAGCGGCAGTCGGCTGCCGGCAAGACGATGGAGGCCTTCGAACCAGGTTGTGCCGACCCGGTCACGCCAAGCCGCGCACGCCTGTATGGCCGCTGTGCCGAACAGAAAGCCATCGCCCTGCTGCTCAAGGCCCTGCGCCGCGACAGCCAACCCCATGCCCTGTTGATCAACGGTGCCGCCGGCATTGGCAAGTCGAGCCTGGTCGAGACAGCTCTCAAGGCCAACGCCAAGGGTTACTGGGCCATCGGCAGGTGCAACAGCGTTGCCCAGGCCATTCCCTACGCGCCCTGGGTCGAAATGCTCGGTGCGCTGACCACCCAGTTGCTGGCCAAGAACAGCCAGGACCTCGACACCCTGCGTCGCGAGATCCTGCGCCGCATCAAAGGCCACGGCCGGCTGCTCGGCAAGCTGGCGCCAGACCTGCAACTGGTCCTCGGCCCCCTGCCCGAACTGCCAGCCAAACCCACGCGCCTGGCGCTGCAGAAGGAGCTGCGGGCGGTCGTCGAATTCCTGCAGGTGTTCAGCCGCCCAGGCCAGCCGCTGGCGCTGTTCATCGATGACCTGCAGTGGCTCGACGACGCCAGCCAGCAACTGCTGGCGCTACTGCTGGCTCACGCGCCCGGCAACCTGCTGCTGATCTTCGCACGGCGTAATGATGCACCAGCCAGCAGTACACCCCTTGCCCTACCTGCCACAGTGCGCAACACCACGCTGAACCTGCGGCCCCTGGACGTGGGCGCGGTGACCGAGCTGATCGGCGAGCGCTACCACGTCGGCCCCGAGGATGCATTTCAGGTGGCCGAACTGGTGCACGGCAAAACGGCGGGCAACCCATTTTTCATCAATCAGATCCTCCGGGCCATGGTGGAGGACCAGCTGTTCACCTTCGACGCCCAGGCCATGCGCTGGTCATGGTGCCTGCAGGCTGTGGCCCGCCATCGCTATTCCGACAACGTCGCCGACCTGCTGATCGACCGCTTGGCGCGCCTGCCAGCCGCGCAGCGCGACCTGCTGCGGGTTGCTGGCGCCGCGGGCAGCCGTTGCGATGAACGCCTGCTTCACCAAGTCCTCGCCAAGGTGCCTGGCGAACCGTTGAAAGCCCTGATTGACGCGGGTTTCCTGCAATCGGGCCAGAACGGCCTGGGCTTTGCCCACGAGCGGGTGATGGAGGCCGCGTACGCGCTCACGCCCGTGCGCGAGCGTGCCCCACTGCATGCACATATTGCCCTGGCCATGCGCCACGCCTGGCAAGATGACTTGCACGAGGTGCTGTTCGAGCTCGCCAACCAGCTGCAACGCGCCAGCCCATACGGGTTTGCAGCGGACGACTGCGAAACGTTCCTGCAACTTTTACGCGAAGCAGCATCACGCGCACGCGACGACGGCGCCTTCGAGCAAGCCGCTGGCTACCTGCATACGGCCGAGCAGTGGCTGCACCACGGCGCCACGTTGGAAAGCCGCGCCACGCATGGCTTTGCCATCGCCTGCATGGCGACGGAGTGCGACATGCAACTGTCGCGAATGATCGCGGCCGAGGCCCGCATCATTGAGTGCCGCCAGCGCGCACGCTCGTCGCTGGACCAGGCGCGGGTGTGCCGGCTGCAGGCTCTGCTGTACACCTTGCGCGGCGACTATCAGGCGGCCATCGACAGCGCCATATCCGGTCTGGACTTGCTGGGTACAAGCCCGGTGCGCGGTGCCGACTGGCAACAGGTCGAGGCCAGTCATGCCCGGGTACAGGCTCTGGTCGAACAGAAAGGTCGACACTGCCTGGAGTCGCTGCCGTGCACCGATTCGGAGGAAGTGACGGTTGCCATCAGCCTGCTGGCCACCCTTTCGTCATCGTTTTTCGTAAAGGACGACATCTGCTTCCTGCACCTGGCCAAGCTCATGGAGCTGTCCCTGCTGCACGGCGTTGCCCCGGGCAGCACCTACGGCATGGCCTGGTACGGGGTGATGATTGCCGAGCATTTCGGCGCCTACCATGACGGCCATGCCTGTTGCCTGGCCGCGCTCAAGCTGATCGAGCGGCACGGTTTCGAGGCTGACCTGACCAGCGCGCTACTGGCCCTGGACCAGGTCAGCGCCTGGACCTCACCCATGGAGTTCGCCCGCCGTACCGCGCTGGATGCGGTCGACTCGGGGCGCCTGAGCGGTGACCTGGCGATGAGCTGCTATGCCTGCAACCACCTGGTTTCCGATTCGCTGTTCATGGGCCGCTACCTGCCGGATGTGGCGCAGGAACTGGCGCAAGGCCTGGCCACCGTGCGTCGCTACGGTTACCACGACATCGAGCAGATCCTGCAGGCCCAGCAAGCGTTCATCGCCAAATTGAGCAGCACGCCCTGCCCGGCCTTGGCCGCAGCCTCGAAATCGCCCACCACGCGGTTCTTCCAGTACCTGATGGCCGGCATGTGCGACTTCTACCTGGGCAACATCCCGCAGGCCATGCGCAACCTGGCACTGGCCGGCGACAACGCCTGGGCGGTACCGGCGCACATCAACCTGGCCGACTATCACCTGTTCCGCGGCCTGGCCCTGGGCAGCCCCGAGGCCGCCGGCAGCCTTGCCGACAAGCTGCGCGAGCTGCAGGCCCTGCGCGAACGCTTCGGCCGCTGGGCCGGCTTCAACCCGGCCACCTTCCGCAACAAGCTGTTGCTGATCGAAGGCGTGATAGCCAAGCTCGAAGGCGACGGCCTGGCCGCCATCCGCTGCTTCGACCAGGCACAGATCGCCGCCACCGCCGCCGGTTTCATCCACGAGCAGGCGCTGGCCCACGAACAGCTGGCCGAGGTATGTATCCCCAGCGGCCTGATCTCCGGCGCCAACCTGCACCTGCGTATCGCCCGCGACTGTTTCCACATCTGGGGCGCAACCGGCAAGGTGCACCAGCTGGAGGCGTTGCACCCGTTCCTGCGCACCCAGCCGATCCAGGAAAGCCATCGCGCCACCCACCAGGCCAAGCTCGATCTGGAAGCCGGTATCAAGGCAGCCCGGGCGCTGTCCGAGGAGGTGCTGCTCGAGGGCCTGATCGAAACCCTGATGGGCCACCTGACCCAGCATTCCGGCGCCGACCACGGCGCACTACTGATCGTCAGCGGTGCCGAATTCCAGATGGCTGCCCTTGCCTACATCGACGACGCCGGGCTGCACGTGAGCATGGACGACTGCCAGAAATTCATGACCCAGGCGCCGCTATCAATCATCAACGCCACCCTGCGCACCAAGAAGCCGCTGGTGCTCGACGATGCCCAGCGCGATTGCCCCGAGGCCTTCCGCCAGCAACTGCAGGCGCGCAACGCCCGTTCGGTGCTGTGCCTGCCGCTGGTGATCCAGGGCGTGCTGATCGGTCTGGTGTACCTGGAAAACCGCCTGGTGCCGAACCTGTTCGGCAGCCAGCGCCTGGCCATGCTGGAAATCCTCGCCTCGCAGGCGGCGGTGTCGCTGCAGACTGCCAAGTTCTATACACGCCTGGCCGAAGACAACCAGACCCGCGCCCGGATGGAGGCCGAGTTGCGCCGCTCACGCGCAGAATTGGCGCGTACTGCACACCTGCAGGTGATGAACGAGCTGTCGGCGTCCATCGCCCACGAGATCAGCCAGCCGCTGCTGGGCATCGCTTCCAACGCCGCTGCCAGCCTGCGCTGGCTGAAGCGCGCCAAGCCCGACCTGGCAGAGGCGATTGCCGGCCTGGAAGACATCCGCAACGACAGCGAACGGGCTGCCAACATCGTGCGTGCGCTGCGCTCGCTGGCCAAGCAGTCGCCAATGCAGCTCAAGGCGGTGAAGCTGGACGAACTGATCCGCGAAGTGGTGCGCCTGACCTCGGCCGATGCCGCCAAGAGCACGGTGGACGTGCAGACGCAGTTGCAGGCGGGGGTGAGCGTGATGGCCGACCCGGTGCAGTTGCAGCAGTTGGTGTTCAACCTGATTACTAATGGCCTGGAGGCGCTGGCGGGGTATCGCAGCGATGGGGTGCTGCGCATTGCGTTGGCGGTGGTCGGGGATGGGGTGGAGGTCTGCGTGGACGACAACGGGCCGGGGATAGCTGCGGACGAGCGGGAGCGGGTGTTCGATGCGTTTCATACCACCAAGATGGGCGGCATGGGGATGGGCTTGGCGATTTGCAGCTCGGTGGTGCAGGCCCATGGTGGGGAGTTGCAGGCGCTGGTGTCGGAGCTGGGGGGGTGCCGGATTCGCTTCACGTTGCCTGTGAATGCTTCTTAAGCCTGTACCGGCCTCTTCGCGGGCACGCCCGCTCCCACAGAAACCGTGCAGCTCTCAAGCTGTGCGCTATCCCTGTGGGAGCGGGCGCGCCCGCGAAGAGGCCGGTACAGGTTTACATCAACGGGCGCTCAAGGCCGCATAGCTGTTCATCAGGTTGCGGTAGTTGGGAATGCGCTGCGACAGCAGGTTACCCAACCCTTCGATGTCGTTGCGCCAGTCCCGGTGCAGCTCACAGGCCACCGAGAACCAGTTCATCATCTGTGCACCCGCCTGGGTCATGCGCACCCAGGCCGCCTGCTGCACGGTTTCGTTGAAAGTGCCAGACGCATCGGTCACCACGAACACTTCAAAACCTTCTGCCAGCGCCGACAGCGTCGGGAACGCCACGCACACATCGGTCACCACGCCAGCGATGATCAATTGCTTGCGGCCAGTGGCCTTGATCGCCTTGACGAAGTCTTCGTTGTCCCAGGCGTTGATCTGACCTGGGCGGGCAATGTACGGCGCATCCGGGAACATCTCCTTCAGCTCGGGCACCAGCGGGCCGTTCGGGCCTTGCTCGAAGCTGGTGGTGAGGATGGTCGGCAGGCCGAAGAACTTCGCCAGGTCGCCCAGGGCCAGCACGTTGTTCTTGAACTCGTTGGGCGAGAAGTCCTGCACCAGCGAAATCAGGCCGGTCTGGTGGTCGACCAGCAGCACCACGGCGTCGTCTTTGTTCAGGCGCTTGTAATCGGGTTGGCTCATCGGGGTGACTCCTTGGGTTGGGAAAACGGGCCGGCACTGTCCACAAGGGGCTATACCGGCGGATAGGTTCGGCTTAAGGATGGGCCTGCGCCTGGCGCCAGGCCTTGGGCGGCTGGCCGACCAGGCGGCTGAAGGCACGGGTGAAATGGGCCTGGTCGCAGAAGCCGCATTCCAGGCTCACGTGCGTGATCGGCGCCTCGGTGGCGAGCAGCCGCTTGGCCTTTTCCATGCGGGCCAGCAGGCGCCAGGCCTGCGGCGAGAGGCCGGTGTTGACCTTGAATGCGCGGGAGAAGTGGCTGCGTGTGAGGTTGCACACGCCGGCGATCTCGATGATCGACAACGGGCTGTGCAACATCAGTTCCTTGGCCCGGCGCAACCGCGCAGGCGTCAGCGCGCCGGGGGGTTGCGACGGCGCTTGGGGCGTCCCGAGGTGCATGGCGACTCTCCTGTTCAATACAGAAAGTCTCGCCCTCGGCACATGACAAAGTCCTGAGGCAAACCTGAATTGTTATTAATTGTGTGCGGCTGGATACCTTAAGATGCCTGACATATTCAGCTACAGAGCCAAGAGGTATGCAGCAAAACGCCCACCGCACCGTGGCCATGGTGCTGTTCAACGATGTGTTGTTGCTGGATGTCACGGGGCCCATGGATGCGTTCGCCATCGCCAACCGGTTCTTGCCTGCCGAGCGGCAATACCGCTTGCTGACACTGGCCGAGGGGCAAACGGCGGTGCGCGGCTCATGCGGGCTGAAGGTAATAGCCGACCTGCGTCTGGAGGACTTGCCGGATGCCGTCGACCTGCTGCTGGTGCCAGGTGGCCCAGGGGCCTATGACATCGCCCTGCCAGGCATCGAACGCTGGCTGCCCCAGGCCGTGCGCCGGGCCAAACGCTTCGGCGCCATCTGCACCGGGGTGTTCCTGCTGGGCCGGGCCGGGCTGCTCAATGGCTATCGCTGCACCACCCACTGGAACTACGTGGAGCGCCTGGCAAAGGCGTTCCCCGAGGCCAAGGTCGAGACCGAGCAGATCTACGTGATCGATCGCTGCCTGATTACCTCGGGCGGCATCACCGCTGGCATCGACCTGGCGCTGGCGGTGGTGGCCGAGGACCATGGCAAGGCGCTGGCCCTGGAAGTGGCCAAGGTGCTGCTGGTTGCCCGCCATCGCCAGGGCGGGCAGACACCCTATGGGCCACTGCTGGCGGCTGTACCGCGGGACGATTCGCCGATTGCCCGGGTGCAGGCGTACATCGTCGACCATATCGAGCAAGCCTTCACCGTGCAGAAAATGGCCAACCTGGTGGCCATGAGCGGGCGCAACTTTGCCCGGACGTTCCTGCGCGAGGTCGGGATCACGCCGCTGCAGTACCTGCAGAATGCGCGCATCGACCGGGCGCGCAAACTGCTGGAAGGCACCGACCTGCCCTTGAAGGTAGTGGCAGCGCAGTGCGGGTTTGGTAGTGACCGGCATTTGCGCAAGGTGTTCTGCGAGCGGATTGGCATGACGCCGGCGCAGTATCGGGCGCAGTTTGGTGGCGGTGAATAGTCGGATCTGCGCTGCCTTCTTCGCGGGCACGCCCGCTCCCACAGGGGCAGTGTTGTACCTGTGGGAGCGGGCGTGCCCGCGAAGAGGCCACCACAGGCTGTCACCTTTACCGGGACAATGTTTCTCCCCGATAGCAGATTGTCTGACTCCACCTCACCCCTCAGAATCGTCCGCCAAACTGATCTAACGCTGCCCCGGCAGCTCATGGAGTACGAGCCAATGCCACACGAAGGCAGCCTTCTGCAAACCGCGGTGATCTTCCTGCTTGCCGCTGTCCTCGCCGTCCCCCTGGCCAAGCGCCTGCAACTGGGGGCCGTGCTCGGTTACCTGCTCGCCGGCGTGATCATCGGCCCGCAGGCGCTGGGCCTGATCCGCGACACCGAAAGCGTGGCGCACATTTCCGAGCTGGGCGTGGTCCTGCTGCTGTTCATCATCGGCCTCGAGCTGTCGCCCAAGCGCCTGTGGCTGATGCGCAAGGCCGTGTTCGGCGTCGGCACCGCCCAGGTGCTGCTGACCGGTGCGCTGATCGGCGCCATCGCCCTGTTCGGCTTCAGCCAGACGCTACCGGCGGCCATCGTGCTCGGCCTGGGCCTGGCGCTGTCGTCCACCGCCCTTGGCCTGCAGAGCCTGGCCGAGAGCAAGCAGCTCAACGCCCCGCACGGCCGTTTGGCGTTCGCCATTCTGCTGTTCCAGGACATCGCCGCCATCCCGCTGATTGCCTTGGTGCCGCTGCTGGCCGCCAGCGGCCCGGACACCAGCCATGGCGACAGCTTGCAACACGGCCTGAAAGTGTTCGCCAGCATCGCCGTGGTGATCATCGGCGGCCGCTACCTGCTACGCCCAGTGTTCCGCACCGTAGCCCGCACCGGCCTGCCGGAGGTATCCACCGCCACCGCGCTGCTGGTGGTGATCGGTACCGCCTGGCTGATGGAAGAAGCCGGCATTTCCATGGCCCTGGGTGCCTTCCTTGCAGGCCTGCTGCTGGCCGACTCGGAGTACCGCCACGAGCTGGAATCGCAGATCGAGCCGTTCAAGGGCCTGTTGCTGGGGCTGTTCTTCATCAGTGTCGGCATGGGTGCCAACCTGCTCCTGCTGCTGGAAATGCCGTTGGTGGTGCTGGGCCTGACCCTGCTGCTGGTGGCCGTGAAGCTGGTGCTGCTGGTCGGCGTCGGCCGCCTCGCCGGTGGCCTGAACAGCGCCAGCGCCCTGCGCCTGGGCATGGTGCTGGCTGCCGGTGGCGAATTTGCTTTCGTGGTGTTCAAGCTGGGCAAGGACCAGGGCCTGTTCGACACCCAGACCTACGACCTGCTGCTGATGACCATCACCCTGTCGATGGCCATTACCCCGCTGCTGATGATTGGCTGCGCCCGCGCCCTCAAGCGCCCGCAACCGGCGCGCGAGGTGCCGGAGCATTACAAGCAGATCCAGGCTGACACGCCACGGGTGGTGATCGTCGGCATGGGCCGCATGGGCCAGATCGTCGCGCGCATCCTGCGGGCACAGAAGATTCCGTTCATTGCCCTGGAAACCTCGGTGGACACCATCGAGATGACCCGTATGTTCGAACAGGTGCCGGTGTTCTACGGCGACCCGCTGCGCCCCGAGGTGCTGCATGCCGCCAAGGTGGGCGAGGCGGAATACTTCATCATCACCATCGACGACCCGGAAGCTGCCATTCACACCGCGGAACGGGTGAAACGCCTGTACCCGCACCTGAAAGTGCTGGCCCGCGCGCGTAACCGCCAGCATGTGCACAAGTTGGCGGATGTCGGCGCCGAGCCGATTCGCGAGACGTTCTACTCCAGCCTGGAGATGACCCGCCGGGCATTGGTGGGGCTGGGGTTGAGCGACGCGCAGGCGGCGGACCGGATTGCGCGGTTTACCCAGCATGACGAAGAGGTGCTGGTGGCCCAGGGGCAGGTGCGTGATGACCGGGCCAAGGTGATGCAGACGGCCAAGGAGGCCCGGGCGGAGTTGGAGCGGTTGTTTGATTCGGATGCGGATTGAGGGTTTCGAGCGCATGGCTGTAGAGGCGTAGCGCCCTTGAAATCGAGCGCCGCCCGCGCGGCGCTCGATCTCATAGGCGCCAGAGGCCTCACGACATACTCTTGGTGGCCGTGACTCAATGCCCCGTCAAGCGAGTAAACAGGCAAAACAGCGCTAACTAAGGATGATCACCGTGAGTGACCTGCCAAAGATCATAAGCAGCCTGCTCGCGGAGGTACTGCCGGGCTGGGCCGAGGCCGGCGCGCTCAAGTCTATAAGCTAGATCGGGTGAAATGGCGGCACTACCATCAAGTACAGCGGCCAATTGCACCTGTGGATAATCAAGGTGCTGGGCTAATCCCGAAACTGTCATTTCAATCGCTGGCAGCACATCGCAGAGCAGCGACTCTCCCGGATGCGGTGGATTATAGAGGGGCATTTGAAATCTCCTAGATTGGCTTCCCAATGCTCCTCCCTTTCAGCCCTAGACATCAGGTCGCAACGTCTGACCGCATTGTCAGAGCGTTCCTGATCCTTCCCACTACTGGGGCTGCTATGCAGCCCTTCGCGGGCATGCCCGCTCCCACAGGTACTGCACCGCTTGCCAGGCTTGCGCTATTCCTGTGGGAGCGGGCGTGCCCGCGAAGGGCCGCGCAGCGGACCCAGTGCACAAAAATATCAGCAGCGTCCTACTTCGTTGCGAGCCATTTCCTACTCAGCCACACCATCTGACGAATTATCCTACGCACCGTGTCGAAGCCCGTCTGATTGTCCGGGGAAAGCCTGCTCTCTAGGCTTGCCGGGTCGCTGTCGGTTCAGCGATCGGGTGTGGAAACCCGGATCTGATGAAGGGCTGCCGTTATGGCAGTTGTGCGCGTGAGGCCTTTTGGCCTACCGGCTTGCCTTCTCACCGGTTTTCCACCCCGCGCACAACTGCCGCCTTCTGCGTGGAAACGGGTGGTTGCAGTTCAACCCGAGAGAAGGAATTGCCATGAAAAGAATCGTCCCCAATCCACCCCTCCCCAGCACCACACAACGCGCTTTCAGCCGCTGCGATGCCGGCCATCCACCATTGTTCACAGTAAACCCTGGCGTCTCTGCCCACGACGCCCTGGTGCATGTCGCCCAGTACCTGCGCGGCGCCTACGACTGTGGCTACAAAGCCCTGGAACACCTGGATGAAACCGGCAAGAGCCTGTTCTGGAGCAACCTGAATGCGCTCGAAATGGCAGAAGGATTGGTTGAGGCATTGCTGGATGGGATTGAGTCGCAGCCTGTAAGTTGAAGCGCTTTTGCAGAGCAGGCTGCGGTAACCGGCCTGCTCCGCCTCAATATAGGAAACGCCCTACAAAACGGGTCAATCCCCGTCTGATTGTTCGAGGAAACCCTTCTCCCTAGGCTCACTTGGCCGCACTGATCGCAGCCAGGTATCTCATTGAGCCCCAACAGCCCCACCGCGAAAGTCGCCGAGAAGAAAGGCCAGAACACTGGGCTGGACGAGCAGCTACCCGACCTCAGAACGCTCGCGCGTGAATTGCGTACACGGGCTATCGAAGAATTGGCTGCTGCCGATTCGCATGAAGCAGCAATCGAACTTGCTGCGCAGCATCTGGGTTTGAACAGTGAAGAAGCCAGCGTAGTAACCGTCAGAACGCCAATGGGCGACATCCGGATTCAACGCAGCTGTATCCATCACATCGTCGAGAAGCGACAAGATGCCCGGGAACGCTATGTAAAAGTAGCGCTGGATACGCTGATCGGACCATTTGAGGTATGGCAGGTTGCCTACACCAATGACACCTACAGGCTGGCGTTCATTGGCGTGTACGAGACCAAGCGGCAGATGCTGGTGGTCGTGACACTCGATAACGGCAAAATGCTGTGGAATTTCATGCAGTGCGATGCAAAGGCACTGAATAAACATCGCCACGGCAAACTGCTCTACAAGCGGTACGCTTATGTGCCGAGCAAAGAAAAGGGCCACTGTAACCAGTGGCCCTGTGCTCGTGCTTGATATTCGTATACACACCCTCAAGCCGGGGTGTGGAGGTCTCACCCGACGCTGATGATCCAGCCATCGACGGGGTTCCTACACCAGCTATTGCCGCTGAATGGCAGCTGGTTTCGCGCTCAGGTGAAACGCTAACAACACTCCTGGACTAAGTCAACGATGGCCCCATTGCGGAGACCATGCATCAGATTACTTGGTGTTACTTACCCGCAGTCAACGCGTTATAGCTGGTAATCAGGTTGCGATAATCCGGAATGTGATTGGAGCACAGCGCCGCCAGCCCTTCGATGTCGTTGCGCCAGTCGCGGTGCAGCTCACAGGCCACGCCGAACCAGGTCATCATCTGCGCGCCAGCGCGGCTCATGCGGTCATGGGCAGCATCGCGGGTCATTTCGTTGAAGGTGCCGGAAGCATCGGTGACCACGAACACTTCGAACTCTTCTTCCAGGGCCGACAGCGCCGGGAAGGCTACGCACACTTCGGTCACCACGCCGGCAATGATCAGCTGCTTCTTGCCAGTGGCCTTCACCGCCTTGACGAAGTCTTCGTTGTCCCAGGCGTTGATCTGGCCTGGGCGGGCGATGTATGGGGCGTCCGGGAACAGGGCTTTCAGCTCCGGTACCAGGGGGCCGTTGGGGCCTTGCTCGAAGCTGGTGGTGAGGATGGTCGGCAGGTTGAAGAACTTGGCCAGGTCGGCCAGGGCCAGCACGTTGTTCTTGAACTTGTCCGGCTCGATGTCGCGGACCAGGGACAGCAGGCCAGCCTGGTGGTCGACCAGCAGGACAGCGGCGTCGTCTTTGTTCAGGCGGTTGTAGGTGAATTTGCTCATGGTCTGTGCTCCTGAGGGTTATGAATTTTTCAGCAATTCGGGGTGTTTCGCGTTGATGGGCACAGATTAAAATCATCACCTTTGTGGCGGTAGATAGCAGAATCTGGCTTTAGCGTTCTGTTTCATGAACGATAGATTGGCGCTGGATTTACTGGCCTCTTCGCGGGCACGCCCGCTCCCACAGGGATCGCACAAGATTCAAGGCCAGTGCGGTACCTGTGGGAGCGGGCGTGCCCGCGAAGAGGCCAGGACAGGCAACCAACAACCGGAGACCGATCATTGGAAGACCTCAACTCCCTCTACTACTTCACCCAGGTAGTCGAGCACGGTGGCTTCGCCCCGGCTGGCCGGGCGCTGGACATGCCCAAGTCGAAGCTCAGCCGGCGCATCGCCGACCTCGAAGACCGCCTGGGCGTGCGTCTGCTGCACCGCACCAGCCGCCACTGCTCGCTCACCGAGATCGGCCAGGCCTACTACAACCGCTGCCTGGCCATGCGCGTGGAGGCCGAGGGCGCGGCGGAGATCATCGAGCGCAACCGCAGCGAGCCGCGCGGCCTGGTACGCATCAGTTGCCCGACCACCCTGCTCAATTCCTGGGTCGGGCCGATGCTGACCCGCTACATGCTCAAGTACCCGCAAGTGGAACTGTTCATCGAGAGCACCAACCGCCGTGTCGACCTGTTGCACGAGGGTTTCGACGTCGCCCTGCGGGTGCGCTTTCCGCCGCTGGAGAACACCGACATGGTGATGAAGGTGCTGAGCAACAGTACCCAGTGCCTGGTCGGTCAGCCGCGGTATCTGGAGCAGTTGCCCAAGGGCTTCGACCCGCAACTGCTCGGCACACTGCCGAGCCTGCACTGGGGCAGCGCGCAGCGGGAGTACCAGTGGGAGCTGTTCCAGGGCGAGGACAGCAGCCGTAGCATCGTCATCCCGCACACGCCACGCATGGTGACTGACGACCTGTTCGCCCTGCGCCATTTCGTGGTGGCCGGGGTGGGTATTGCACACCTGCCGCGGGTGGCGGTGCGTGAAGACCTGGCGGCGGGGCGGCTGGTGGAGTTGTTGCCGGACTGGCACCCGCGTTGCGGCATCGTGCATGCGATCTTCCCGTCGCGGCGGGGGTTGCTGCCGTCGGTGCGGGCGCTGATCGATCATCTGGCCGAGGAGTTTGCGATCAGCGACATGGCTTGAGTTCTGGGTTGGCTGTACCGGCCTCTTCGCGGGCTCGCCCGCTCCCACAGGTATTGCACAGGCAAGACCTGCCAGAGCACACACATACAAGACCCTTGGCCTATCCTTCCTCCACAGTCCCGGATCATCCCCCCTGGAGCCCCCATGATCCGCGCCACTCACGGACCAGGCCGCGCCCTGCTCGCCGCCCTCGCCTTCGGCCCGGCGCTCAGCCAGGCCGAAGAGCCCGGCTGGTCGCTGCTCAGCCGCAACTACTTCCTGCACAGCGACTTCCGCTCCCCCTCGGGCAGCGGCCAGAACTACCGCCAGGAATGGGCCCAGGGCTTCATCGGCGAAATCCGCTCCGGCTTCACCGAAGGCACGCTCGGCGTCGGCATCGATGCCCATGGTTTTCTCGGCCTCAAGCTCGACGGCGGCCGCGGCCATGCCGGCACCGGCCTGCTGCCGCGCGACAGTAATGGCCGCGCCGAGTCCGACTACTCCAGCGCCGGTGCAGCACTCAAGCTGAGGATGGGCAATACCCAGCTGCGCTACGGCGAAATGACCGTGGAAACCCCGGTGTTCGACACCAGCGACAAACGCCTGCACCCGGAGTACGCCACCGGCTGGTTCCTGGACAACACCGCTCTGCCCGACTGGCGCCTGCAGGCCGGGCGCTTCACCGCCTTCAACAACCAGGACAACAGCTCCAGCCATGATGACTTCAGCGGCTATGGCGCCACCACCGACAACCGTGCCATCAGCCTGGCCGGTGCCGCGTTCGCTCCCGATGGGCCATTCGGTGGTGCACTGTACGCTGGCCAGCTGGAGGACACCTGGCGCCAGGCCTACCTCAACCTGAACCTGGCCGAGGGCAACTGGCGCCTGGACGGCAACCTGTACAAGACCCGCGACACCGGCAATGCCAGTGCCGGGGCAATCGATACCCTCGCCTACAGCCTGGTGGCCAGGTACCGCTTCGGCGCCCAGGCGCTGAGCCTGGCCTACCAGAAAGTCGAGGGCGACACGCCGTTCGACTTTGTCGGCGGCGACTCCATCTACCTGGCCAATTCGATCAAGTACGCCGACTTCAACGGCCCCGGCGAGCGCTCGTGGCAACTGCGCTACGACCTCGACTTTGCCACCCTCGGTGCCCCCGGCCTGAGCCTGATGGGGCGCTATGTCAGCGGCCGTGGCATCGACGGCAGCCATGCCCCGGCGGGCGGCGCCTACGTGGACCAGTACGGCGACGGCGGCAAGCACTGGGAACGCGACATCGACCTGAAATACGTGGTGCAGTCGGGCGCCGCCAAGGACCTGAGCCTGTCGTTTTCCCACGTCAGCCACCGCGCCAACCAGGCCCAGGCCGGCGATGACATCGACCGGATCTACCTGATCATCGAATACCCCCTCAAAGGCAGCTTCTGACATGAGCACATCCCCTGCAGGCGCCTGGAGCCCGTTGCGCAATACCACCTTCCGCATGCTGTGGATCGCCACCATTGCCTCGAACATCGGCACCTGGATGCACGAGGTGGGCGCCGGCTGGCTGATGACCACACTGTCGGCCAGCCCGTTGCATGTGGCACTGATCCAGGTCGCCGGCTCGCTACCGATGTTCTTCCTCGCCCTGCCGGCCGGCGCGGCGGCGGATATCGTCGACAAGCGCCGCTACCTGTTGCTGGTGCAACTGTGGATGTCCTCGGTGGCCGTGGTGCTGGCGGCCCTGACCCTGCTCGGGCTGATGAACGTCACCCTGCTGCTGGTGCTGACCCTGGCGCTGGGCATCGGCACGGCACTGATGATGCCGGCCTGGAGCGCGCTGACACCGGAACTGGTGGGCAAGGACGACCTGGCCAATGCGGTGGCGCTTTCCAGTGTCGGTATCAACGTGTCGCGTGCCATCGGCCCGGCCTTGGCGGGCGTGGTGGTGAGCATGGTCGGCCCGTGGCTGACCTTCGCCCTGAATGCCGTCTCGTTCGCCGGGGTGATTCTGGTGCTGTTCCTGTGGAAGCGCGAGGTGAAGGAGCCGCTGCTACCGGCCGAGCGCTTCGTCGGTGCCATGCGCACCGGGCTGCGTTTCGCGCGCAGTGCCAAGCCCTTGCAGGCAGTGATATTGCGCGCCTTGGCATTCTTTTTCTGCGCCAGCGCCGGCACCTCGCTGCTGCCGTTGATCGTGCGTGGCGAGATGCATGGCACCGCCGCCGATTTCGGCTTGCTGCTGGCGGCCATCGGCATCGGTGCGGTGGCCGGCGCCACCTTGCTGCCACGCCTGCGCGAACGCATCAGCCGCAACCGTCTGGTGCTGCTCGCCAGCCTGTTGTATGCCCTGTTCCTGCTGGCCCTGGCGCTGGTGCGCAACTTCTATGTGCTGCTGCCGGCGATGCTGCTCAGCGGCGCGGCGTGGATAGCCGTGCTGTCCAACCTGCAGGTGGCGGCGCAGACCTCGGTGCCGGCCTGGGTACGGGCGCGGGCGTTGTCGGTGTACATCCTGATCTTCTTTGGTGCCATGGCCAGTGGCGGGTTGCTGTGGGGCACGCTGGCCAGCCATGCAACGATCACCTTGAGCCTGCTGCTGGCCGCAGGTGGCCTGGCGCTGGGCACGCTGCTGACCTGCAAGGTGACGCTGCCGGAAACCGCAGCCGAGGAGCTGACGCCGTCACTGCATTGGCCGGTGCCGCTGCTGAGCGATGACATGGACAAGGAAAGCGGGCCGGTGATGGTGACCGTGGAGTACCACGTTGACCCGGCCAAGGCCGAGGCATTCCAGCAGGCAGCGCGGGAGCTGGAGGCGATGCGCAAGCGCAATGGCGCGTTGTCGTGGGGGTTGATGCGCGACAGTGCGGAGCCGGCGGTGTGGCTGGAGTTCTTCTTCGAGGAGTCGTGGCTGGAGCATTTGCGGCACCACCACCGGGTGACCCGGGGTGAGCTGAAGATCGAGGCCCGGGTGCGGACGTTGCAGACCGATGGGGTTGAAGTGAAGATCCGGCATCTGTTGGCTGGAGGTGAGCACAAGGCTCACCATTGATGTTGGCTTTTCCGGCCTCTTCGCGGGCTCGCCCGCTCCCACAGGGATCGCACAGAGCCCGAGCACTGTGGTGTACCTGTGGGAGCGGGCGAGCCCGCGAAGGGGCCGGCACTGAAGGAACAAAAAAAGGGGCCAGATACTGGCCCCTTCTTCACATCAGCTCAGCTTAGAAAGCAAAACACGAACAACCCAACGCCCCCCAGAAGCCCTGGAAGTCATTCACCGGCACATTCGAATGCCGTGCCTTCTCATGGCTGTGCGCATGCACCCCGCAAGGCCCGACACACTGATGCGCCACCGCTGCCAGCGATGGCGTGCCCACCCGCCAGTGGCCTGGCACCTTGGTTACCGGCGACCACTCCGGCAGCACTGGCACCTGGGGCGGGCCGAGCTTGTCGAATTCGGCCGCGCCATACACCACCTTGCCATCGACCACGGTCAACACCGACTCGATACCCTTGATCGCCTCTTCATCAACACTGAAGAAGTCCAGCGACAGCGCCGCCAGGTCGGCCAGCTGGCCTACCTTGATCTGGCCCTTCTTGCCCTGCTCGCTGGAGAACCAGGCACTGCCCTGGGTGAACAGTTGCAGCGCGGTGTCACGGCTGAGGCCTTCCGGGTACAGCTCCATGCCACCGACGGTCTTGCCGCTGACCAACCAGTACAGCGAAGTCCACGGGTTGTAGCTGGACACGCGGGTGGCGTCGGTACCGGCGCCGACCGGCACGCCCATCTCCAGCATGCGCTTGATCGGCGGGGTCTGCTCGGCGGCCTTGGCGCCGTAGCGGTCGACGAAGTACTCACCCTGGAAGGCCATGCGGTCCTGGATGGCGATGCCGCCGCCCAGCGCACGCACGCGCTCGATGTTTTGCGGGGTGATGGTTTCGGCGTGGTCGAAGAACCACGGCAGGCCATTGAACGGAATGTCGCGGTTGACCTTTTCGAACACGTCGAGCATGCGCGTGATCGATTCGTTGTAGGTGGCGTGCAGGCGGAACGGCCAGCGCTGCTCGACCAGGTGGCGCACCACCGGCTCCAGCTCTTGTTCCATGGTCTGCGGCAGGTCCGGGCGCGGTTCGAGGAAGTCCTCGAAGTCGGCGGCAGAGAACACCAGCATTTCGCCGGCGCCATTGTGGCGCAGGAAGTCGGTGCCGCTGTGCAGCTTCACGCTGGAGGTCCACTTGCGGAAGTCGTCCAGCTCTTCCTTGGGTTTCTGGGTGAACAGGTTGTAGGCAATGCGCACGGTCAGCTGGTTGTTGTCGGCCAGTTCCTGGATCACCTGATAGTCGTCCGGGAAGTTCTGGTAGCCGCCGCCGGCATCGATCGCGCTGGTCAGGCCCAGGCGGTTGAGCTCGCGCATGAACTGGCGGGTGGAGTTGACCTGGTATTCCAGCGGCAGCTTCGGCCCCTTGGCCAGGGTGGCGTAGAGGATCATCGCGTTGGGGCGGGCGATGAGCATGCCGGTCGGGTTGCCGAACTTGTCGCGCTGAATCTCGCCGCCCGCCGGGTTGGGGGTGTCCTTGGTGTAGCCGACAGCCTTGAGCGCGGCGCGGTTGAGCAATGCGCGGTCATACAGGTGCAGCAGGAATACCGGGGTGTCCGGCGCGGCCTGGTTGATTTCTTCCAGGGAGGGCATGCGCTTTTCGGCGAACTGGAACTCGTTCCAGCCACCGACCACGCGCACCCATTGTGGGGTGGGCGTACGTGCAGCCTGGTCCTTGAGCATGCGCAGGGCATCGGCCACCGACGGCACGCCTTCCCAGCGCAGCTCCAGGTTGTAGTTCAGGCCACCACGGATCAGGTGCAGGTGCGAGTCGTTCAGGCCGGGGATGACCGTGCGCTGCTTGAGGTCGATGATCTGCGTGGTGGCGCCCTTGTGGGCCATGGCCTCGGCGTCGTTGCCCACGGCGATGAAGCGGCCATCCTTGATAGCAACGGCAGTCGCGGTGGGCTTTTCACGATCAACGGTGTGCAGTTTGCCGTTGAACAGGATCAGGTCGGCGGTCATGGAACCTCCTTGGGTGGATGCGTAAGCGGAACCGGCGGAACCGGTAAAGGGCAATGCGGACCAGAGCGCGCCGGCGGCACCGAGCACGGTACTGGTGGCGAGGAACTGGCGACGGGTCTTGTCGTTGCGGTCCTGGGACATGGGGTTCTCCGTCTGGGTGCGGCAGCGGGCAGGCGCAACTGCGGAGCATGCCGTTTGGTGTAGGGGCAAGGCTTGGATGGATGTGCGGTGGGTGGTTGAAGGTTAGCCCGGTTCAGCATTTGTGCTGCCTGGGCTGGCCTCTTCGCGGGCACGCCCGCTCCCACAGGGAAATCACAGGTTTCGAATGCTGTGCAGTACCTGTGGGAGCGGGCGAGCCCGCGAATGCCCCAGCACAGTTACTTCTGGAGGAACGCCAGCAAGTCCTCGTTCAGCTGCTGGGCATGGGTCACCGCAAACCCGTGCGGCGCCCCCGCATACACCTTCAGCTCAGCCCCGCGAATCAGCTCCGCCGCCCGCTTGCCGGTGCTCTCCAACGGCACGATCTGGTCGTCATCACCATGAATCACCAGGGTCGGCACATCGACCTTGGCCATGTCCGGGCGGAAATCGGTTTCGGAGAACGCGGTCACGCAATCCAGGGTGCCCTTGATCGATGCCATCAGCGCAATGTTCAAGGTCTGCGTCTGCACGCCCTGGGACACCTGCTGCCCATGGTTGATGCCATAGAACGGCGCAGCGAAATCGGCGATGAACTGCGCCCGGTCGGCACGCAGGCCGGCGCGGATACCCTCGAACACCGACAGGTCGACCCCTTCAGGGTTGTCATCACACTTGCCGAACACTGGCGTCACCGCGCCCAGCAGCACCAGCCCGGCCACCCGCTCGCTGCCGTGGCGGGCGATGTAGCGGCTGACGTCACCGCCCCCCATCGAGAAGCCCACCAAGGTCACGTCGCGCAGGTCGAGGTGCTCGATCAGCTGGGCGATGTCGTCGGCGAAGGTGTCGTAGTCGTAGCCGCTCCACGGCTGGCTCGACCGGCCGAAACCACGGCGGTCGAAGGCGATGGCGCGGTAGCCGCGGCTGGCCAGGAATTCCATCTGCGAATCCCACATGTCGGCATCCAGTGGCCAGCCGTGGCTGAACAGCACCGGCTTGCCGCTGCCCCAGTCCTTGAAGTAGATCGAAGTGCCATCGCGGGTAACGAAGGTGCTCATGTCGGTATCTCCTTGAAAATGTCGAGGTAAAGGCCTGGCTCAGCCACGCAGCCAGTTGGCGCAGCGGCGGGTCACCCAAGGCATGATGTAGAACACCACGGGCAGGATGACGAACACATTGACGATCAGGTTGCCGGCAATCACACCGCCCAGCTGCGGGAAGCGTGCGAACAGCGGCGCCAGCAATTGCGGAATGACCATGGTCATCGGGCAGATCACCAGGTAAGTCAGCAGCGCCTGCTTCCAGCGCGGCGGTTGCGCTGCCGTGGTGCCCGGGGTGCTATCGAGAACCTGGTGTTGCAGGCATACGGTTACCACTTCGCGGTTGTCTTGGCGTGCGGTGTTCATCGGCGTTCCTTGGGATGAGCTTGCCCGCATCCACTGTGCAACGGCGGACGGGCGGAGGATTGGACAGGTGTGCTGCCTTGCCGGGCACCGACTGGCGGTGCCCGGGGCGAGCGGTTTACTTACTGGCGTTGAAGGCGTTGTAGCTGGTGATCAGATTGCGGTAGTCCGGGATGTGGTTGGAGCACAGCGCGGCCAGGCCTTCGATGTCGTTGCGCCAGTCGCGGTGCAGCTCGCAGGCCACGCCGAACCAGGTCATCAGCTGCGCACCGGCCTGGCTCATGCGGTCATGGGCGGCGTCGCGGGTCATGGCGTTGAAGGTGCCGGAGGCATCGGTGACCACGAACACTTCGAACTCTTCTTCCAGGGCCGACAGCGCCGGGAAGGCTACGCACACTTCGGTCACCACGCCGGCAATGATCAGCTGCTTCTTGCCAGTGGCCTTCACCGCCTTGACGAAGTCCTCGTTGTCCCAGGCGTTGATCTGGCCTGGGCGGGCGATGTACGGGGCGTCCGGGAACAGGGCTTTCAGCTCTGGCACCAGCGGGCCGTTGGGGCCTTGTTCGAAGCTGGTGGTGAGGATGGTCGGCAGGTTGAAGAACTTGGCCAGGTCGGCCAGGGCCAATACGTTGTTCTTGAACGCGTCCGGCTCGATGTCGCGGACCAGCGACAGCAGGCCAGCCTGGTGGTCGACCAGCAGTACGGCGGCGTCGTCTTTGTTCAGGCGGTTGTATTTGAAGTTGGTCATGGTCGTTGCTCCTAAGGGTTTTGATCGTTCAGTAAGTTGGGTGTTTCGCGTTGATGGGAGAAGATTAAAACCATGACCTTTGGAGCGGTAGATAGCAGTTTTTGGCCCTAGCGTTCTGTTTTAGGAACGATATATTGGCGTTGGATTCTGCTGGCCTCTTCGCGGGCTTGCCCGCTCCCACAGAAGTTGTGCATAACTTGATGGATGGGGCGATCCCTGCGGGAGCGGGCAAGCCCGCGAAGAGGCCGGCACAGGCTGTCATTGCCTGCCCGGCCAACCTGCTCTATTACTACCCACAACCCTCCCTCACCCGAGACCACCATGCTGGCGTTTATCCAGTCATACCCGCTGTTGCTCGGCATCGCCCTGATCCTGCTCGACCTCGTGCTCTGGCAACTGATCCCCCTGCAGCAGAGGGCCTGGCGCATCGGCGCGCGGCTGGTGCTGTTCCTGCTGTTCAGCTCGGTGCTGGTGGCCGCCGGCATGAGCCCGCTGCAGCCGCCACCCTGGCCCGATGATGTCTCGCGCAACCTGCTCGCCACGGTACTGGCGATCGGCTGGTGGCTGTTCGGTGCACGCACGGTGACGGTGGTGTTCGGCCTGTTGCTGGTGGCCCGCGGCAGCCATGGCGGGCGTTTGCTGCAGGATGTGCTGGGGGCGCTGATCTTTCTGGCTGCCGTGGTCGCTGCCGCAGGCTATGTATTGCAGTTGCCGGTGAAGGGCCTGCTGGCCACATCAGGGGTGATGGCGATCGTCATCGGCCTGGCGCTGCAGAGCACACTGGCCGACGTGTTCAGTGGCATCATTCTGAACACCACGCGGCCATATCAGATTGGCGACTCGATCTCCATCGACGGCACCGAAGGCAAGGTGCTGGAAATCGACTGGCGTGCCACCCGCCTGCTCACCAGCAGCGGCAGCCTGGCGGTGATCCCCAACTCGGTGGCAGCCAAGGCCCGGCTGCTCAACCACAGCCGCCCGGCCGATGTGCACGGGGTGTCGATCAGCGTGGTGGTGCCGGCCAAGGTGCGGCCCAAGCGGGTGTTCGATGCACTGGAAAAGGCCTTGCAAGGCGTCAGTGCCATTCTTGCAACCCCAAAACCAAAGGTGACGGTGAAAGCCTCGACGCTGGAATCTGTGGAGTACGAAGCCAGTGGCTTCGTGGCCGACGCAGGCGCCAAGGGCGACGCGCGCAACCAGCTGTTCGACCTGGCCCACCGGCACCTGGAGGCAAGCGGGGTAATGTGGAACGCCGACCTGGCCATGCCACCCCGCAGCCGCCAGCGCGAGGTGCTGGACGAGGTGCGGGTGTTCCGCTCGCTAAGCAGTGAAGAGCGCGATGCGCTGAGCCAGCGCATGACGGCGGTGGAATACCTGGCGGACCAGGTGATCCTGGGCGTGGGCGAGCATTCCGATCATTTGCTGGTGATTGGCAGCGGGGTGGTGTCGGCGTCGATTCGCGATGGCGACAGGCTGGTCGAGGCCGGGCGCATGGGGCCGGGTGAGGTGCTGGGTATCGAGGGAATCATCGACGAAGAGGAATCGCTGGCCGAGTTCCGCACGCTGACCGGTTGCGTGTTGTACCGGATCGACAAGGAACAGGTGAAGAGCTGCCTTGTGCAACGCGGCGATGTGCAGACGGCGTTGAGCAAGTTGCAGCGGTTTCGGCGCCAGAGCCGGGAGTCGTTGTTGCTGCAGAAGCCGGTTTCGATCAAGAAAGGCGGCTTCCTCAGCTGGCTGCACAAGTAAGCCTGTGCAGGCCTCTTCGCGGGCGCGCCCGCTCCCACATGCCCACCACAGCACTCACTGTGGGAGCGGGCACGCCCGCGAAGAGGCCGGTGCTTACAACACCACTCTCAGGCATTGCCCCGCGTGGTACAGCGAGAACCCGGACTCATAGAACGCCGTCCGCAGCGACGGCGCACTCACGCCCTTCATCGGCGAGAACGGGATCGGCAGGCTGCCCTCCTCCCCCTTCAGCAGAAACTCGGCAAACGCCCGGCCAATCACGGTCCCGGTGGTATTGCCCCGCCCGTTGTAGCCGGTCACCGCCACCAGCCCCGGCGCCGGTTCGAACAGGCGCATCAGGTGGTCTGGGGTGAAGTCGATGCAGCCGGTCCAGTGCATTTCCCACTCGACCTTGCCCAGCTCCGGGTAATAGTGGCTCTGGATCCGGTCGGCCCAGCTGCGCACGAACCATGCCGGCTTGTTGTCGACCCGGCCCAGGCTGCCGAGCAGCAGGCGGCCCTGGTCGTCGCGACGGATGCTGCTGAGCACGGTGCGGGTGTCCCAGGAGCCTTGGCCATGTGGCAGCACCTTGTCGGCTGCAGCGCCCTGCAAAGGCTTGGACGCCACCTGGTAGTAGTAGCCCCGGAAAAACTGCTTCTGCAGGTTGCTCCAGTCGCCTTCGGTGTAGGCGCCGGTGGAAATCACCACCTTGTCGGCACGCACCGAACCACGCGCGGTCTTCACCCGCCAGGCATCGCCGTCACGCTCCAGGCCTTCGACCGAAGACTGCTGGAACAGCTTGCCGCCCAGGCGCGCCACCGCAGCCGCCAGGCCCTGGGTGTAGCCCATGGGGTTGATGGTGCCGGCGCGGCGGTCGAGCAGCGCGGCGGAGATCCTGTCGGTGCCGCAGTACTCCTGGCACTGGGCGCCGGTCAGCAGCTCCACGTCGGCACCACGGCGGCGCCATTGTTCGTGGCGGGCCTCGAGGTCGGCGATGCCGGTGGCGTTGTGCGCCATGTGCAGCGTGCCTTTGTGCTGGGCCTGGCAGTCGATGCCAAGGCGTTCGATCATGGCGAACACTTCGGCCGGGGCTTCGCCAAGCACCTTGTTCAGGCGGCTGCCCTGCTGCAGGCCGAGGGTGGCCTCGACATCGTCGGGGCGGATCCAGGTGCCGGCGTTGACCAGGCCGACGTTGCGCCCGGAGCCACCGTGACCGATCTTCCAGGCCTCCAGCAGGATCACCGACTTGCCCTGTTCGAGCAGGTGGATGGCTGCCGACAGGCCGGTAATGCC
>Ga0209676_1000906_pt1 | contig 37292 bp, 33 predicted proteins | sample AraplaCvi_mLB_r2_FD_184282 | JGI IMG/M metagenome (GOLD analysis project Ga0209676, IMG submission 184282) | Arabidopsis root microbial communities from North Carolina, USA - plate scrape MF_Cvi_mLB_r2 (SPAdes) (version 2) | ecosystem: Host-associated > Plants > Roots > Endosphere | place: USA... | reverse complement strand
TGGCGTGGATCTACCGGCACCGCCAGGCTGTAGAGCCGAGCCCCTACTCGGCTGCTTCGGCTCTCGGATTCGGAGCATCCACGCATGGCGTGGATCTACCGGCACCGCCAGGCTGTAGAGCCGAGCCCATGCTCGGCTGCTTCGGCGCTCGAATTCAGAGCCTCCACGCATGGCGTGGATCTACCGGCACAGCTCGAATTCGGAGCCTCCACGCATGGGGTGGATCTACAGGACGGGGCCAGGCTCGGCTCTACAAACCAGCGGTCACTCGCGTTCCGGCAGCGGCGGCATCGCGGCCTTGCGGGCCGGCTCACCGGCATTGGCTGCGATCAGGTCGCGGGTGTTCTTCTGCACCGCCACCGCGCCAAACAGCGACAGCGCGAACGCCATGCCATAGAAGCCCTTCTCGCTCAGCGCCAGCGTCGCGTTCCACAGGCCCACAAGCAGCAACAGCAGCGAGGCCAGGAGCGCGAACCAGCACAGCGCGTAATACAGTCCGCTGACCGGAATCTCCTCCACCCGGTCGCGTACGCTTTTCTGCAGCGACACCGCCGCGAACAGGCCGAACAGCAGCAGGGTCAGGTAGTAGCCCTTCTCGTTGAGGGCCATCCCGGCGTTGAACAGGCCGATCAGGTAGGTCACGGCGCCCAGCAGCAGGGCCACCCAGGAGGCGGCGATGAAGGCGGGCGACGGCTTGGAGACGACGGTCGGTTGCATTCCAGTTCCTTGGCAGACAACGGGCACGCTTTGCCCGGACGCCCACACCGTAGACCATTGGCCGCGCGCCGCACAGGGGGCAGCAGGACCTTTGGACCACGCGCCCGTTCACCGGCGTGGTGTACAACGGGGCTTGGCCATCCGCATCCCCACCTGGAGATACCCATGACCCGTTCTTCGAAACGTGCGCCCCTGCTGCTCGCCATGGGCCTGCTGCCCATCCTCGCCACCACCGCCTGCAGCGCGGCCAGTCCAGACGCGACAGCGGCCGCCCAGCCCGCCCCGGCAGCGACCAGCGCCGACCAGCGCCCGTTCACCGCCAGCGAGGTCAGCCGTTTCGACCAGCCATGGGCGATGACCTTCCTGCCCGATGGCAGCCTGCTGGTCACCGAAAAGCGCGGCAAGCTGCAGCACCTGGACCTGGCCAGCGGCCAGAAGCACGAGATCACCGGCGTGCCGAAGGTGGCCTACGGCGGCCAGGGCGGCTTCGGCGATGTCATCCTGCATCCTGATTTCGCCCGCAACAACGTGGTCTACGTCAGCTACGCCGAAGAAGGCACGCTCGATACCCGTGGGGCGGCCGTGGCGCGCGCCACCCTGGCGCTGAATGCCGATGGCAGCGGTGCGCTGAAGGACCTGAAGGTGATCTGGCGGCAGACCCCCAAGGTCAGCGGCCAGGGCCACTACGGCCACCGCCTCGCCTTCGGCCCGGACGGCAAGCTGTGGATCAGCTCCAGCGAACGCCAGAAGTTCGATCCGGCCCAGGACATGAGCGGCAACCTCGGCAAGATCATCCGCCTCAACGATGATGGCAGCGTGCCGGCGGACAATCCCTTCGCCTCGCAGGGCGGCGTCGCCGCCCAGGTCTGGTCGTTGGGCCATCGCAACGTGCTGGGCATCGCCTTCGACGCCAACGGCAAGCTGTGGGCGCAGGAAATGGGCCCGGCCGGCGGCGACGAACTGAACCTGATCCAGCGGGGTGGCAACTATGGCTACCCGATCGTCTCCAACGGCGACCACTATGACGGCCGCCCGATTCCCGACCACGACACCCGTCCGGAATTCGCCGCACCGAAGGTGACCTGGAACCCGGTGATCTCGCCGGCCGGCCTGATGTTCTACAGCGGCAGCCTGTTCCCGCAGTGGAAGGGCAGCGCCTTCATCGGCGGCCTGTCGTCCACCTCGCTGGTGCGGGTGGCGTTCGATGGCGAGAACGCACGCGAAGCCGAGCGCTTCAACATGGGTGAGCGCATCCGCGAAGTGGAACAGGGCCCCGATGGCGCGCTGTGGCTGCTGGAAGACGGCAGCAAGGCGCGTCTGCTGAAGCTGACCCCGAAGGCCTGAGCCGGGTAGCGCCGGCCGCTGGCCGGCATCGCCCCAACCCAACGGCCCCGCATCACGCGGGGCCGTCTGCATTTACTGGATGGTGCCGACCTTGACCTCGGTACGGGCGCAGGCCTTGTCCAGGCACTCGCCGGTCAGCCAGACCTGGCCATCGCCGATCATCACGCCCTGCTGGTTGACGAAGACCCTGCCGAACTCCTGCTCGGACATCGCCTTGACCACTGCCGGGGTGATGATCTTTTCGTAGTTGCGCTGGAACTCACCGGGGCCGGCAATCTTCTTGCCGCCGGCAATATTCAGCGGGAAGCGCACTTCCTCCACCACGGCGGCGCGGTCACCACCGACCACCGCGGTCTTGAATGCGTTGAACACCTTCTCGTACTGCGCGGCATCGCCCAGCACGCTGTCGATGCGCGCGCGCGCGTCGCCTTCATCGGCGGCAGCGGCGGGCGCAGGGGTTTCGCTGGCGTGCTCGTCCGCGGCCTGCGGCGCAGCGGCCGGGTCAGGCGTGGTGCTGGCGGCAGCTTCCGCCGGCGTGGAACCGGTCATCGGCGGCGGCGCATCGGCCGCAGGCCCGGCCGGCGGTGCCGGCTGCGAACAGGCCGCCAGCAGCAGGGCCGGAATGAGGAAAGCAATCTTGCGCATGGCACGGACTCCATCGGATCAAGGTCCCGATGGTAGCCCCCGGCCATGCCCGGCGTGTTTGCCAAGGGTGAGGACGCCAGGCATGGCCCGGCATCTCAGGAGATCCACGCCATGCGTGGATGCTCCACCGGTTGTTCCGGCCGTTCCGATCAGCCCTTCAACAACTCGAACTGCACGGCTTCGCCGGCGGCCGACGAAGCACACACCCACACGTCGAACTGGCCCGGCTCGGCACGCAGCACGCCGTCGCGGCCGGTGAACGCCAGCTGCTCACGGGTCAGGCTGAAGCTCACTTCAGTCGACTCGCCCGGCTGCAGGGCAACCTTGCGGAAGTCCTTCAGCTCGCGCACCGGCCGCACGCGGCTGGCCACGCGGTCGTGGATGTACAGCTGCACCACTTCCTCACCGGCCACGGCGCTGGTGTTGGTCAGCGTGGTGGTCACGGTCAGGGTGTCGTCCCAGCCGAGCTGGGCCGCGCTCAGCTGCGGCACGCCGTAAGCGAAGGTGGCGTAGCCGATGCCGTGGCCGAACGGATACAGCGGCTCGTTCGGAATCTCGCGCCAGCGTGCCTTGAACTCCGACATGGTCGGCAGTTCCGGGCGGCCGGTGCGCGGGTGGTTGTAGAAGTACGGCTGCTGGCCGGACACCTGCGGGAAGCTGACCGGCAGGCGGCCGGACGGGCTGTAATCGCCGAACAGCACATCGGCCACGGCGTGGCCGGTCTGCGTGCCCAGGTACCAGGTGACCGCCACGGCATGCGCATTGCGCACCGCACCCTGCAGGGCCAGCGCGCGACCATTGCGCAGCAGCACCACCAGCGGCTTGCCGGTCATCGCCACGGCCTCGGCCAGCGCCTGCTGTGCCGGCGGCAGGGTGATTTCCACGCGCGACTGCGCTTCGCCGCTGTAACGCTGCGGTTCGCCCAGCGCCAGCACCACCACGTCGGCGCGCAGCGCAGCGGCCACGGCCGCTTCGGTGCCACCCGGAATCGCGGCTTCCAGCTCGCTGCCCGGCACGACTTCCAGCAGCGCTTCATCGCCGATGGCGGCGCGCACGCCGGTTTCCAGGTCCACGTAGCGCTGCTTGTCGCCGAACAGGGTCCAGCAGCCTTCGATGTTCTCGCGGTCCTGCACGAACGGGCCGATCAGGGCAATCTTCTGCCCGGTCTTCTGCAGCGGCAGCACGTTGTCGCGGTTGTTCAGCAGCACGATCGAACGGCGCGCGGCATCGCGCGACAGCGCATCATGGGCGGCGATGTGCGAGGTATCCGCTTCGCGCGCCGGGTCCAGCGAACGGTACGGATCGTCGAACAGGCCGATGGTTTCCTTCAGCCACAGGATGCGGCGCACGCCTTCATCCAGCACGGCCATCGGCACTTCGCCGCTCTCGACCAGGCCCGGCAGGTGCTCGGCGTAGAAGCCGCTCTGCATGCTCAGGTCGAGGCCGGCGGTGAAGGCCTTGGCGGTGGCGTCGCGGTCGTCGGCGGCATAGCCGTGCGCGACCAGTTCCATGTCAGCGGTGTAATCGGAGATCACCACGCCCGGGAACTTCCACTCACCGCGCAGGATGTCGGTCAGCAGTTCGGCATTGGCGCTGGCCGGCACGCCGTTGATGTCGTTGAACGAGGACATCACGGTGATCGCGCCCGCATCGAAGGCGGCCTTGAACGGCGGCAGGTGCACGTCGCGCAGGGTCTGCGGCGAGATGTCCACCATGTTGTATTCCATGCCGGCCATCACCGCGCCATAGGCGGCGAAGTGCTTGGGCGTGGCCAGCAGCGAATCGGCCGCGCGCAGGTCGCCGCCCTGGAAACCGCGCACGCGGGCGGCGGCGAAGGCGCAGCCCAGCACCACGTCCTCACCGGCACCTTCGGCGCCACGGCCCCAGCGCTGGTCGCGAGCGATGTCCACGGCCGGTGCGTAGGTCCAGTGCAGGCCGGCGGCGGTGGCCTCGACGGCGGTGGCACGGGCGGTGCGCTCGGCCAGGTCCGGTTCGAAGCTGGCCGCTTCGCCCAGCGGGATCGGGAACACGGTGCGCATGCCGTGGATGACGTCGGCGGCCAGGATCACCGGGATGCCCAGACGGCTCTCCTCGGTGGCGACCTGCTGGATGCGGCGGCCCAGTTCGGCGCCCACGCCGTTGAACAGCGAGCCGACCTTGCCTTCGCGCACCTGCTGCAGCACCTGGTCGGCGTTGCGCACGTTGGCTTCCGGGTTCACGTCCGGGGCGAACGGGCGGACCATGTCCGCGAAGACACCCAGCTGGCCGACCTTTTCCTCGACGGTCATCTGGGCAATGAGGGATTCGATGCGATCGGAGGCCACCAGCTGTCCTTATGAAAACGTTTACAAGCCCGGCATTCTAGCGTTCCCGGACCATTTGGCGAGAGGTTTCGTCATTCAGTTTCGTGCGCCCGCCCACAGTCTGGGCGTCCCATACGGGGGCGGACGCGAGGGTGGAGCTTACTCCGACCTGGCCAGCGCGCGCTGCCCCGCCATCAACATGGCGTCGCTGGAGGCCTGGAAGACCCGCAGGCCAAAGGCCGGAAGGATCGCCAGCAGGTGGTCGAAGATGTCCGCCTGCACCGCCTCGTACTCGCCCCAGGCGGTGCTGCGGGTGAAGCAGTACAGCTCCAGCGGCAGACCCTCGGTGGTTGGCTGCAGTTGGCGCACCAGCAGGGTCATGTCCTGATGGATGCCGGGGTGGTTGCGCAGATAGCGCTCCACGTAGGCACGGAAGGTCCCCAGGTTGGTCACCCGGCGGCTGTTCACCTCGGCCACGCCCTGCTCGCGCAGGCGCCCGTTCCACTGCTCCAGCTCCTGCGCCTTGTCGCGCAGGTAGTCGCCCAGCAGGGCGAACTGACCCAGCCGCTGCAGCTCGTCCGCGCCCAGGAAACCGACGCTGTGCTGGTCCAGGTACAGCGCGCGCTTGATCCGGCGGCCGCCGGCCTCCTGCATGCCGCGCCAGTTCTTGAACGACTCGGTCACCAGCTTCTTGGTCGGGATGGTGGTGATGGTCTTGTCGAAGTTCTGCACGGTGATGGTGTGCAGGGCGATATCGATGACATCGCCGTCGGCGTTCTGGCTGGGCATCTCGATCCAGTCGCCGAGGCGCACGCGGCCATCGCCACTGATCTGCACGCTGGCCACCAGCGACAGGATGGTGTCCTGGAAGATCAGCATCAGCACCGCGGTGGCCGCGCCCAGGCCGGTCACCAGCGGGCCGATCTTCACCCCCAGCAGGGTGGCCACGATGGACAGGCCGGCGGCCACGTACACCACGATCTTGACCACCTGCAGGTAGCCCTTGATCGGCTTGTTGCGCGCGTCAGGCTTGCGTTCGTACAGGCTGTTGGCTGCATCAAGGGCATGCGAGAAGGCCATGGCAAGGGTAAGCACGGCCCACACGATGCACAGCTTGACGATGACGTTGACCAGGCCGGGCGGCAGATCGGGAATGAGGGCGACGCCGGAGGCGATCACCTGGCTGGGCACTACATTCGACAGCCGGGAGATCACCCGCATCAGGTGGCTGCCACGCCCGGACTCGGCGCCCGGCAGGCGCTGCAGCAGGCGCCGCAGGCCGCGCACCAGGATGCGCTTGGTGACCCAGTTGGCCAGGCCGGCGGCGACCAGCAGCGCCGTGATCATCAACGCCAGATAGGCGCCGGGATAGGGTTCCAGTGCCTTCTGCAGCTGTTCCAGCCACTGTACCGCCACCACCGCGTCCAGCATCGGATGCCTCCTTCGTTGTTTCTGTTGGGATTGAGGTTGCCGGCCAGCGGCCGGCACGACCGGTCAGTCGCGCGAACGCTCGATGATCACGCCCACCGCGCGCGCGCCACGCACCGCGCCGGGCTTGCTCAGCTTCAGGCGCAGCCACTTCACGTCGAACTCGTCCAGCACGATCTGCGCGCAGCGCTCGGCGAGGGTCTCGACCAGGCCGAAGTCCGATTCGCGCACGAACTGTTCCAGGCGCTTGCTCACCGCCTTGTAGTTCAGGGTGTGGGCGATGTCGTCCGACGCCGCCGGACGGCGGTTGTCGAAGCCCATTTCCAGGTCGAACACCAGGTCCTGCCGGATCCGCCGTTCCCAGTCGTAGATGCCGATCAGGGCGTCGATCGTCAGCCCTTCGATGAAAACCTTGTCCATTGCGGTTACCAGCCGGATACAGGCGGCCATGGTAACGGCACGGCGGTGAGCCTGCCCGGAACGGGCGGTGGCGTGGGTGCGGCGGGAAAAACAAAGGGCCCTGCTAGCGGGGCCCTTTGGTACCTCTCAACGTCCTCGGGGGGAGCTGGTAACCAGCCGCGAGTCCCGAAGCACACGCTGCAGATGTTGAAGAATGATCGCCATGCCGTCCAGAGGCATTCACGACACACTGGGAGAACCCCGAACGCCCTTGGGTATTGCGCTGCGTAACAGCGTGGAGTTGCCTGATATCACCAGGCAGGTACGCGGCGCATGCTGGTGATCCACCACGTGGTCCTGCCACCAATGAAAGAGCAACGGATTCTGCAAGCAGCACTTTCCCGGCCCCGCTGGGCGACCTACAAACGTCTCGCAGACCGGCACTCTCTGGATGCGGCCTTGCTCTACGTCTGGAACATGCAGATGTGTGGCGCGCTTCTTGCGCCACTGCATGTCTGTGAGATCGTCACCCGCAACGCGGTCGCCGCAGCGCTGGCGCATGCCTTTGGGCCGCGCTGGCCCTGGCACCCTGCACTACTGCAGCGGATGCCAGCAGATGGCGCATTGTCTGCCTTGCAGGATCTCCATCGGCGGGCGGATCGTCGGATGGACACGCCAGAGATCATCGCCAGCCTTCGCTTCGCGTTCTGGCAGCAACTTTTCACGCGGCGCTTCGAGGGTGCCATCTGGGCGCGTGGCTTGAAGATCGCGTTGCCGAACGCGCCACAGTGTGCCCTCAGCGTGGTCCGCACAAACATCCATGCCGACCTCGACCGCATACGCCACCTGCGCAACCGCATCGCCCACCACGAACCCGTCCTCGAGCGCGACATCGGCGCCGACCTGGCCGCGATCGGGCGGCTGATCCATGCGCGCTGCCCGCACACCCTGGGGTGGCTGCAGCGCCATGAGCGGGCGACGACGGTGCTGGCGGCATCGCCCTTGACCAGCCGTCCGTGATGCGTCCGCCGGGCGTGGCCGTAGAGTCGAGCAAGCTCGACTCTACCGGTTCAGACCGCTGGCAGGGTCGCCATGTCCCAGCGCGGGGTAACGTCGACCTTCGGCGGGTTGTGCTGGCCGGCCTGCAGGCGCAGCGCGCCGGCGAAGGCGATCATCGCGCCGTTGTCGGTGCACAGCGCCGGGCGCGGGAAGCAGGCGCGGCCGCCCAGGCGCTCGGCCATCTGCTGCAGGCGGGCGCGCAGGCGCTTGTTCGCGCCAACGCCGCCGGCCACCACGATCACGTTGGTGCCGGCCGCTTCCAGCGCGCGCTCGCACTTGATCGACAGGGTCTCCACCACCGCATCTTCAAAGCCACGGGCGATGTCGGCGCGGGTCTGTTCGCTCTGGTCGCTGTCGCGCCAGGCCATCAGGACCTGGGTCTTCAGGCCGGAGAAACTGAAATCCAGCCCCGGGCGGTCGGTCATCGGCCGCGCGAAGCGGTAGACGCCCGGCGTGCCCTGCTCGGCCAGCCGGGCCAGCTGGGGGCCACCCGGGTACGGCAGGCCCATCATCTTGGCGGTCTTGTCGAAGGCCTCGCCGGCCGCATCGTCCAGGGTTTCACCCAGCAGGCGGTACTGACCGATGGCGTCCACCGCCACCAGCTGGGTATGGCCGCCGGACACCAGCAGGGCGACGAAGGGGGCTTCCGGCGGGTCGTCTTCCATCAACGGCGCCAGCAGGTGGCCTTCCATATGGTGGACGCCCACCGCCGGCACCTCCAGCGCCCAGGCCAGCGAACGCGCCACGCCCGCGCCGACCAGCAGGGCGCCGACCAGGCCGGGGCCAGCCGTGTAAGCCACGCCGTCGATGTCGCCCACGCCCAGGCCGGCCTCGGCCAGGGTCTGGCGCACCAGCGGCAGCAGCTTGCGGACGTGGTCGCGGCTGGCCAGCTCGGGCACCACACCGCCGTACTCGGCGTGCAGGGCGATCTGGCTGTAGACCGCATGGGCGCGCAGGGCCGCGCTGCCGGCCAGGTCGGTGTCATACACCGCCACGCCGGTCTCATCACAGGAAGATTCGATGCCAAGGACTCGCATGCCTGCTATTATGACGCCCCTGTCGCCCCCTCGGGGAACCGGCAGATCCCATAGCACGCAGACGACTTGCCCGTATTCAGGGTTGGGCGCTTGCAGTTTGTCCATTCGCCGCTATAATGTGCGGCTCGCCGGGCGTGACCCGGTTCTACTGTGTCCCGGAGATTCCATGCCCAGCGTCAAAGTCCGCGAGAACGAACCCTTCGAGTTTGCTCTTCGCCGCTTCAAGCGCACTTGCGAAAAGGCCGGTGTGCTGGCCGAAACCCGCAAGCGCGAGTTCTACGAAAAGCCGACCCAGGAGCGCAAGCGCAAGGCCGCCGCTGCTGTGAAGCGTCAGCTGCGCCGTTCCTCGCGCGACGTCACCAAGCGTCAGCGCCTGTACTGATCGGACGCATCTTCATTGCGACGGGCTTGCCTGTCGCGATGGAGCCGAAGCCGGCACGCGCAAGCGTCGCCGGCTTTTTGCGTTTCCGGGCCTGGGCATCCGCCCCTGCCCCACCACACACCACGAGGGTTCCTCATGAGCATGAAGCAGCAGCTCACCGACGACATGAAGGCCGCCATGAAGGCGGGCGAGAAGCACAAGCTGGGCGTGATCCGCCTGATCAACGCCGCCATCAAGCAGAAGGAAGTGGACGAGCGTGTCGAGCTGGATGACACCGCCGTCATCGCCGTGCTGGACAAGATGGTCAAGCAGCGCAAGGACTCGGTCAGCCAGTACGAGGCCGCCAACCGCGAAGACCTGGCCGAGATCGAGCGCGCCGAGATCGTGGTGATCGAAGCCTACCTGCCGGCCAAGATGGGCGAAGCCGAGATCGTGGCTGCCATCCAGGCCGCCATGGCCGAGACCGGTGCCACCGGTGCAGCCGACATGGGCAAGCTGATGGGCGCACTGAAGCCCAAGCTGGCCGGCCAGGCCGACATGGGCCTGGTGTCCAAGCTGGTCAAGCAGCAGCTGTCGTAAGCCTGCGTTTCATCCGGTAGCGCCGGGCCATGCCTGGCGTTTCCGAGGGTCGCCGGGCATGGCCCGGCGCTACCTGGGTCTGCCTGCTTCACCACGCCTTCGACCCTCGGCTGCTACAACACCGGCATGGTCGAACACGCGCCCCATGTCCCTGTGAATCTACGCAAATACGTCCAGCGCCTGCAGGACAGCTTCCCGATCGCCGTCGGCAAGCGCTTCGTCGACATCGACGTGCTCACCCAGGCCGCCTCGGTCTCCTTCTACGCTCTGCTCTCGATGGCACCGCTGCTGGTGCTGCTGCTGTGGCTGACTGCTTCGCTGTACCCGCCCGCGCAGCAGGCCCTGATCGAGCAGATCAGCGCCGCCGCCGGCAGCAGCGCGGCCACCGTGGCCGAAACCGTGCTGAAGAACGCCGACAACCAGCCCGACGTCGGCTCACTGGCCGGGCTGTGGAGCACCCTGCTGCTGTTCATCGGCGCCACTGCGGTGTTCGCCCAGCTGCAGAACGCACTCAACCTGATCTTCCGCACCAGTGGCGAGCGGTTGGAGGGCATCAAGGCCTGGCTGCGCAAGCGCGTCTTCTCCTTCGGCGTGGTGCTGGCGCTGGGCTTCCTGCTGATCCTGTCGATGACCGCCACCACCATGCTGCAGGTGGCCTTCGCTCAACTGCCTTCGGTCCTGCCGGCCATCGGCTACCTCACCAGCCTGCTGCTGTACGCGGTCGGCTTCGCCTTCATGTACCACTATCTGCCGGACCGCCGCGTGGCCTGGCGCCAGGCCTTCATCGGCGGCGTCATCACCTCGGCGCTGTTCGCGCTGGGCCGCTATGGCATCGGCGTCTACATCGCCACCGTGGCCCCCGGCAGTGCGTACGGTTCGATGGGCGCACTGGTCATCTCGCTGGTCTGGATCTACTACGCCACCGTCGTGTTCTTCGTCGGCGCGCTGATGACCGCGGTGATCGACGAGCGCCTGCGCGCGCGCAATCACCTGGCCGCTGCAGGCATCGACCCGGTAGAGGCCGGTCCGGTCCCCGCCAAGGAGTAAACTAGGCGGACTGATCGTTCCCGCCTCGCGTGGCCCCTGGCCGCGCCCCTGCCCTGTTGCCCATGGCCCGTATCCCCGACGCTTTCATCGACGACCTGCTGGCCCGCTCCGACATCGTCGAGGTGGTGGGCAGCCGCGTGCCGTTGAAGCGCCAGGGCAAGGAATATGCAGCGCGCTGCCCGTTCCATGACGAGCGCTCGGCCTCGTTCACGGTCTCGCCCACCAAGCAGTTCTACCACTGCTTCGGCTGCGGCGCGCACGGCACCGCCATCAGCTTCCTGATGAACTACGACCGCCTCGAATTCCTCGATGCGGTGGATGAACTGGCCAAGCGCGCCGGCATGGAAGTGCCGCGCAGCGAGAACCCGCGCAACGCCCAGCAGCAGGACGACAGCCGCGAGCTGTATTCGGCGCTGGATGCGGCCACGAAGTTCTTCCAGAAGAACCTGGAAGGCAGCGAGAAGGCGCGTGCCTACCTGGACGGCCGCGGCGTGGACGAGGAAAACCGCGCGCGCTTCCAGATCGGTTATGCACCGGATGGCTACAGCGGCCTGCGCGACGCGCTGGGCAAGGACGAGCGGCGGATGAAGCTGCTCGACCGCGCCGGCCTGTTCTCCAAGAACGACCGCGGCCACGTCTACGACAAGTTCCGCGACCGGGTGATGTTCCCGATCTTCGACCGCCGTGGGCGTGTCATCGCCTTCGGTGGTCGCGTGTTCGAGAAGGACGACGGCCCCAAGTACCTCAACTCGCCCGAGACCGCGCTGTTCCACAAGGGTCGCGAACTGTACGGCCTGTGGCAGGTGCGCCAGGCCAACCAGAAGATCGAGCGGCTGATCGTGGTCGAGGGCTACATGGACGTGGTCTCGCTGTTCCAGTTCGGGGTCACCCAGGCGGTGGCCACGCTGGGCACGGCCACCACGCCGGACCACGCCGAGCTGCTGTTCCGCAACGCGCCGGACGTGTTCTTCTGCTTCGACGGCGACGCCGCCGGCCGCCGCGCCGGCTGGAAGGCGCTGGAATCGGTGCTGCCGCGCATGAAGGACGGCCGCCAGGCGTTCTTCCTGTTCCTGCCCGATGGCGAGGATCCAGACACCATCGTGCGCAAGGAAGGCGCCGAGGCCTTCAACGACCGCCTGAAGCAGGCCACGCCGCTGTCGCAGTTCTTCTTCGACGAACTGACCCGCGAGATCAACCTGGGCACGCTGGACGGCAAGGCGCGCCTGGCCGAACGGGCCAAGCCGATGCTGGCGCAGATTCCCGATGGTGCCTTCGGCGACCTGATGAAGCAGCAGCTGACGCAGCTGACCGGCCTGGGCGGTGGCAACGCCGCCGCCGCACGCGCACCGATGCCACAGCGCGCGCCAGCCCGGCAGATCCAGCCCATCGCCAAGCGCAGCCTGGTGCGCGGCGCGATCGCCGTGCTGCTGCAGCAGCCGTCGCTGGCGATGAGCCTGGGCGGCAAGCACCACTTCCAGGGCCTGCGCCTGCCCGGTGTGGAGCTGCTGCTGGAACTGCTGGGCCTGGTCGAACAGCGCCCGGACATCAGCACCGGCGCCCTGCTGGAACACTTCGATGGCCGCGAAGAGCAGGCCTCGCTGCATACGCTGGCCGCGCAGACCATGCCCGGCGACGAGGCGATGTGGACCCAGGAACTGCACGACGCGGTGGCCCAGCTGGAGAAACAACTGCTGGTGCAACGTCTGGACGAGCTGTTGGCAAAGCAGCGCCAGCAGGGCCTGGACGATACTGACAAGTACGAACTGCGCGAACTGCTGAAGGCCCGCGCCACCCTGCGCCTGTAGCGGCAGCCCATCCACGGAGAGACCATGCTGCTGCGCCTGACCTGCCTGCTGTTGCTGTCGCTCTGCCCGTCCCTGCCCGCCTGGGCCGGGGACACCCCGCTCAACGAAGTCCGCCCCGGCCTGTATGCCGGCGGCCAGCCCAGCGCTGCGCAACTGCAGTCGCTGGCCGCGCAGGGCGTGCGCACCGTCATCGACCTGCGTCAGCCCGGCGAGGACCGTGGTTTCGATGAAACCGCCCAGGCCGAAGCGCTGGGCCTGCGCTACGTGCGCATCCCGGTGGCCGGTGCCGAAGGCCTGGATGCAGCCAACGTGCGCGCCGTGCACCAGGCCCTGCAGCAGAGCCAGGGCCCGGTGCTGCTGCACTGCGCCTCGGGCAACCGTGCCGGCGCCGTGCTCGGCCTGGTCAACGCCCGCTACGAGCACGCCAGCCCCGGGCAGGCCCTGCAGCTGGGCCAGCGCGCTGGCCTGACCTCACTGGAAGCGGCCACCCGGCAACGCCTGGCCGCGCCCGCTTCCCATCCCTGACCCCCTGTAACGAGGAGCCTGCCCACCATGACCCGCTGGTGGTCGCGCCTGCGACCGGACAACTTCACCCTCGCCCTGCTGTGCACCGTCGGCCTGGCCTCGCTGCTGCCGATGAAGGGCGCCGCCGCCATCGTGCTGGACGACGTCACCACCGTGGCCATCGCCGCGCTGTTCTTCCTGCATGGCGCGCGCCTGCCGCGCGAATCGATCATCGGCGGCATGCTGCATTGGCGGCTGCACCTGACCATCCTCGCCTGCACCTTCATCCTGTTCCCGCTGCTGGGCCTGCTGTTCAAGCCGCTGTCGGGCTGGCTGCTGACGCCGGAGCTGTACATGGGCGTGCTGTTCCTGTGCACCCTGCCCTCCACCGTGCAGTCGTCCATCGCCTTCACCTCGATGGCGCGCGGCAACGTGCCGGCGGCGGTGTGCAGCGCCTCGCTGTCGAGCATCCTCGGCGTGTTCCTCACGCCCCTGCTGCTGACCGCACTGGCCGGTACCTCCGGCGGCGTGCATGACCCGCTGCATGCCATCGGCGGCATCATGCTGCAGCTGCTGGTGCCGTTCGTGGCCGGCCACCTGCTGCGGCCGTGGATCGCCGGTTGGGTGGAAAAGCAGCGTGCGCTGCTGCGCTACACCGACCAGGCCACCATCCTGCTGGTGGTGTATTCGGCGTTCGGCGAAGCGGTGACCGAAGGGCTGTGGAGCAAGACGCCACTGCTGTCCCTGTTCGCCGTGGCCGTGGTCGCCGCCGTGCTGCTCGGCATCGCGATGCCGCTCATCACCTTCCTGGCCCGCCGCCTGCACTTCAACCGCGAGGACGAGATCGCCATCGTGTTCTGCGGGTCGAAGAAGAGCCTGGCCACCGGCGTGCCGATCGCCAAGGTGTTGTTCGCCGGCGGCAGCCTGGGCGCCATCGTGCTGCCGGTGATGATCTACCACCAGATCCAGCTGATCGTCTGCGGCATGATCGCGCAGCGGTATGCGAAGCGCGCGCCCTGATCGGGCGCGCGGGGTGCTGAGGGGAACCCCATCCACGCATGGCGTGGATCTACTGAACGTGCGGGTTGTTGTGGGAACCGCCATCCACGCATGGCGTGGATCTACTGAACGTGCGGGTTGTTGCGGGAACCGCCATCCACGCATGGCGTGGATCTACCAAACGGCGGATGGCGTGAACCCGCAGTAGATCCACGCCATGCGTGGATGTCCGCGCGATCAGGTAGGGTCAGAGCCCCTTCGGGGATCCGACCCCGAGGTCACAGCCAGGGCAGGATCCAGTGGTCCACCAGCAGGAACGCGAACAGCGCCATCAGGTATACGATGGAGTACTGGAACATCTTCATCGAGAACAGCTCGTCCGGCGGGTTCAGCATGCGCCAGGCGTACCAGAGGAACACGGCATTGAGCACGATCGCGCCGCCCAAATAGAACGGGCCGCTCATGCCCACCAGGTACGGCACCACGCACACCAGCGCCAGCACCACCGAATACACCATGATCTGCTTGCGCGTGTGCACCACGCCATGGGTGACCGGCAGCATCGGGATCTTCGCCTTGGCGTAGTCCTCGCGGCGGAAGATGGCCAGCGCCCAGAAGTGCGGCGGCGTCCAGATGAAGATGATCAGCACCAGCAGCGACGAGTACGCCCAGTCCGACGAACCCTGCATGCCGGTGATCGCCGCCCAGCCCAGCATCGGCGGCATCGCGCCGGCCAGGCCGCCGATGACGATGTTCTGCGAGGTCGCGCGCTTCAGGTAGACGGTGTAGATCACCGCGTAGCCGATCAGCGAGGCGAAGGTCAGCACCGCGGTGATCCAGTTCACCCACAGCAGCAGGATCGCCATCGACAGCACGATCAGCACGCCGGCAAACACCAGCACCTGCCACGGCTTGACCTTGCCCACCACCAGCGGGCGCCACGAGGTACGCGCCATCTGCGCATCGATGTGCGCATCCAGCAGCTGGTTGATGGCCGCGGCGGCCGAGGCGGCCAGCCAGATGCCGAGGAAGCCGAGCGCGCCGGCGCGCACCTGTTCCCAGCTGGGCACTCCCGGAATGGCCAGGACCATGCCGACCAGGGCTGTGAAAACGATCAGGGCCACGACCTTGGGTTTGGTCAGGTCCCAGTACTGGCGATATCTGGAAAACATGGAATCAGTCCGGGGCACGCAGGCGGGCCAGCAGGCTGACCAGTACGAACAACAAGGCAACGGCCACACCGTTGTGGGCCACGGCCACTTCCAGCGGCAGAGCCAGCTTCACATTGAGGATGCCCAGGGTGACCTGCAGCACCAGCAGCGCCACCAGCGCGCTGGCCCAGCCACGCATGCTGGGCACGCGGAACAGGCGCAGGCCCAGCCACAGCAGGTAGGCAGCAACGACGATCGCGAACAGGCGGTGCGCCATCTGGATGGCGATGCGCGAGGCGCCATCCAGCACGCCCCCTTCGTAATCCACGCCGATGCCGCGCCACAGGGTGAAGCCCTCGGCGAAGTTGTGCTGCGGCCACCACTGGTTGGCGCAGCGCGGGAAGTTGTCCAGCGAGGCGCTGCCGCCACCGCAGGCCAGCGCGGCATAGTTGGCGCTGACCCAGCCACCGAGGGCGATCTGGGTGACCAGCACCGCCACGCCGATGCGCAGCAACCACTTCAGCTTGGGCGCTTCGGCCAGGGTGATCGGCAGGTGGGTCGCCCGCCACGCCATCCACACCAGCAGCGCGAACATCAGCATGCCGCCCAGCAGGTGGCCCATCACCACGATGGGTTTCAGCAGCAGGGTCACCGTCCACATGCCCAGCAGGGCCTGGAAGATCACCACTGCCAGGGTGAGCAGCGCAGCGCGCGCCAGGTCGATGTTGCTCCAGCGCAGCGCGGCGATCAGCAGGATCGCCTCACCGGTCAGGGCGAGGATGCTGGCCGTGCCATGCCAGCCCATCATGTACAGCGGTATGCCGGCGGCCACCAATACGCAGGCGGTCACCACCGCCGTGCTTCCGAAGCGGCGTTTGCGGGTGGCCAGCAGGGCCAGGGTGAGGATCTCGATGCCCAGCGCGCCGGCGAGGAAGCGGTGCACCTGCTCGCGCCAGGCCTTGTGGGTTTCCAGCGGGCGGATCTCGGCGGCCGGGTGACCGATGGTCTCTTCCACGTGCTGCGGCCAGGTAGCCTGGCCATAGCAGGTCGGCCAGTCCGGGCAGCTCAGGCCGGCATCGGACAGGCGGACGAAGGCGCCGAACATGATCGTACTGGCGGTCATGATCATGGCGAACCACGCCAGGCGGTGGAAGTTGCGATGCAGCGCCGGACGCGCGGAAAGGCTCATCAAACAGGACTCACTTCAGTTTCAGCAACGTGGCCATGTCCTTGCGCAGGCCACCCAGGTCGGAGCCGGGGGCATGGCGCATGATCACGAAGCCGTTCGGATCGATCACGTAGACCGGCAGTCCCGCCGGATCATCGACGCCCGGCAGGGCCGCGCGCAGGGCTGGCGACGGGGCCAGCGGCCGCAGCGCGGGCAGCGAGGCGATCGACGCCGGTGGCGTACCCAGCCACAGGATCTCGACATTATCGGCGTTATGGCCGAACAGCTGCCACACCTTGCCCAGTCCCTGCGACAAAGTGACGCACTGCGCGTCGCAGGCGCCGGCCGGGGCCACCAGCAACCGCCAGGTCCGCGCTTCGGGGTTCCACGGGTAGGCCTGGCCGTTGGCCAGGGTGGGCGCCTGCTGGCGCAGGTCGACCGGCGGCTGCAGCAGCTGCCCGGCATTGCGGTGCCCGGTGGGCTGCCACCCGCTGAAGCGCAGCACGGCGGCCAGCGCCATCGCCCCGAAGAACACGGCGAACAGCAGCACCAGGGTCCGGCGGCCGGAACCGCGTGCCTGCGGGGAGGTAGCAGTGTTCATGCGGGGCATTTTCTCATGGTTGGGAAAGGGATGCCGGTGGTGCTGGCCGCTGGGCGGAACTACCGGGCAACGGGGCGCCTCCGGCGGCGTTCCAGCACCAGCGCGACCACCAGCACGGTCAGCGCCAGGCCGAACCACTGCACCGCATAGCCCAGGTGGCGCTGCGGCGGCAGCGTGTTCGGCAGCAGATCCAGATCACGCGCATCGCCGAACGGCAGCGCGGGGTCCAGGCGCAGCACCCGCTCGGGCAGCGCGGCCAGCCCCAGCGCGCGGGCCAGGCCCTCGGCAGGCAGGCGGCTGGCCAGCCAGCGTCCGGGCTCGCCGGTGCTCGAGAACGCCGGCCCCAGCGCCAGGCCGGGCGCTGGCGGCGGTGCCAGCAACCCGCGCACCGCCACCGGCGATGGCGGCGCGGGTACATCCGGCAAGGTGCGATCCGGCGGCAGCGCGCGCCAGCCCAGGTCGACCAGCAGCACGCTGCCGCCGTCACTGCGGAACGGTCGATAGATCTTCACCCCGGCACGGCCCTGCCGGGTCTGGTTGTCCAGCAGCACCACCCCGGGCAGGAAGCGGCCATGGTCGGCCACGCCGTGCAACGCCCCTGGTGCCGCCAAGGCCTGCGCCAGCGGCAGCGACTGCGCCACCGCCGGCCCCTGCGCATCGAGCAGCGCCTGTTTGGCGTGCATGCGCTGCAGCTGCCAGAACCCCAACGCAGTGAACGCGGCCATCGCCAGCACCGCCATCAGCCAGCCGATCACGCGCGTGTGCTGGCGCATCATGACAAGTCCGCGCAAACGCGGTCAGATAGGCGCATCCACCCTGCCCTCGAGCCGCGCATGAGTGATTCGCTGAAGACCCTGCTGGTAATCGCGTTTCTGATCGTCATCGTCTGGAATCTGGGCGCCGGCCTGTATTACCTGCTGGTCGACCGCGGCCAGACCAAGCGCACGGTCAACGCGCTGACCCGGCGTATCGGCGTGTCAGTCGCACTGATCGTACTGGTGATCGTGTGCATCTACATGGGCTGGATCAAACCGCACGGCATCGGTGGCTGAGGCCACCGGCGCCGGCGCCGGTCAAAGCACGTAGACGAACATGAAGAGCATCAGCCACACCACGTCGACGAAGTGCCAGTACCACGCAGCGGCTTCGAACGCGAAGTGGTTGTCGCGGGTGAAGTGTCCCTTGGCCGAACGCAGCCACATCACGATCAGCATGATCGTGCCCAGCAGCACGTGCGCGCCGTGGAAGCCGGTCAGCATGAAGAACGTCGAACCGTAGATGCCCGAACCCAGGGTCAGGTTCAGTTCCTTGTAGGCGTGGATGTACTCCTCCGCCTGCAGCGTCAGGAAGCCGAGGCCGAGCAGCACGGTGGCGCCCAGCCAGACCAGCAGCTGGCGGCGGTTGCCGGCCTTCAGCGCGTGGTGGGCGATGGTCAGGGTCACGCCGGAGGTCAGCAGGATCAGCGTGTTGATCAGCGGCAGGCCCCAGGCCGGAATGGTCTGGAACGCACCACCGATGGCCGCCGGTCCGTTGGTCGGCCAGCCCGCCGAGTAGCCCTGCCACAGCAGTTCGTTGGTCATCACCCCGCGGCCTTCGCCGCTGAGCCAGGACAGGCCCAGGTTGCGGGTGTAGAACAGCGCGCCGAAGAAGGCACCGAAGAACATCACTTCGGAGAAGATGAACCAGACCATGCCCATCCGGAACGAGCCGTCGACCTGGCGGTTGTAGTTGCCGGCCTGCGATTCGCGCACCACGTCGCTGAACCACCAGAACAGGGTCAGCACCAGCATTGCGATGCCGATGTAGAAGGTCCAGCGCCCCCAGCTGGCATCGTTGAGCCAGCTGGCCACGCCAACCATGGTCACCATCATCGCGATGGACCCCACGAACGGCCATTTGCTCTGGGCCGGGACGAAGTACACGTTGGCGTCGGTCGGTGTCTGGGCCATGTCGGTATCCGGGTCAGGGAGCGGCGTGCGCGCCTTCCGAGGTGCCGGCAGGTGCCAGCCGGTCGGACAGCGCGTCGTTGCGGTAGAAGGTGTAGGACAAGGTGATCGTCTTGATTTCCGGCGGCAGGTCCGGATCGACGATGAAGCGCACCGGCATGTCGCGCTTCTCGCCGGCCTGCAGCGTCTGCGCGGTGAAACAGAAGCATTCGGTCTTGCTGAAGAAGCCCGACGCGCGCGCCGGCGCCACCGAAGGCACGGCACTGCCGACCACGGCATTGGCGCTGTCGTTGCGGGCGAAGTACAGCGCTTCGTTGAGCTCGCCGGGCACCACGTCCATGGTCAGCTGCTCGGGATGGAACGACCACGGCAACCGCGAATTGACCCCGCCATCGAACTCCACGCGCACGGTGCGCTTGCCGGTGGCGGCGCCGGTGCTGGCCTCGCTGCCGGGACCGCGCTCCAGGCGCACGCCGAACACCTTCTCGCAGGCGATGCGGTACAGCGGCACCAGCGAGAACGTCAGCAGGAAGACCGCCACCGCCACGCCGATCAGGCGCGGCAGCCCGGCACTTCGTGACGGAGCGGTGGCCGGCGTCTCGCTCATCGGCCGATCACCCCGCTGAGGATGAAACCGACGTAGACCAGCACGGCGACGGCGCCGACCCAGATCGCGGTCCGCTTGGCGCGCTGGCGCTGCTGCTGGTAGAGCCGACCGTTGGTCGGCTGCTCTTCGTCAGTCGACCAACGGTCGACTCTACCGCTCGGCTGCTTCTCGTCAGCCGAGCATGGCTCGGCTCTACACGGGGCAAGCGGGCTCTCGTTATGCATGCCCCACCTCAATGCGTGATGTCGTCATGCGCCAGGTCCCCCGGGCGGATGGTCGGCGGCGTGGTGAAGGTATGCGCCGGTGCCGGCGACGGCAGCGTCCACTCCAGGCCGCGCGCGCCTTCCCAGGAACGGGCCTCGGCCTTCTCGCCACTGCGCAGCGAGGACAGCAGGATCGCGGCCATCATGAAGGGCGTGGCGAACATGCCGAACGCACCGATCGAGCTGATCAGGTTCCAGTCGGCAAAGGCCACGCTGTAATCGGGGATGCGCCGCGGCATGCCAGCCAGGCCGAGGAAGTGCTGCGGGAAGAACAGCAGGTTGACGAACACGATCGACCACCAGAAGTGCACCTTCGCCCACTTCTCGCTGTACATGCGCCCGGTCCATTTCGGCCACCAGTAGTACACCGCGGCGATCAGCGCGAATACCGCGCCGGTCACCAGCACGTAGTGGAAGTGGGCGACCACGAAGTAGGTGTCGTGGTACTGGAAGTCAGCCGCGACGATGGCCAGCATCAGGCCGGAGAAGCCACCGATGGTGAACAGGATGACGAAGGCCACCGACCACAGCATCGGTGCTTCGAAGGTGAGCGAGCCGCGCCACATGGTGCTGACCCAGTTGAACACTTTCACGCCGGTCGGGATCGAGATCAGCATCGTGGCGAACATGAAGTAGATCTCGCCACCCAGCGGCATGCCCACGGTGAACATGTGGTGGGCCCAGACGATGAACGACAGGAAGGCGATCGCGGCGGTGGCGTACACCATCGCCTGGTAACCGAACAGCGGCTTGCGGCTGAAGGTCGGGATGATCTCGCTGACCACGCCGAAGGCGGGCAGGATCATGATGTAGACCTCGGGGTGCCCGAAGAACCAGAAGATGTGCTGGAACATCACCGGATCACCACCACCGGCGGCGTTGAAGAAGCTGGTGCCGAAGAACTTGTCGGTCAGCAGCATGGTCACCGCACCGGCCAGCACCGGCATCACCGCGATCAGAAGGAAGGCGGTGATCAGCCAGGCCCAGCAGAAGATCGGCATCTTCAGCAGGTCGATACCCGGCGCACGCATGTTGAGCACGGTGGCGATGATGTTGATCGCGCCCATGATCGAACTGATGCCGGCGACGTGGATCGCGAACACGGTGAAGGCGACGTTGTAGCCGCCCTGCAGCGACAGCGGCGGGTACAGCGTCCAGCCACCGGCCGGTGCACCGCCCGGCAGCAGGAAGGTCAGCAGCAGCAGACTGAAGGCCACCGGCAGCAGCCAGAACGACCAGTTGTTCATTCGCGGCAGCGCCATGTCCGGCGCGCCGATCTGCAGCGGGATCATCCAGTTGGCCAGGCCGACGAAGGCCGGCATCACGCCACCGAAGATCATTACCAGCGCATGCACGGTGGTGAGCTGGTTGAACACCTCCGGGCGGATGAACTGGATGCCGGGCTGGGCAAGCTCAAGCCGGATCAGCACGCTCATGAAGGCGCCGATGACGAACATGATGAAGCTGAAACCCAGGTACAGGGTGCCGATGTCCTTGTGGTTGGTCGAGAAGAACCAACGCTCGAAGAAGCTCTGGTGGTGGTGGTGATCGTCGTGCCCAACTGCCGAGTGCGCCATCGCAAAACACCTCTCAGAATCGGTTGTCGCCACGGCCGCGAACGGCCGCGGGCTTTACATCACGCGCCGCTGGCTGCGGTAGCAGGGGTACCGGCTTCAGCCGCCGCGGGTGCGGCCGGCGCCGCCGGTGCCTCGCCCGCAGGCGCTGCCGGTTCGGCCGGTGCCGCAGGCGTGGCAGGCGCAGCCGGCGGCGGCTTGCGCTGCGCCAGCCACTGCTTGAAGTCTTCCTTGGACACGGCCTCGACCACGATCGGCATGAAGCCATGGTCCTTGCCGCACAGTTCGGCGCACTGGCCGCGGTACACGCCGGGCTGCTCGATGCTGGTCCAGGCCTCATTGATGAAGCCGGGGATGGCGTCCTGCTTCCAGCCCAGCGCCGGCACCCACCAGGCGTGGATCACGTCATCAGAGGTGATGACGAAGCGCACCTTGGTATCGACCGGCAGCACCAGGCGGTTGTCCACGTCCAGCAGGTAGTGCGGGTGGCTTTCGCGGGTCGGCACCTTGCCACTCTGCCGCATGCGGTCGGACTCGCGGTCCAGGCGGCTGGTGAAGGTGACGTTCTCGCCAAGGTATTCGTACTTCCACATCCACTGGTAGCCGGTGACCTTCACGGTCATTTCGGCATCGCGGGTGTCGTACATCTTGATCAGGTTGGCCGTGGCCGGCCACGCCATCACGATCAGGATGATCACCGGGATCACCGTCCAGATCACCTCCGCCTTGGTGTTGTGGCTGAAGGTGGCGGCGACGGCGCCCTTGGATTTGCGGAACTTGAAGATGGCGTAGGCCATCGCCCCGAACACGATGACGCCGATCACCGTACAGATGATCAACGACAGGTTGTTCGACTCCCAGGCCAGGCGCGAGGTCTGGGTGACCCCCTTGCCCATGTTCAGCTGCCACGGCTTGGGATCGGCCGCCTGCGCCCATGCCCATGCCGGAACCAGTCCCCCGGCCACCAGGCTGGCGACCGCAGCAACGCACTTCCTGCCCCACCTGCTGCTTTGCTTCATTGCCTAGACCCTTAGCGTCGTCGGTTGCCGCCATCGCTGGCGGCGAGCAAGCCTTCAAGCATTTCAGCGAGCGTCTGGCGTTCGGCCGGCGCGAGGAAACTTCCCACCTCCACCTGCCGACCGCTGGATGCCAGCCGGACCCTCTCGTCGTCGGTGAGCAGGCGCACCCAATGGGGGTGGGCCCGGAACACCGGCGATCCACCGGGTACGGGGATGACCTCCACGCACGCCGGCACGACCCGGATCTCCTCCTGCCGTTCACCACTGCGCCACAAGGCACGCAGGGCGGCTGCCAGCAGCAGGCTGTACAGCAGCGCGAACAGCGGGGCGAATGCGTTGCCAGCCACCCACCCGAGGGCGGAGACCAGCCACATCGCTCCCGACAACACGGCAAACAACAGGACGAACTGCCGGGCATCGAGCGCCCGTGGGGGACGCAGCCGCAGCTGCGTACCTGACCCATCCGGAGCTGGAAGCACCTCGATCATGTCGCAACCGCGTTCCTGCCGCGGGAAACGTCTCGATGGTAGCCCCGCCCTCTCACCGGTAGCAAGGGTCCATTCACACTTTTCCCCATGTTGCAATACAGCATGACCCCGGCGGCACGAATGACGAATTCAGCACAAAACCGGACGAGCTCGCTGAACACGCTGAATCCACCACTGCTAGGGGCTATCAGCACTCCACAAAGGTGTCTTCTGGGCACTTCCGCAGGACGTAAAAATGATTAAAATCGCCAAGTTTTCCACTGGCCGGATCGGCATGAACGCACCCTCCTCTTCCCCCGCCATCCACGACGCCCCGCGTCCGGGCGCGCTGCTGTCGCCGGAACTGCCGGCGTCCCCCAACCCGTTCCGACAGGCCATCACCGACGCCTGGTTGAAGGACGAGGCCAGCCACGTGCGCGAGCTGCTGGCCCAGGCCCGCCTGCCCGCCGAGGAGCAGGCCAAGGTGCAGGCGCTGGCCGCCGATCTGGTCGGCCGGGTGCGCGTGCGTGCCAAGGACCAGGGTGCGATCGAAGCCTTCATGCGCCAGTACGACCTGGGCAGCGAGGAAGGTGTGCTGCTGATGTGCGTGGCCGAGGCGCTGCTGCGCATTCCGGACCAGGACACCGCCGACAAGCTGATCCGCGACAAGCTGGCCGATGCCGACTGGGAAAAGCACCTGGGCGGCAGCGACTCGGTGCTGGTCAATGCCTCCACCTGGGGCCTGATGCTGACCGGCAAGCTGGTGCAGATGAACGACGCCACCCGCGCCGACGCACCCAGCGCCTTCAAGCGCCTGGTCGGCCGCGTCGGTGAGCCGGTGGTGCGCCTGGCCGTGCGCCAGGCCATGAAGATCATGGGCCACCAGTTCGTCATGGGCCGCACCATCAGCGAAGCGCTGTCGCGTTCGCACAAGGGCGACAACGCCAGCTACCGCTACTCGTTCGACATGCTGGGCGAAGGCGCGCTGACCATGAAGGACGCGCTGCGCTACCTCGAGGACTACCGCCGTGCGATCCACGCCATCGGCGGCGACCACAAGGCCCGCGGCGGCCGCCCGGACGGCGATGTCAACAACGCTCCGGGCATCTCCATCAAGCTGTCGGCGCTGTACCCGCGCTACGAGCACGCCAAGCGCGAGCGCGTGCTGACCGACCTCGTGCCGGGCGTGCTGGAACTGGCGCAGCTGGCCAAGAGCTACGGCATCGGCTGCACCGTCGACGCCGAAGAATCCGATCGCCTGGAACTGTCGCTGGACATCATCGAGCAGGTGTTCGGCGATGCCTCGCTGGCCGGCTGGGATGGCTTCGGCGTGGTCGTGCAGGCCTACCAGAAGCGCACCCCGTACACGATCGACCACCTGGCCGACATGGCGCGCCGCGCCGGTCGCCGCCTGCAGGTGCGCCTGGTCAAGGGCGCCTACTGGGATGCCGAGATCAAGCGCGCCCAGATCGAAGGCTATCCGGGCTACCCGGTGTTCACCCGCAAGCAGAACACCGACGTGTCCTACCTGGCCTGCGCCAAGCGTCTGTTCACCCATGCCGACGCGATCTACCCGATGTTCGCCACGCACAACGCGCACACCATCGCCGCGGTGCGCAGCATCGCCAACGGTGGCGTGTACGAGCACCAGAAGCTGCACGGCATGGGCGACGACCTGTACGCCGAAGTGGTGCCGGCCGACCGCCTGGCCCTGCCCTGCCGCGTGTATGCGCCGGTCGGTTCGCATGAAGACCTGCTGCCGTACCTGGTGCGTCGCCTGCTGGAAAACGGCGCCAACTCCAGCTTCGTCAACCGCATTACCGACGAACGCGTGCCGATCGCCGACCTGATCCGCGATCCGGTCGAGATGGTCGCCTCGTTCGCCTCGATCCCCCACCCGAAGATCCCGCTGCCGGTTGACCTGCTGCGCAGCCAGAACCACGACAGGAAGAACTCCATGGGCGCCAACCTCGCCAACGACAACGAACTGCGCGCCCTGGCCGAGCAGATCAACGCAGCTGTGCCCGCGTCTGGCAAGAGCGCGTGGCAGGCCGCCCCGCTGGTACCGGGTGCCAACCCGGCCGGCGCCGCGCTGCCGGTGACCAACCCGGCCGACACCCGCGAGGTCGTCGGCCAGTGGCTGGCCGCCGATGCCGCCACCGTGCAGAAGGCGCTGGCGAATGCTGTCGCCGCGCAGCCGGCCTGGAACCGCACCCCTGCCGCCAGCCGCGCCGCCATCCTCGAGCACGCCGCCGACCAGCTGGAAGCGCGCATGCCGGAGTTCATGGCGCTGTGCGTGAAGGAAGCCGGCAAGAGCCTGCCCGACAGCATTGCCGAAGTGCGCGAAGCCGTGGACTTCCTCCGCTACTACGCCAAGCAGGCGCGCGAGCAGTTCAGCCACGCCGAGAAGCTGCCCAGCCCGACCGGTGAATCCAACGAGCTGCAGCTGCACGGCCGCGGCGTGTTCGTCTGCATCAGCCCCTGGAACTTCCCGCTGGCGATCTTCCTGGGCCAGGTGGCTGCCGCACTGGCCGCCGGCAACAGCGTCATCGCCAAGCCGGCCGAGCAGACCAACCTGATCGGCTTCTTCGCGGTGAAGCTGCTGCACGACGCCGGCGTGCCGGCCGAGGTGGTGCAGTTCCTGCCGGGCGACGGTGCCACCGTCGGTGCCGCGCTGACCGCCGACCCGCGCGTAGCCGGCGTAGCCTTCACCGGCTCCACCGACACCGCCCGTGCGATCAACCGCGCGATGGCCGCGCGTGATGCCGCCATCGGTGTGCTGATCGCCGAGACCGGTGGCCAGAACGCCTTCATCGCCGATTCCTCGGCGCTGCCGGAACAGCTGGTCAAGGACGCGATCGGTTCGGCCTTCACCTCCGCCGGCCAGCGCTGCTCGGCCGCGCGCGTGCTGTTCGTGCAGGACGACATCGCCGACAAGGTGATGACCATGCTGGCCGGCGCGATGAAGGAACTGAAGGTCGGCAACCCCGGCCTGCTGTCCACCGACGTCGGCCCGGTGATCGACGCCGACGCGCTGAAGATCCTGCAGGACCACGCCGAGCGCATGGACCGCGAAGCGCGCCTGATCGCTGCTGCCGAACTGTCCAGCGAAGCCGCCAACGGCACCTTCTTCGCACCGCGTGCGTATGAACTGAAGGACCTGGCCCAGCTGCAGAAGGAAGTGTTCGGTCCGGTGCTGCACGTCATCCGCTGGAAGGGCGACCAGCTCGACGCGGTGATCGACCAGATCAACGCCACCGGCTACGGCCTGACCCTGGGCGTGCATTCGCGCATCGACGAGACTGTCGATCGCATCAGCAACGGCGTCCATGTCGGCAACGTCTACGTCAACCGCAACCAGATCGGTGCGGTGGTCGGCGTGCAGCCGTTCGGCGGCCAGGGCCTGTCCGGCACCGGCCCGAAGGCCGGCGGCCCGCACTACCTGCTGCGCTTCGCCACCGAAAAGACGGTGACGGTGAACACCACCGCCGCCGGTGGCAACGCCTCGCTGCTGACCCTGGGCGACTGATCGCCTGCGTCATGCAGTGAACGAAAAACCCCGCGAAAGCGGGGTTTTTTTGTGTCTTCGCTCCCTGTAGAGCCGAGCCCGTGCTCGGCTGCACCGTGCAAGCCGAGCATGGGCTCGGCACTACAGAGGCAGGGCGACACTGAACCGGTTGTCCGCCCGCTCGGCCAGCGCGTCCTGCACCCGCGCGATGCGGGTTTCCAGATCACCTTCCAGCAGCACGAACGGCAGCCCCCGCGCCTGCAGCTCCTGCAGGTACCAGACATGCTGCTGCGAACGGAAGGCCTCGCCCACCCGCGTGCCATCCTGGTCGAACGCGATGTCCGGCGCGCACAGGAACAGCAGGTCATACGGCCGCAATGCCGCCTGCAGCAGCGCGTCCGGTGCACTGCCGAACATCCAGCCGCTGTAGCCCAGGGTCACCAGGGGCGTGGTATCGCAGAACAGCCAGCGCTGCGCCGCCAACGCCGCCACATCCTCGCGGCGCGGCTGCTCCTCGGCGATGCGCAGCAGATCTTGCGCGTGCAGGTCACCGCCCTGCACCTCCCACAGCGTCCGCCCGTACTCCGCCACCCATACCGTGCCCAGGCGCTTGGCCAGCACGCGCGCCAGCGTGGTCTTGCCGGTGGATTCGCCACCGATGAAGGCCACGCGCTGCACGTAGTCCGCGTACACCTGCGGCGACAGGCCGTGGCGAAGCGCATGCGGATCGGCGCGCAGCTGGGTGCCGCTGGGCTGGCCGACATCGCGGCTGCGTTCCAGCCGCTGGTGCTGCACGGGTGCGTTGAAGTGTGCGGTCAGCGCTGCGGCGAAACCATCGCCGTAGTCCTCACCGGTGAACACCGCCTGCACCGGCCCACCGAACAGGTACAGGCACAGCCAAGCGGTGAAATCTCGCTGCGCCTGCTCGCTGTCGCTGTCGCGTGGCAGCGCGCGCGGGGGCAGGCCGTGCTGTTCGCAGAGCGCGGCCAGGCGGGCGTCGTCCAGCACCGCCACCGTCGCCTGCGGAAAGCGCGCACGCAGCCAGCGTCCGCGACGGGCGGCGCTGTAGCCGGAAAAGCCCGGCTGCGACCAGCCGATCACCAGCAGCTGCCGGCAGTGCGCGGCGGCGAAGTCGATCAGGTGTTCATGACCGCGGTGCAGTGGACAGAACTTGCCCACCACCAGACCGCGCTCGACGCGCTCAGGCAGCGGCATCAGCGGTCTTTGCCTCGGCACGCATCAGCGTGCGCCAATGGCGCAGCGCCACCAGCGCGTTGATCCAGAAGCCGATATAGAGAAACGAAGTCAGGTGCAGGCCGCGGCTGTAGTACAGCGGCACAGCGATGGTGTTGACCAGCAGCCACACCCACCACGATTCCAGCTTGCGCCGCATCATCAGGATCTGCGCGATCACGCTCAGCACCAGCACCGCCGAATCGATGTAGGGCGCGTAGGCATGGGTCAGGCGGGTCAGCATCCAGCCGTAGGCGAAGGTCGCCACCACCGCCAGTGGCAGCAGCCAGGTCCACGCCCGCGGGCGCACCGGGGTGATCGGCAGGGGCGCACCGTGGTCGCCGCGCAGCCACTGCCACCAGCCGAGCACGCTGATGGCGATGAAGAAGAACTGCAGGACCATGTCCGCAAACAGGTGCGAGCGCTCGAACACCGCCGCGAACAGCGCGCAGCCGACGATGCCCAGCCACCAGGTGTGCACGTTGTTGCGGCCGGCCAGCAGGATCGAGCCGGCGACGGCGATGTTGGCAGCCAGCTCCAGCTGGAAGTTCGGATCGGTGAGGTTCATGGCGCCATTGTCGTTGATCCGCGCGGCGAACGTGGATGGCTCGTACGCCCTCGGGCTTCGCCGCGCGTGGATGCCACAACCGGCTCCATGTCCGCCCTGCGCGGATGGCACAACCTCCAGTAGATCCACGCCATGCGTGGATGACCGCCCCATCAGCAGATCCACGCCGTGCGTGGATGGCGTCTACCCACAAAAAGAAAGCCCCGCTTGCGCGGGGCCCTCCTCGTACTGCTTCAGGCCAGGGCCCGAATCAGAACTTGTACTGCATCGAAGCGGCCAGCACGTCGCCGGTCACCTTGTACTTGCCGGTCACGGTGTTGCCGGTGGCCGAGGTCGAGGTGATGTTCGGATCCTTGGTGAACAGGTGGGTGTAGCCCACGCTGTATTCGGTCTTCTCCGACGGAGCCCAGGTCAGGCCCAGCGACAGCCACTTGCGGGTGGTGTCCGGAACGCGGACGTCGCGGTGGGCGTCGGTGGTCGGGGTCTGGTCGTACGCCAGGCCGCCGCGCAGGGTCAGCTGGTCGTTCATGCGGTACTCGGTACCGATCGACGCGAAGGTGGTGTCGCGGTAGTTGAACGGCAGCAGGCTGTCCGGCTGGTTGGAGTCATAGTCGACGGTGACCTGGTCGAACTTGCTCCACGCGGTGCGCGAAACGTCGGCCATCACCTTCCACTGGTCGTTCACACGGTGGCTGAAGCTCACATTGGCGCTGGCCGGCAGGGTAATGGTGGCGCGGCCGTTGCTGTCGATGAAGGTGCCCGGGGCAGCCTGCGCCAGGAACGCGGCGGCAGCCGGGGTCATGGTGAAATCAGCCTTGCCGTCGGTGATCTTGTGCTCGACCTTCGAGCGGTAGCTGAAGGCGATGTTGGTGCCTTCCACCGGGCTGACGGTCATGCCCAGGGTGTAACCCACGGACACCTCGTCACCCTTGATGCGCAGGTAACCGTCGGCCGAACCCGGTGAGAAGCCGAGCTGGGCAGCCTGGGCAGCAGCCTGGCGGGCCGCAGCAGCGGCCTGGGCAGCGGTGCCGCCGGCAGCCAGCACCGCGGCCGACGCACGCTGCTGGGCGCTGGCGTTGATGGCGCTACCGCCGTCGATGGCGCTGGTCAGGTCCACGTCCAGGCGCTCGGCGAACACGCCGACACCGAACGACAGGTAGGGATTGACGTCGTAGGAGAACGCCGCGCCCAGGTCGACAGCCTGCAGCTCGGTCTTGACACCGTTGTAGCGGCCGACCCAGTCACGGTCGTATTCGGTCTTGAAGCCGAACGGCACGCTCAGCGAGACGCCGAAATGCATGTTGTCCTGCTCGCCAAACGGGACGTGGAAGTACGCTGCCGGGACCGGTGCAATCATGCCGGCGTCGCCGCCGTTGCCGCCGGAAATCGGGGCGCCGTTGGCATAGCGGCCTTCGCCGCGGAACTTGGCACCGAAGCTGATGGCGCTGACGTCACCCTGGAACTGGGTGCCATCGAGCAGGCGCATCGAAGCAGGGTTGGTGGCAACAACCGAGGCATCGCCTTCGGCTGCGGTGGAGCCGGCGAAGGCGCGGCCCAGGCCCTTGGCGCTGTTTTCCTTCAGCTGGAAGGCGGCGGCGTTGGCATCGGCGGCGGCCAGCGCACCGGCAACGCCGACGGCCAGCAGGGTCAGTCGGGCAATGGTGGAAGCGGTTTGCATCGTAGTTCTCTCTCCGGTAAGCGGTGATGGTGCTCTGCGTGCGCCTGCGCCCACCGGACCCGCAAAGGTCCGCCAGAACGCGCCGGATTCCCCTCCCGACATACGACGCCGTATGCGAGTATTACCCAGAGCGGTTAATGAAACAATAACAGCGACGGCCGTCTTTCCGCTGCGGAAACTGAACAGGCGCCTCGCCCGCGGAAAGCCCCGGCACGCTAGGCTAGCGTCCATGTTCGTGTCTCTCCCCTCCCGCAAGAAGGCCACGCTGCGCTGGGCCACACCTGTGCTGTTTGCGGCATTGTGGCTGGCGTTCCTGTGGTCGATTTCGCGTCCGGGCGACGCCCGCAACAGCCTCTGGCTGGACTGGGGCGCCCTGTCCACCGGCCTGACCCACCCCAAGGACTGGTGGGCGACGCTGCAGGACGGCAGCGTGCTGCGGTTGTTCACCGCCCTGTTCCTGCACGCGGACTGGTCGCACCTGCTGGGCAACCTGGTGTTCCTGCTGATCTTCGGCCTCCCCGCCGAAAGGGTGCTGGGCCCGTGGCGGTTGATGCTGCTGTTCCTGGTCGGCGGCGCGGTGGCCAACCTGGTGGCGATCTACACCATGGGCAGCCCGGACCAGATCATCATCGGCGCCAGCGGCGCGGTGTCGGCGATGATCGGCGCCTACCTGGCGCTGTTCCCGGCCGCGCGCCTGGGCGTGGTCATCCCGCTGGGCCTGTTCCTGGAATTCGTGCGTGCCCCGGCCTACCTGCTGATCGGCGTCTGGGCCGCACTGCAGGTGGTGTTCGCCCACATCGGCCCGAGCTTCGGCATGGTGGCCTGGTGGGCGCACATCGGCGGTTTCGTGTTCGGCCTGCTGTACGGCGTGTACGTGCGCGCGGCCATCGCCCGCAAGCTGCGCAAGCGCCACGGGTTCTGAGCACCGGGTAGTGCCGGCCGCTGGCCGGCTCTGCGTTCACTCGCTCGTTCGTAGAGTCGAGCTTGCTCGACTCCTTCATTGATATGGATCTACTCCGTCCGCGATGACGCCCAAAGCGTCACTCGCGACAGACCACCAAGGTGTTGTGGTGGGTATCGAACAGCAGCGTAGCGCCGCCATCCAGCACCACAAAATACTCGAAGAACGGCAATTCGCCGAGCAGGGGAATCAATTCACTTACCTGCAGGGTCCAGACCGGCCACGGCAGTGCGCGCTCATCTGACGCCACCAGGCAGATTTCATTGTTCGCTTCTGCCAGCAGATCAGCCAAGCAGGAAAGGCCTTCATCGCTGCCATCGTATTGGATGGTCTGATCAGCCGACGCTTTGCCTGCCCACCAATAGACTAGGCACGGATCAATGCCATGGCGACTCGCCAAGGACTGCAGCAGGCCAATAGCCCGGTCACTCGGCAGCGGGTCACGACCAAGCAGTTGGCTGATCGTGGTCGCGAGGTTCGAATCATCCATGGGCCGATTCTATCGGGCGACACCTCGGCCGCGCCGCCTTCCGGATGAACAGGGCGTCCGCCGGACATGGCCCGGTGCTACCGTCAGGGCTTTACCGGGGCCGGCTCGGGCTTGGGCTCTGCCTTCGCCTCAGGCTTCGGCGCCGGCTTGGCGGCCGCGGCCTTCGCAGCCTTCTCCGCCTCGGCCTTGGCCGCTTCGGCCTTCAGCCGCGTGGCTACCGAACCAGGGTTCTTCAGTTCGGCCAAGGCATCGTTGATCGGGCCGTCGCCGGGCAGCACCGCACCGGCGCGGTAGCCCTCGGTCCCTTCGTCGTCACCGCGCAGGTGGCCCGGCAGGGTCGCCTCGCTGTAATCGCTCAGGCTGGCCGGCAGTGCATCTTCTTCCGGCGTCGGTGCCGGCTTCAGTTCCACGTCGGGCACGATGCCGGTGGCCTGGATCGACTTGCCACTGGGCGTGTAATAGCGCGCAGTGGTCAGCTTGACCGAATCACCGTTGTCCAGCGGCAGCACGGTCTGCACCGAGCCCTTGCCGAAGGTCCGGCTGCCGACCACGCGCGCACGCTTGTTGTCGCGCAGCGCACCGGCCAGCACTTCGGACGCACTGGCCGAACCAGCATCGGCCAGCACCACCACCGGAGCGCCCTTCAGCAGGTCGCCCGGCGTCGCATCGAAGCGTGCATCGCTGATGCTGATGCGGCCACGGGTGCTGACGATATTGCCCTTGTCGAGCAGGTCATCGGCCACCTGCACCGCGGCGGTCAGCAGGCCACCCGGGTTGCTGCGCAGATCCAGCACCAGGCCCTTGAGCTGGCCACCGGCCTGCTTCTGCAGCTGCTGCACGTGCTTCTGGAAATCAGAACCGGTATCGGCCTGGAACGTGCTCAGGCGGATGTAGCCGTAGCCCGGTTCGAGCATGCGGCTCTTCACGCTGGTCACGCGGATGGTCTGCCGGGTCAGGCTGACATCGAACGGCTTGGGCTTGCCGTCGCGCACGATGGTCAGCACCACCTTGCTGCCGGCCGGGCCACGCAGGGGTTCGCTGGCATCGATGGCGCTGATCGGCTTGCCGTCGATGGCGATGATCAGGTCACCGGCGAGGATGCCGGCCTTGGCCGCCGGCGTGTCGTCGATCGGCGAAATGACCTTCATGCTGGCGTTGTCCGGCTGCTGCTGCAGCTCCACGCCGATGCCCTCGTAGGCACCGTTGGCCTGCTCATCGAAGGCCTCGGCATCTTCCTTGTTGAAGTAGGTGCTGTGCGGATCGAGGTCCAGCAGCAGGCCGCGCACGGCCGACTGCATGAGCTTGTTGTCATCGACCGGATCGACGTAGGCCGCGCGGACCGCGTTGTAGACCGAGACGAAACGACGGATGTCTTCCAGCGGCACCTTCGAGGTCACCGCCTCCTCGTTGCTCGCTGCCTGGCCGGAGGTATCGGTGGCGGCCGGCGCAGTCTGCTGCGCCCAGGACAGCGCTGGCATCAGGGCCAGCAAGAGGGTGGCGGTACGGGCTGCGCGCATGGATCACTCCTGTCGACGGTGGCATCGTGCCCAAGGCACATGCCCCGATTATGCGCGAAGCATGGCTAAATTCCCGTTGAATCCGGCCTGGTCGCAGCAGCGTCGATTCAGCGCCGCTGCAGCCAGCTGTCCGGGTTGACGGGTTGCCCGCCGCGGCGCAGCTCGAAGTACAGCGCGGTCACGCCCTGACCACCGGAATTGCCCACCTTGGCCACGGCATCGCCACGGCTCACGCGCGCGCCGGCATCCTTCAGCAGGGTGTCGTTGTGTGCGTACAGGCTCATGTAGCCGTTGCCATGGTCGACGATCAGGATCATCCCGTAGCCGGTCATCCAGTCGGAGAACACCACGGTGCCATCGGCCACGGCGGTGACGGTGCTGCCCGCGGGCGCGCCGATCAGCACGCCGCTGCTGGTGCGCCCGTCGGGCAGCTTGGCGCCATAGCGGGCCAGCAGGTTGCCCGACAGCGGCCAGCCCAGCCCGCCCACCTTCGGCGCGGGCGCGGAGGCCACGGCCGGCGGGACCTTGGTCGGCGGCGGCGGGCGCCCTTCGGCCTTGGCCTGGCGTGCGGCCTTCTCGGCAGCGGCCTTCTCGGCGGCGGCCCTGCGCGCGGCGGCACGGCGTTCGGCCTCGGCGCGGGCGGCGGCCGCACGCAGGTTGGCCAGCAGCGTTTCCAGCGCCTTGGCATCCTGGCCGAGCGCCTGTTCCTTCTCGCGGCGGTCCTTGAAGCGTTCTTCCAGCGAGGCCACGGTCTGCGCGCGGTCGCGGCGATCGGCCGCCAGCGAGGCCGCCTGCTGCTTCTGGTCGCGCTGTGCGCCCTGCAGAGTCTGTCTGCGCTCGGCGATCTGCGCCTGCAGCGTCTCCAGTTCCTTCAGGTCGCCGGTGAGGGTGGCGATGCGCTGGGCGCGCTCGCGCTGCAGGTAGCGGTGGTACGCCAGGGCACGGTTGGCGTCGGCCACCGTGTCCTGCGACAGCAGCAGCTTCAGCGGGGCATGGTTGCCCAGCTGGTAGGCCGCGCGCAGCAGCCCGGCCAGTTCGCGGTTCTGCTTGGCCAGGTTGGCCTGCAGGGTGGCGCGGCGCTGTTCGGCTTCGGCCAGGGCCTGGTTCTGTTCGCGCAGCGCGGTTTCGGTCTGGGCCAGTGCCCGGCCGCTGCGGGCGACCTTTTCATCGGCATCGCGCAGCTGCCGTGAGGCCTGGCCGCGCTGGCCCTCGATCTGCCGGCGCTCCTGCGCCACGCCCTTCAATTCGGTGCGCAGCTTCTGCAGCTTGCGCTCGGCCTCGCGGGTGGAGGCGGTCTGCGCGCTGCCCGGCAGGGGAGCAGCCAGCGCCAATGCCAGCCCCAGCAACAGGCAACGCCCGGCGCGGGCAGCGGCGGTGTGATGTCGGCGTGAGGGGAAGACGTTGTTGCGCAAGGGCTTTCCAGTGACTTCAGGCAGTTGCAGGGGGTGCCGGGGAATGGTGACATCAACGCACGCGGCCTGCCAGCCGCACAACAACGAGGTCCCCCATGAAAACGCTCTCCATTCCGCTGCTGTTGGGCGCACTGCTGGTCGCCGGTCCACTCGGCGCGCAGGACAACATCAGCAAGGTCAACGGCAGCATCAGCGCCGACCCGGGCCAGCGCTACGGCAAGCTGGACACCGTAAACGGCGGCATCCGCGTGGGTGACGGCGTGGAAACCGGCAGCATCGACACCGTCAACGGCGGCGTCACCGTGGCCGACCGCGCCCGTACCGGCAGCATCGAGACGGTCAACGGCAGCGTGCGCCTGGGCCGTGAAGTCATCGCCCAGGGCGATGTCAGCACAGTCAACGGCAGCATCTTCAGCGACCACGGCAGCCAGATCGAAGGCGGCGTGGAAACGGTCAACGGTGGCATCGGCCTGGTCAACAGCCGCGTGCGCAAGGACGTGGAAACGGTCAACGGTGACATCACCGTTGGCATCGGCTCGCAGGTCGGTGGCGGCCTGCGCGTGCGCAAGCCCAACTTCAGCGTTTCGCTCACCGCCAGCCGCAAGCCGCGCGTGATCATCGGCCCCAACGCCGTGGTCGAAGGCCCGCTGCTGTTCGAACGCGAGGTGGTGCTGTACGTGCACCGCACCGCACGCGTCGGGCCGGTCACCGGTGCCGAGCCGATCCCGTTCGACACCGATACCGCGCCGGCGGACTGAGTCCCCGGCGCTGCAGTACGGGGAATGCTCCCCTTTACCGGCCGCGCCCGGCGTGGCCATCCCTCGTGTATCCAGGAAACGACGATGCCCCGCAAACTCCTCCTGTGCCTGGCCGCCGCGGCCGCGCTCAGCGCCTGCAAAGGCGAAGACACTTCCACGCCGGCGCCTGCCGCCAGCCCCGATGCTGCGGCCACGCCGGCAGCGCACAGCTTCTCGCCCGGCATCAACGCGGCCGACTTCAGCGAGATGGTCAAGACGCTGGCTTCGGACGAATTCGAAGGCCGCGCCCCGGGCAGCAAGGGCGAAGAGCTGACGGTCAACTACATCCGCGACCAGATGCAGCGCATCGGCCTGCAGCCGGGCAACGGTGACAGCTGGTTCCAGGACGTGCCGATGACCGAGACCACGGCCGACGAGTCGACCGTGCTGAAGATCACCCAGGGTGGCAAGACCACCGAGCTGAAGTTCGGCACCGATATGGTGGTGGGCACCCGTACCGGCGAGGCCGAAGTGAAGGTCGATGCCAGTGACCTGGTGTTCGTCGGCTATGGCGTGGATGCGCCGGAGCAGAAGTGGAACGACTACGCCGGCCAGGACTGGAAGGGCAAGACGGTCGTGATGTTCGTCAACGATCCGGGCTTCCATGTCGGCGACGAGCAGCTGTTCGACGGCAAGCGCATGACCTATTACGGGCGCTGGACCTACAAGTTCGAGGAAGCCGCCCGCAAGGGTGCCGCCGCCGCACTGATCGTGCACGACACCGCCGGTGCTTCCTACGGCTGGGATGTGGTGAAGAACTCGTGGGCCGGCCCGCAGTACGACCTGCCGGCCAAGGATGATCCGGAAGCGCGCATCCCGGTCCAGGGCTGGCTGAGTGCGGACGCCGCCAAGGCGCTGTTTGCCGGGGCCGGCCTGGACCTGGCGCAGGCCTACAAGGACGCCAGCAAGCGCGGCTTCAAGCCGGTGCCGCTGAAGGCCACCGCCGCGGTCGACCTGAAGAGCAGGATCGCGCAGAAGCAGTCGCGCAACGTGGTGGGCGTGCTGCCGGGCAACACGCGTGCCGACGAAGCCGTGCTGTACATGGCCCATTGGGACCACCTGGGCAAGCATGAGGGCGAGGAAGGCGACAACATCTACAACGGTGCTGTCGACAACGCGACCGGCGTGGCCGGCATCCTCGAAGTGGCAGAAGCCATGGCCCACCAGGATCCGAAGCCGGAGCGTTCGGTGGTGTTCCTGGCCGTGACCCTGGAAGAGTCCGGCCTGCTGGGTTCCAAGTACTACGTGGCCCACCCGACCTTCCCGCTGGACAAGATTGCCGGCGTGATCAACATCGACGCGATGTCGGTGGCCGGCCGTGCCAAGGACGTGACGGTGACCGGTTTCGGCAGTTCCGAGCTGGAGGACATCCTCAAGCCGCTGGCCGCCGCCCAGGACCGCACCCTGCACGGCGAGACCTCGGTGCAGAGCGGCTTCTACTTCCGTTCGGACCACTTCAACTTCGCCAAGGCCGGCGTGCCGGCGCTGTATGCCGACGGTGGCGAGGATCTGCGCGATGGTGGTGTCGACGCAGGCCGCAAGGCCGCGACCGATTACGGCAACAACCGCTACCACGGGCCGAAGGACGAGTTCGATGCGTCTACCTGGAAGCTGGATGGCACCGTGGAAGACCTGGAACTGATGTACGGCGTGGGCAAGGAACTGGCCGGCGGCGATCGCTGGCCGAACTGGTACGAAGGTAATCCCTTCAAAGCCGCCCGCGACGAGATGATGAAGAACAAGGCCCCGGCCCCGTAAAGTCGAGCCATGCTCGACTGAACAGTGTTGAGGTCCAGGCGGCGCCCCACGGGGCGCCGCTTTTTTTTGTGCGCGGTGGCGCGGTCCATCCACGCATGGCGTGGATCTACAGCCTTGGTTGGCACCGCGCAACGCACGGCAACTCACCCAGCGTGTTTATCCACGCGCAAAGAAAAACCCCGCTGCGTGAGCAGCGGGGTTTTGGGTGTAAACCCTGGCGATGACCTACTCTCGCATGGCTTGAGCCACACTACCATCGGCGCAGCTGCGTTTCACTTCCGAGTTCGGGATGGGATCGGGTGGTTCCACAGCGCTAATTTCACCAG
>Ga0209676_1000902_pt1 | contig 37485 bp, 42 predicted proteins | sample AraplaCvi_mLB_r2_FD_184282 | JGI IMG/M metagenome (GOLD analysis project Ga0209676, IMG submission 184282) | Arabidopsis root microbial communities from North Carolina, USA - plate scrape MF_Cvi_mLB_r2 (SPAdes) (version 2) | ecosystem: Host-associated > Plants > Roots > Endosphere | place: USA... | reverse complement strand
GCCTGTCGCCGATCGGCCTGTCGATGGTGACCAAGCTGGCGCCGGTGCGCCTGGTCGGCTTCGGCATGGGCGGCTGGTTCCTGTCGACGGGCATCGGCAACAACCTGTCGGGCATCTTCGCCAGCCACGTCAGCGGCGAGACCGGCATGAACGTGCAGTCGGCGCTGTCGGGCTACACCTTCGGCTTCTGGGCGCTGGTGATCCCGGGCGCGCTGCTGTTCCTCATCGCCCCGCTCGTGCAGCGGTTGATGCACGGGGTGAAGTGACGATCCGGCCCGCTCGCGCATAGCGCGAGCGGCTTTGCCGGATCGTCATCCCGGCGAAAGCCGGGATCCAGGCCCGTAGCCTGTACACATCGCGATGCTCCAAAAACAACGGCGACCTTCGGGTCGCCGTTGTTTTTTTGTAGCCCGGGATTACGAAGAAACCCCTTCCGCCTCCGCCCGAAGCTCCAGCTCGTCGAGCTTGTCCAGCAGCCGGAACAGCACCGCGCGCTCCTGGTCGTCGATTCCGTCGAGAAGCCGACGCTCGAACTCCAGCGCCAGCGGGGCGACTTCGTCGTAGATGCGGTAGCCGCCTTCGGACAGCTTCAGCACCGAACGGCGGCGGTCGTCGCCATGGATTTCGCGGTCAAGCCGGCCCGCGTCGAGCAGGCGAGCGACCGCGCGGCTCACCGCGACCTTGTCCATCGCCGTGCGCTGGGCGACTTCGTTGGCCGACAGGCCGGGGTAGCGGCCCAGCACGCACATCACCCGCCATTCGGTGATGCTGAGCTGGAATCGTTCGGTGTAGATGCGCGCGATCGTGCCGCTCACGCGGTTGCTCAGCACCGACAGCCGATACGGCAGGAAATGCTCCAGGTCGAGCTGGGCATGGCCGGGCAGGGGTTGCCCCAGCGGGCCCTGGTTGAGCTTGGGAATTCCGGGGTCGCGCGCATTCATGATGCGATGTGCCTTGATTATGGTTTCAGGTGAAACTATAACGGTCGTTTCCGAATGGCCCGGTCGGAAGTCCACCCCACAGCCGGGCCGCCATCTGAGAACAATGCCATGAATGCGCAGCCCAACCTCGGCATGCAGGTCACCACGTTCGAGAACCCGCTCGGCATCGACGGTTTCGAGTTCGTCGAATTCGCCGCTCCGGCCGGCCAGGGCGAGGCCCTGCACGATTATTTCCGCAAACTCGGTTTCACGGCCGTGCTGCGCCACAAGACCCGGCCGATCACGGTGTACCGCCAGGGTGGCGTGAACTTCCTGGTCAACGAGGACCCGGACAGCTTCGCCGCGGAGTTCGCCGCCAAGCATGGTCCCAGCGCATGCGGCTTCGCGATCCGCTTCAAGGAATCGGCCTCGAAGGTGTTCGACACCGTCATCAACAACGGCGGCGAAGCCATCACCGGCAAGCAGGAAACGCGCGCTGTCGCAGCGCCGGTGGTGAAGGGCATCGGCGATTGCATGCTGTACCTGGTCGACCGCTACGGCGACGCAGGTTCGATCTACGACGGCGACTACCTGCCGGTGCAGGGCGCTGAGCAGGATCCGAAGGGCTTTGGTCTCACCTTCATCGACCACCTCACGCACAACCTCTACTTCGGCAACATGCAGAAGTGGTCGGATTACTACGAGCGTCTGTTCAACTTCCGCGAGATCCGCTACTTCGACATCAAGGGCGCCAAGACCGGCCTGGTGTCCAAGGCGATGACCGCGCCGGACGGCATCGTGCGCATTCCGCTCAACGAGTCGAACGATCCGAAGTCGCAGATCAACGAATACCTCGACGCGTACAAGGGCGAGGGCATCCAGCACATCGCCTGCTTCACCGACAACATCTACGACACCGTCGAAGCGATGCGCGGGCAGGGCGTCGAGTTCCTCGACACGCCGGACACGTACTTCGAAGTGATCGACCAGCGCGTGCCGGGCCACAACGAGGACGTCGAGCGTCTGCGCAGGAACAAGATCCTCATCGACGCCGACCGCGAAACGCACCAGCGCAAGCTGTTGCAGATCTTCACCCAGAACGCGATCGGCCCGATCTTCTTCGAGATCATCCAGCGCAAGGGCAACGAAGGCTTCGGCGAAGGCAACTTCCAGGCGCTGTTCGAAAGCATCGAGCGCGACCAGATGCGGCGCGGGGTGCTGTAAGCCCCGGCAGGCCTGTTCTTCCCCTCTTCTTCAGGAGAGGGGCGCTTGCAGTTATCGTTCCCCATCGAACCTCTTCCTCTTCAGGAGAGGGGTTAAAGGCCACGCCATGACCATCACCAGCAACGGCTACCAATCCGGTTTCGGCAACGAGTTCGCAACGGAGGCGGTGGCCGGCGCGCTGCCGGTCGGGCGCAACTCGCCGCAACGCGTCGCGCACGGGCTGTATGCCGAACAGGTATCCGGCACCGCGTTCACCGCGCCGCGCCATGCCAATCGCCGCAGCTGGCTGTACCGCATCCGCCCCGCGGCGATGCACGGTCCGTTCCAGGCCTACACGCGCGCGCCGGGCTTCCACAACGACTTCGGCGACGGTCCCGTCTCGCCCGACCAGCTGCGCTGGAGTCCGTTGCCCATGCCCGAAAGCGGCGTCGATTTCGTCGACAGCCTCTTCACCATGGCCGGCAACGGCGGGCCCGCGGCGCAGGCCGGCGTCGGCATCCACCTCTACGCCGCCAACCGCGACATGAAGGGCCGCTGGTTCTACGACGCCGACGGCGAGTTGCTGATCGTGCCGCAGCAGGGCCGGCTGCATATCGAGACCGAACTGGGCGTGCTCGACATCGAACCGCAGGAAATCGCGGTGATTCCGCGCGGCATCCGTTTCGCGGTGTCGCTGCCGGACGGCGAGGCACGCGGCTACGTGTGCGAGAACTTCGGCGCGATGTTGCGCCTGCCGGACCTCGGGCCGATCGGCAGCAACGGCCTCGCCAATCCGCGCGATTTCCTCGCGCCGAATGCGGCGTACGAGGAACTGGAAGGCGACTTCGAACTGCTCGCGAAATTCCAGGGCCACCTGTGGCGCGCGGACATCGGCCATTCGCCGATCGACGTCGTCGCGTGGCACGGCAACTACGCGCCGAGCAAGTACGACCTGCGCCTGTTCAACACGATCGGTTCGATCTCCTACGACCATCCCGATCCGTCGATCTTCCTCGTGCTGCACTCGCCCAGCGACACCGCGGGCACGAGCAACCTGGATTTCGTGATCTTCCCGCCGCGCTGGCTCGTGGCGCAGGACACGTTCCGACCGCCGTGGTTCCACCGCAATATCGCCAGCGAGTTCATGGGGCTGGTGCACGGCGCCTACGACGCGAAGGCGGAAGGTTTCGTGCCGGGCGGTGCGTCGCTGCACAACTCGATGACCGGCCATGGCCCGGATGCGGCAACGTTCGAGAAGGCCAGCGCGTCGGATCTCTCCAAACCCGACGTCATCAAGGACACGATGGCCTTCATGTTCGAAACGCGCGCCGTGATCCGCCCGACGAAGCAGGCGCTGGACGCCGCCAACCGCCAGCGCGAGTACCAGGCGTGCTGGGCCGGGCTGCAGAAGCACTTCGACGCGAAGCGCTGAGCACCGGCGGCGCGCATGCATTTGCACGCCGTTAACGGCGGTCCGGAGTAGGCTGCCCGCCAGTGCGATGAAGGAGCGGGTGCGATGAGGATGGCGATCGCGGCAGTGCTGCTGCTGGCACTGTCGGCCTGTGGCGAACGCGAGCCTTCGCGCCCACCGGCCCCTGCGCAGGAGCCTTCGTCGCCGCAGGCGTCAGTTGCGCCTGCGCCTGCAGCCGCATCGCCGTCGACCGCGCCGGCCACCGCCACGCCCGCATCGGGCGCGATGCCAGCCCCCGGCGCGATTGGTTTTGCCGGCTTCGGCCCCGCGCCGTTCGGTGCCAACGAGGAACAGGTGCGCATGGCGTGGGGCAAGGACCTCACCGGTCCCAGGCCCGACACGCCTGGCGGCTGCCATTACCTGATGCCCGAGCCGCGTACGCAACGCGGCTACCGCATCGGCTTCATGTTCGAGGACGAGCGTTTCGTGCGCATCGACGTGGACGCCGACGACATCGAGGCGCCCGGCGGCGGTCGCGTCGGCATGACGACGCAGGACATCCAGCGGCTTTACGCCGGCCATGTGCAGGTGCAGGGCCACAAGTACGTGGAAGGCGGCCATTACCTGCGCATCCCGAACCCGGCCGGCGGCTCGGGCGTGGTGCTGTTCGAGACCGATGCGGACGGGCGCGTGACCGCCTGGCGCATCGGCGAGCCGCCGCAGGTGGATTACGTGGAAGGCTGTTCCTGAGACCCGCGTCCTGTACGCCGCGCGCCGACTCGGGCATAGAATCCAAAGGTTGAGAACGTGGAGGGGGACACGATGCTCGAGGCCATAGGCTGGTTCGTACTGGGACTGGTGCTGCTCGCACTGGGCGGCGATTCCATCGTGAAGGGCGCGTCCGGGCTCGCACAGCGCATCGGCGCATCGCCTTTCGTCGCCGGCCTGGTGCTGGTGGCGTTCGGCACCTCGTTGCCGGAGCTGGCGGTGAACTGGCAGGCCGTCGCGCGCGACCAGCCGGCGCTCGCGCTCGGCAACGCCGTCGGCAGCAATGTCGCCAACGTGGGCCTGACGCTCGGCATGGCCGCATTGATCACGCCGCTGACAGTGCGCTGGCGTGCGCTCTCGCCGCTGCTGCTGGTGCTGCTGCTGGGCACGCTGCTGACGATGATGCTGGGCTCGGACGGCACGCTGACGCGTGTGGAAGGCATCGTGCTGCTGGTCTCGTTCGTCGCGGTGGTGGTGTACGCGGCGATCCGCACGCGCCGCGAATCGCCCGAGCTGCAGGACGCCATCGCGGCGTTCGCGCGCACCAGCACCGACCTGTGGCTCAACCTGATCCGCTTCACCATCGCCGCCGTGCTGCTGTACTTCGGCTCGCGCATGATCGTGCGCAGCGCGCCGACGATCGGCGAAGGCATCGGCATGGCGCCGCTGCTGACGGGCCTGCTGCCGGTGGCGATCGGCACCGCGCTGCCGGAGATGGCCGCCGCCATTTCCGCCGCGCGCAAGGGCCACGGCGACATCGTGGTCGGCCACGTCATCGGTTCCAGCCTGTTCAACGTGCTGGTGGTGATCGGCGGTATGGCGGCGATCAGCGGTTCGGTCGCGTTCCCGGCATCGTTCGTGATGTTCGAACTGCCGGCGGCGTGCGTGTTCGCGCTGATGCTGTACCCGATGCTGCGCGGCGACCTGCACATCAGCAAGGGCGAAGGCGCGGGTCTTTTCATTGCGTTCCTCGCATGGGTCGCGTTCGAACTGCTGACGATGCATTGAGCGCGCGGAGCGTTCGAACGATGGCCGCGGTCGTGCCCGATATACTTCGGGCATGACGCACTCCCCGATGCACGACACGAACCGGTCCTCGCCGCGCGCGCTGCGCGGCCTGGCCGAGTTCTTCCGACTGGAAGCGGCCGGAGGCATCGTGTTGATCGCCGCCGCCGTGCTGGCGATGGTCGCGGCAAACTCGCCGCTGGTGTCTTACTACGAAGGCTTCCGCGCGCTGCCCGTGCAGGTGCGCGTGGGTGCGCTGGACATCGCCAAGCCGCTCCTGCTGTGGATCAACGACGGCCTGATGGCGGTGTTCTTCCTGCTGGTGGCACTGGAGATCAAGCGCGAGGCGCTCAGCGGCCAGCTCGCCAGCCGTTCCCAGCTGGTGCTGCCCATGATGTGTGCCGCCGCGGGCGTGGCGGTGCCGGCGCTGCTGTTCGTCGCGCTGAACCACAACGATGCACAGGCGATGCGCGGCTGGGCCGTGCCGACGGCGACCGACATCGCCTTCGCGCTGGGCGTGCTGGCGCTGCTGGGTTCGCGCGTCCCGACCGGCATGAAGCTGCTGCTTTCCACCATCGCGGTGGTGGACGACCTCATCGCGATCCTGATCATCGCGTTCTTCTATTCGCACGGGCTGTCGGTTACCGCGCTGGTGTGGGCGGCCGCGGCCGTGGCAGGCATGTGGCTGCTCAACCGTCGCGGCGTGATGCGGCTGGCGCCGTACCTGCTGCTGGGCGTGGTGCTGTGGGTGTGCGTGCTGAAGTCTGGCGTGCACGCAACGCTGGCCGGCGTCGTGACGGGCCTGATGATTCCGCATCGCCGCCGCGATGCCGCAGCGGACGCACATTCGCCGCTGGAATCGCTCGAACAAGCGCTGCATCCGTGGGTCGCGTACGCGATCCTGCCGATGTTCGCCTTCGCCAACGCAGGACGCGTGCTGGACGGCATGCGCCTGGACGACCTGCTTGCGCCGCTTCCGATGGGCGTCGCGCTGGGCCTGGTGATCGGCAAGCCAGTCGGCATCGTCGGCGCGGCGATGGCGATGCGCGCGCTGGGCTGGGCGCGCTTCCCGGAAGGCATGGACGTGCGCGCGATGATCGGCCTGGGATTGATGTGCGGCATCGGTTTCACGATGAGCCTGTTCATCGCATCGCTCGCGTACCACGACACCGATGCCTACGGATCGGCCGTGCTGGGCGTTTTGCTGGCGTCGCTGGTATCGGCGGTGGCCGGTTGGCTGTGGTTGCGTGCGACGTTGCCGCACCAGAACAAGGCGGCCTGAAATGAGGATGGACTGAGCGCATGCGACATGCACTGGTGTTCGGCGCGACCGGACAGATCGGATTTCCCCTGCTCGGACTGCTGCAGAACGCCGGCTGGCGGGTCACCGCACTGTCGCGTGGGGAACAGTCCGACGAACCCGGCCTGGAATGGGTTCGCGGCGAACTTCCCACCGCGCAGGGCCTGCCCGCGCGCGTGGAAGCGATCTTCAGCTGCGGTCCGCTGGACGGCTTCGCAAGCTGGTACGCGGCTTCGACGATCGAATGCGCGCGCGTCATCGCGTTCGGCTCGACCAGCGTCGAGGTGAAGCGCGGTTCGGCCGACGCGGAGGAGCGCGATGTCGCGCGTCGTCTGCGCGAAGGCGAGGAGCTGGTGTTCGCGACGGCCGCGAAGCGTGGCGCCACGGCGACGCTGCTTCGTCCGACGCTGATCTACGGCGCCGGACGCGATGCCACACTCACGCGCATCGCGCAGCTGGCCAGTCGCTGGAGGCGCTTCCCGCTGCCGCGCGACGCGAACGGTTTGCGACAGCCGGTGCATTGCGAGGACCTCGCTGCGGCCGCGTTCGCCTGCGTCAACACGCCGGCGACGCAGAACCAGACTTACGCGCTGCCCGGTGGCGAAACGTTGACGTATCGCGAGATGGTCGCGCGCGTGCTCGCGTGCCTGACGCCGCCGCCGAAGCTGATCGAACTGCCGTCGCCGATGTTCAACGCGGCGCTGTTCCTCGCGCAGTTGACCGGTCGCGCGACGGGACTGGGCGAAGCGGCAGTGCGTCGCATGCGCAACGATCTCACGTTCGACATCGGCCCGGCACAGCGCGATTTCGGTTACGCGCCGCGCAAGTTCCATCCGCGCGCGCAGATGTTCCAGCCGCGCAGCAGCGAAAGCTGAGTCAGATTTCTTCGGCCGCTGGCGCGGGACGCTGGCGGCTCAGGGCGCGCATCGCGATCAGCAGCACCCCGCCGAGCACCATCGCGCCGCCGATCAGCAGGCGCGGCCCCGGACGATCGCCCCAGAACGCGATGCCCAGTCCCATCGCCAGCACCGGCACCAGCAGCAGCCACGGCATCACGCGCGCGACGGGATAACGCTGCACGAGCACGTAATACAGCCCGTGGCCGAGCATCGAGGACACGAACGCGGCGTAGAGCGCGCCGGTCCATGCGACCCAGCTCGCCTGCGGCAACGCCGCGATCGCGCCGGGTTCCAGCGCCGCGCTGATCCCAAGCAATGGCAGCACGCTGAACACCGCCGTCCAGCCCTGCTGGCTGTAGACGTCCATGTCGCGCAGGCCTTTCATCAGCACCGTGCCGATGGCGAGGAACGCCGCCGACACCAGCATCAGCACCAGCGACATCGGATGGTCCATCACCGTCGGGTCCAGCCCCAGCACCAGCACGCCGGAAAAGCTGATCGCGATAGCCAGTCCAGTGCGCCACGCGAAGCGTTCGCCCAGCCACCACCACGCCAGCAGCGTCGTCATCGGCACGTAGCTCTGCATGACGATGGCCGGCGAGGACAGGTCGCCTGCGAGTTTCAGCGCGGTGAAGCTCAGGCCGAAATGCAGCACGCCGATGCACAGGCACACCGCGAGCAGGCGCGGCCACTGGCCGGGCGCGGGTCGCTTCACCAGCCACACCAGCGGCAGCGCGAGCAGCGCGAAACGCAGCGCGGTGAACAGGAAGGGCGGTATCTCGCGCATCGCAAGCGCGGAGGTGAGGAAGTTGACGGCCCAGGCCACGACGACCAGGAGGACCAGCAGCAGATCGCGCGGGGACATGACGCTCCACGGACGCGAGGGTGGAGGGCGTCCGGTTGCGACATTGTCGGGCCAGTGCGGTGGACGAAGCCAGTGCGGCTTGACCGATCGGGTTGCGTTTCGCGTTCCGATCGTGTCGCCGTTTGATCCGGCTCAAGCGCGCACAGCGCCCGGATTCCTAAAGTCGCCCGCTTGTGCAGACGAGGCAAAGCGATGGCGACGATCCTGTTCGAACAGTCCGGCCACCGTTGCATCGCCTTCAGCGACCTCGTGCGCGGGGACGACGGCGTGCAGGCGAACCAGTTCCTGATCCAGCATGGCGAGAAGAGCGCGCTGCTCGATCCCGGCGGCGCGCTGCTCTACAACCCGCTGATCCTGGCGATCGGCGAGTTCGTCGCTCCCACCGACGTGACGTGGCTGCTGTGCTCCCACCAGGACCCGGACATCATCGGCTCGGTCGACAAGTGGCTGCTGTACACCAACACGACCGTGGTGTGTTCGAAGTTGTGGGGGCGCTTCGTGCCGCACGTCGTGCCGGGCTATCTGCGCAATGCGGGCAGCGACCGCTACCTGCTGCTACCCGACGAAGGCGGCCACGTGCCGATGGGCGACAGCTCCGTGCGCGCGCTGCCGGCGCACTTCATGCATTCGGTGGGGAATTTCAGCTTCCACGATCCGGTGAGCCGGATCCTGTTCTCGGGCGACGTCGGCGCCTCGATGGTGCCCAGTCGCACGCCGTACGCATTCGTCGACGACTTCGACCTGCACGTCTCGCGCATGGAGGGGTTCCATCGTCGCTACATGGCCTCCAACCGCGCCACGCGGCTGTGGGCGCGGATGGTGCGCGAACTCGCGCCGTCGATGATCGTCCCGCAGCACGGCCTGCCGATGCGTGGCGAGGCGATGGAGCGCTTCCTGGACTGGATCGAACGGCTGGAGTGCGGCGTGGACCTGATCGGTCCGGAGCACTATCGCCTGTAGCTGCCGGTCGCGAGGCTTCAGTAACTCAGGCCGAGCTTGCGATACAGCTTCGACAGCACCCACGCCGGGCCGATCAGCAGGTACGTCAGATCGGTGAGGAAGCTGGGACGCTTGTTCTCGTAGCGCGCGCTGTGGCCGATGAACTGGCCGATCCATGCGACCACGAACACGCCGATCGCGAGCCACAACAGCGTCGAGGTGCCATAGGTGTCGTGGATCCACTTCGTCAGCAGGCCCATCAGCACGTACATCGCCAGCATGCCCAGGCCGAGCATGCGCGAGGCGCGGTAATAGAACAGGACGGTGGCGAGCATCGCCAGTCCCGCCCAGAAGCCGGTGTTCATCCACGAGGCCGGCGTGGGGATGCACCACAGCAGCGCGACGACGCTCCACAGGATCGCCGGCACGCAGATCACGTGGATGCGCTGGTTGGTCTGGTTGCGATGGTCGGCGGAGTAGTGCGCGAACCAGCGGTCGATCGGGCGCTGCGTGGCGTGCTGCGAAGTTTCGGCGGCGGTGTTCATGTCGACCCCTCCCAAGGCGCATGACGGCCCGCGCTCCATGCGCGGATGTATGGAGGATAGCGGGATCGGGGCGGAGCGGTGGGGGGCGAGCAGGACGTTGAGGATGTCCGCTTACGCCGTCATCCCGGTCTTCGCCGGAATGACGGATGGAGGGCGCCGGCGGCGACGCCCCGACAACCTCAATCCACCGAAATCCCCGCCAGCTTCATCAACGCCTCGGCGTACTTCGCGCGGGTGCGGTCGATGACCTCGGCAGGCAGGTTCGGGCCCGGCGGCGTCTTGTCCCAGTCGAGCGTTTCCAGGTAGTCGCGCACGAACTGCTTGTCGTAGCTCGGCGGACTGGTGCCGACTTCGTACTCGTCGGCCGGCCAGTAGCGCGAGGAATCCGGCGTCAGCATCTCGTCCATCACGTACAGGCGGCCGTCGGCATCCAGGCCGAACTCGAACTTCGTGTCGGCCAGGATGATGCCGCGCTGCGCCGCGTAATCGCGCGCGAACTTGTACAGCCGCAGCGTCGCGTCGCGCACCTGTTCGGCCAGGTCCGCGCCGACCGTGCGCACGGCGGTGTCGAAGTCGATGTTCTCGTCGTGGTCGCCCACGGCGGCCTTGGTCGACGGCGTGAAGATCGGTTCGGCCAGCTGCTCGGCCTGGCGCAGGCCGTCGGGCAGGGCGATGCCGCTGACGCGGCCGGTGCGCTGGTAATCCTTCCAGCCGCTGCCGATCAGATACCCGCGTGCGATGCATTCCACCGGCACCGGCTTGAGCTTCTTCGTCACCACCGCGCGCTTGCCGTAGAGCGCGGCATCCACGCCTTCGGGCAGCACGGACGCGACATCGATGCCGGTGAGGTGGTTGCGGATGATGTGGTCGGTTTTCCCGAACCAGAAATTGCTGATCTGGCAGAGCATCTCGCCCTTGCCCGGAATCGGGTCGGGCAGTACCACGTCGAAGGCCGAGAGGCGATCGGTGGCGACCATCAGCAGGCAGTCGCCGGCGCCGGCAGGCAGGCGGTCGGCGGGCAGGTCGAAGACGTCGCGGACCTTGCCGCGATGGCGCAGGTGAAGGCCGGGAAGGTCGGACTGGAGCAGGGTCGTGGACAACGCAGGAATCCCCAATGGGTGCGATGGAGCCCCCCGCCCGACGCTCGCCTTGCCTCGCGCGCGTGCGCGACAGGGCCGGCCAGTGTACGCCGGCCGGCGACGACGTGCAGGTACACTGTCCATCGACCTAAACAGGCGGCCGCAGGCCCGCGCCGGAGGACGATGAAACGCTGGTACGGCAAGCTTCTGGGCTTCTTCGCGGGCGCCGCGCTGTTCCGCACCAACCCGCTGTTCGGCGCCCTGATCGGGCTGCTGATCGGCCACGCGTTCGACACCGACTGGTTCAAGCTGCGCCGGGACAACCCGTATGCCGCGCTGGGCCTGACCGAGGACGCCACCGATGCCGAAGTCGACCAGGCCTACCGCCGCCTGATGTCCCAGTACCACCCCGACCGCGTCGCCGGTGCGGCCTCGGAGCTGCGCGAGCAGGCCGAAATCCGCGCCCGCGAGATCAACCAGGCCTACGACCGCATCAAGACGCTGCGCCGCAGGCGCTGAGCCGCTGCACGATCTTCCCTCCGAACCGAGCCTTCCCCCATGCAATCCACCGTCATCGCCCCGTCCATCCTCTCGGCCAACTTCGCCAAACTGGGCGAGGAAGTCGACAACGTGCTCAAGGCCGGCGCCGACTGGGTGCATTTCGACGTGATGGACAACCACTACGTCCCCAACCTCACCATCGGCCCGATGGTCTGCGAGGCGCTGCGCAAGCACGGCGTCACCGCGCCGATCGACGTGCACCTGATGGTGGAGCCGGTGGACCGCATCGTTCCCGACTTCGCCAAGGCCGGCGCCACGCTGATTAGCTTCCACCCCGAAGCCAGCGCGCACGTGCACCGCACGATCCAGCTGATCAAGTCGCACGGTTGCCAGGCCGGGCTGGTGCTCAATCCGGCCACGCCCGTCGACGTGCTCGAATGGGTGCTGGAGGAACTCGACATGGTGCTGCTGATGTCGGTGAATCCCGGCTTCGGCGGCCAGAGCTTCATTCCCTCCGCGCTCGAAAAGCTGCGCCGCGTGCGCCAGATGATCGACGCCAGCGGCAAGTCGATCCGACTTGAGATCGACGGCGGCGTGAAGGCCGACAACATCGCCGAGATCGCCGCCGCCGGCGCGGATACCTTCGTCGCGGGTTCGGCGATCTTCAATGCCGGCGACTACGCGGATGTCATCAAGCGCATGAAGGACGCAGTGGCGAAGGTGCGCGGATGAAGACCTGCGACCTGTGCGATCTCCACGACGCGCAGGTGCGCGTCATCGAGCTGCCGCTGCAGGATTTCGGCGGTCGCATCGCCTTCAACGGCACGGTCAGCACGGTGCGCGCGGTCGAGGACAACTCGCGCGTGCGCGAAGCGGTGGAGGAACCGGGGCAGGGCCGCGTGCTGGTGATCGACGGACAGGGCTCGATGCGCCGCGCGATGATCGGCGACCTGCTCGCCGCGAAAGCCGCGGAAAACGGCTGGGCGGGCGTCATCGTGTTCGGCGCGATACGCGACAGCGACGCGATCGCCACCATCGCACTGGGCGTCAAGGCGCTGGGCACCTGCCCGCGCAAGACCGACCGCCTCGGCGCGGGCGAGCGCGACGTCGAGGTGGAATTCGGCGGCGTCCGCATCCGTCCTGGCGACTGGTTGTGCGCGGACGAGGACGGCGTGGTCGTGGCGGATACCGACCTGCGCTGAAGCCACAAATGGAAACGACAGGCCATCGCTGGCCTGTCGTCGAATACTTGGAGGCAATCCCGCCTCCGTCCGTCGTCCCTGAGAATGGACTCTGATTCTCCGGGCGTTCGATGACGGACGTGTGACGCGTCATGCGCGATCGGGCATTACGTCGCCCGTTCACGAAAGCTCGCCGCCGCAGTGTTTAGCCTGCACGCGGACTTCCCACCCAAGGCAACCATGGCGACGCACTGGCGCCTGATCCTCAACGGAAAATCCGCAGGCGACGACGCCGTGCGCGACGCGGTCGAAACGATGCGCGCCGGCGGCGTGACGCTCGACGTGCGCGTGACGTGGGAACACGGCGACGCGGCGCGCTACGTCGACGAAGCCATCGAGGACGGCGTGCGCTGCGTGATCGCGGGCGGCGGCGATGGCACGCTCGGCGAAGTCGCCACCGCGCTCGCCGAACGCGGGGAAGACGCGAAGGCATTGCCCGCGCTCGCCGCGATCCCGCTGGGCACGGCCAACGATTTCGCCACGGCGGCGACGATCCCGACCGATCCGCTCGAAGCCCTGCAACTGATCGCCGACACGCCATCGCACGCCATCGACCTGCTGCGCGTGGACGCCGACGGCGAGCGCCACTGGTGCATCAACCTCGCCAGCGGCGGCTTCGGCACCGAAGTCACCGTCGAGACCGACGAGGGTTTGAAGAAGCTGCTCGGCGGCCTGGCCTACCTGGTGACCGGCATCGCGCGCATGGGCCGCATCGAGCCGATCGCAGCGCACATATACGGCGACGGATTCGACTGGCGCGGCGCGCTGATCGCGCTGGGCATCGGCAACGGCCGACAGGCGGGTGGCGGGCAGATACTGTGCCCCGACGCGCGCATCGACGACGGCCTGCTCGACCTCACGGTGATTCCGGAACTCGAAGGCGAGATGGCGACCACGGTGGCGACCCTGATGCGCGAGGGCCGCAGCGCCGCGCTCGAACGAGTCGGCGAGCGCGCCCGCATGCGCGCGCTGACCGTCGAAAGCGATGCGCCGATGGCGCTCAACCTCGACGGCGAACCCGTGCAGGCACGGCGCTTCGAGATCGCCTGCGTGCCGGCCCGCCTGCGCATGCACCTGCCCGAACACTGCCCGTTGCTGGCGCCGGCTCGCCTCGCGCTGCGCTGAACCGTTACAGTAGTGGCGATGAGCCGCGAGTCCTTCCTTCCGTCGACGATCCCGCATTTCCGCACCGGTGCGGAGGGGCGATGGCGACCGTGCGTCGCCTGCCACCTCCCATCGACTTCCAAGGAAATGACGCGTGACCTCCGATTCGCAGACCCCGCCGACCGCTGACGCCCCCACCCACACCCTCGTGCCCGTCGTGCGCGAGGTGCTGAGCGACCTCGACACACCGTTGTCGGTCTATCTCAAGCTCGCCGACGGCCCGCACACGTATCTTTTCGAATCCGTCGAAGGCGGCGAGCGCTTCGGCCGCTATTCGATCATCGGCCTGCCCGCGCGCCGCGTGTACGCATTCGCCGGAAACATGCTGTTCGTCACCGAGGACGGTGAGCTGGTCGAAAGCCGCGTCGTCGACGATCCCTTCGCCGAAGTCGAACGCCTGCGCGCGATGCACAGCGTTCCGACGATTCCGGACCTTCCCGGTTTCACCGGCGGGCTGGTGGGCTGGTTCGGATTCGAATGCATCCAGTACATCGAGCCGCGTTTCGCACGTGGCGAGAAGCCCGACGAACTCGGCACGCCCGACATCCTGCTGATGCAGAGCGACGAGCTGGCGGTGTTCGACAACCTCAAGGGCCGGCTGTACCTGATCGTGCACGCCGACACCTCCGAGCCGCGCGCGATGGCGCGCGCGAATCGCCGGCTGGACGAACTCGTGCATCGCCTGCGCCAGGGCGGGCCGGGTTATCCGGAAACGCTGGAAGGGCGGTTGCTGGACGAAGCCGATTTCGTGTCGGGTTTCACGCGTGAAGGCTTCATCGAGGCGGTCGAGAAGTCCAAGGAATACATCCGCGCCGGCGACATCTTCCAGGTCGTGCTGAGCCAGCGCCTGTCGGTGCCGTTCAAGGCGCGACCGGTCGACGTGTACCGAGCGCTGCGTGCGCTGAATCCGTCGCCGTACATGTACTACCTCGATGTCGGCGGCACGCAGGTGGTCGGTTCCTCGCCGGAAATCCTCGTGCGCCTGCAGGACGGCAAGGTCACCGTGCGTCCGATCGCTGGCACGCGCCCGCGCGGCGACACGCCCGAGCGCGATGCGGAGCTGGAAGCCGAACTGCTGGCCGATCCGAAGGAACGCGCCGAACACCTGATGCTGATCGACCTGGGGCGTAACGACGTCGGTCGCGTGTCCGAGGCGGGCACGGTGGAAGTCGGCGAGCAGTTCGTGATCGAACGCTACAGCCACGTCATGCACATCGTCAGCGAAGTCACCGGCGCGCTCAAACCGGACCTGAGCTATGCCGACGTGCTGCGCGCGACCTTCCCGGCGGGTACCGTCAGCGGCGCGCCGAAGATCCGCGCGCTGGAAGTGATCCGCGAACTGGAGCCGATCAAGCGCAACGTCTACGCCGGTTCCATCGGCTATCTCGGCTGGGGCGAACCCGGCCGCAGCGGCGATGCCGATACCGCCATCGCCATCCGCACGGCGGTCATCCAGGACGGACGCCTGTACGTGCAGGCAGGCGCGGGCATCGTCTACGACTCGGATCCGGCGATGGAGTGGGAAGAGACGATGAACAAGGGGCGCGCGCTGTTCCGCGCGGTCGCGCAGGCGGCCAAGGGATTGTGATCGCCCGGCGCATCGCGGCCTTCGCGCGCCGCGATGCGACGTGAAACGCGGCGGTTCTCACGCCGCGTTCACTTGGCCGGTTGCGGCGGCCTGATTCGCGGGCCCACAACGTTATATTCACAACACGTTGTTCACGGACCGCGCGTTTCACTGCCGGGCAGGGTGTCATCGCGACACCGACAACGCGGGAAGGAGACGGCCATGCAGCTCGTCCACGACGCTCTCGTCCAGTCGCGTTTCTCCAACACGTTCCCACGCACGGTCGAAATGCTCTGTCCGCATTGCCTGAAGGAGGCGATGTTCGAGGCGCGACCGTGGCAGGAACACGGCCGGCAGATGGCGGCCAGCGAGCTGGAATGCACGCGTTGCGAGAACACGGTCCTGTTCGTGCAACTGCTCGCTTCCGATGGCACGAACCAGGCGGGCGGCCTCTACTGCCATCCCGGATTCGGCGGACGCGAACCGATGGGGGGCGTGGAGCACCTGCATGCGATGTCGGCGCCGCTCGCGCGCAGTTATGAGTCGGCGTTGAAGCTGTACAACCACGCAGAATGGGGCGCGAGTTCGCTGATCGTCCGCCACCTGTTGAACGGCCTCACCGCGCGCATGCTTGCCGACGAGAAGGCCGAACTCTCGCTCACGCGCAAACTTGAAGCGCTGCCGCACGACGTCGAACTGTCGCGACCGCTGCAGGACATCGCGCAACTGCTCGCGCCCAGCGGCACGTTCGGACGGCAGTTCGAGGATGAGTCGACGATCGACAAGGCCAACGCGGAGCTGCTGCTGGAACTGGCCGAACAGCTGATCAACTACCTCGTCGTGCTGCCGGGCACGATGGCAGACCTGAAGGCGCGCATCGCGACGGCACCGGTGCCGCTGCGGCGGGGGAGTGGGGCGGCGTAAGGGCGCAACGTTCGCGCCTGGACAATGTCGTTTCGTCGTACATCGTCGCCCTTCCAACTCCGTCGTCCTCCATTACCGCCGTCTTCCATCACCGTCATCCCGGCGAAGGCCGGGACCCAGGCACGTAGCCTGTCGTTTGGCGGTGCCTGCTTCTTCCCGAAAGCGTGACGGCCTGTGTCCCGGCCTTCGCCGGGATGACGGTTGCAGCGGGGAAGACGGCGATTGGAGGCCCGCAGCGGCGGCGCGAAAACATTACCGATAGTTAATCCACCGGAAATCCCCTGGTGAGCCGCGTGGGCGCAACCTGATCCTGCGGTCGGGAAGCGAGTCCCCGACCGAAGCGAAAACCTCGTCCAAGTCACCCCGCGCCATACCTGAGGAGTCACCCCATGAACCTGCGCAAGTCCCTGTTCGCTGTCGCCCTGACCGCACTGGCCGGTTCCGCCCTGGCCGCCCCGCCGACCACCGCGCCGGCCGCCCCGGCCTCGTCGACCGCCCCGGCCAAGACCGCCAAGCACAAGCACGAGCACGCCAACAAGAAGGCCGCTGCTCCCGCCACGAAGAGCGACGCCAAGAAGAGCTGATCGCTTCACCGTCCCCGGAGCCCGTGTAACGCGGGCGGATACCCCGACTGTGTACATCGTCGGGGTATCCTTTTTTCTGCTTTCCGGAGTCGACATGCGCGTCCTGCTGATCGAAGACGACCCCCACACCGCGGCCTTCATCGCAAAAGGCATGCGCGAGGACGGGCACACCGTCGAACATGCCGGAGACGGCAAGCAGGGCCTGTTCCTGGCGACGACGGAAACCTTCGACGCCATCGTCCTGGACCGGATGCTTCCCGCGCTGGATGGCCTGGTGCTGCTGCAGACCCTGCGCGGCGCCGGCAACCGCACGCCGCTGCTGCTGCTCACCGCGCTGGGCGAAGTGGACCATCGCGTAGAAGGCCTGCGCGCCGGTGCCGACGACTACCTGGTCAAACCCTTCGCGTATTCCGAACTGAGCGCGCGCCTGGACAGCATCGTGCGCCGGCAGCGCGAGGAGGCGCAGCGCGAACCGACGCGTCTTTCGGTCGGCGACCTCGAACTCGACCTGCTCGGCCGCGATGCGCGCCGCGCCGGCAAGCGCATCGAACTGCAACCGCGCGAGTTCCGCCTGCTCGAATACCTGATGCGCCAGGCCGGGCGCGTCGTCACGCGCACGATGCTGCTGGAAGCGGTGTGGGACTACCACTTCGATCCGCAGACGAACGTCATCGACGTGCACATCAGCCGCCTGCGGCAGAAGATCGACCACGGCTTCGAACGCCCGCTGCTGCACACGGTGCGCGGCGCGGGTTACCGGCTGGGCGAATGACGCGGCCGCTGCGCTCCACCAGCACGCGCCTGGCCATGACGGTCATGGGCGCGTTCCTGCTCGCGTTCGTGCTGCTGGGCACGGGCGTGTATGTCGCGGTATCCACGCTGCTGTTGCAGGACGCACGCGAACTCGTGCGCACCGACGCCGCCGCACTGGTGGAGCTCGAACGCGACAGCGGCCGCGCGGCGCTGGTGCAGGAGCTGCGCGACCGGCTGGAGGCGCCGGACGATCCCGACGCCGTCCATGCATTGATCGCCGCCGACGGCCACTTCGACGTCGGCGATGCCGCATCGATGAATCTGCAATCAGTGCGCGCCGGCCACGGCGTGCGCTGGACGACGTTCGAACTCGCTGGCGACGCGGTGCCTGACGACGGGGCGCAATCGCGGCGCGTGCTCGCGCAACTGCAACCGTTGCCGGGCGGCGACACGTTGTTGACCGGATTGCGCCTGCAATCGCAGGACCGTTTCCTCGCGCTGATGCTGCGCACCGCGCTGGTGGCGCTGGCGGTGGCCGCGACACTGGGCGCGCTCGCCGGCTGGCTGACCTCGCGCTGGGTATCGCATCGATTGAGCCACCTGGACCGAACCGCCGCGCGCGTGGGCGGGGGCGAACTCGGGCTGCGCGTGCCGCTGGATGGCAGCGGCGATGCGTTCGACCGGTTGGGGCGTCGCTTCAACGCGATGCTCGACCGCATCGAGGAACTGCTCGGCGGCGTGCGCCATGCGACCGACCACATCGCGCACGACCTGCGCACGCCGCTCACGCGATTGCGCAACCGCCTGGAAGACCTGCAGCGCCGTTCCGGCGCGACGCCCACCGAGCGCGCCGCGCTCGATGGCGCGGTGCAGGAAACCGACCAGCTGCTCACCACCTTCGGCGCCCTGTTGCGGCTGGCGCGGATCGAAGCCCAGCCGCCGGCGGGCGAAGGTCCGGAGCTGGACCTGTCCGCACTGGTCGCCGATGCGGCCGAGATGTACACGCCGATCGGCGCCGAACGTTCGGTGCGCCTGGCGCTGACGCTGTCGCCTGCGATCGTGCGCGGCGATCGCGACCAGCTGTTCCAGATGCTGGTGAACCTGCTCGACAACGCGCTCAAGCACGCGCCCCAAGGCAGCCTCGTCGGCGTGTCGCTGCAGGCCGGTGAGGTCGCCGTGCTGTGCGTGGACGACGAAGGCCCCGGCATTCCCGAAGCCGACCGCGAACGCGTGTTCGACCGTTTCCAGCGCCTGGAGGCCCATCGCGGCACGCCGGGCAGCGGCCTCGGGCTGAGCCTGGTGCGGGCGATCGTGCATCGCCACGGCGGGAGGATCGGGCTGCTCGACCGCGGGCCGGGCCTGCGCGTGCAGGTGACCCTGCCGCTGGCCGGCGACGCGGGTCGCATCGCGCGGGCCGAGCCGCTAGAGTAGGGGCCATGATCGTGGGTTCCTCCATGCAGTTCCGCAAAGCCGACCAGGGTTGGCGATGGTGGCCGTTGGCTACCGTCCGCCCGTCTTCGTCGTCCAAGGAACTGCCGAGTGTTTTCCGCCCCACGCACTGACCCGTCGCCGGCCGCCGCGCCCGCGCACCACGCCCACCCTGAGCATCGCCCCTCCCGCCGGCCCGTCGCCGCGCGGGATAATCGCGCTGCGTCCCCACGATTCCAGAGCCCGCGCCGATGCTGTTGATGATCGACAACTACGACAGCTTTACCTACAACCTCGTGCAGTACCTGCAGGCGCTGGGCGCGGAGGTGAAAGTCGTCCGCAACGACGAGCTCAGCGTCGCGCAGATCGAAGCGCTGGCGCCTGAGCGCATCGTCGTCTCCCCCGGCCCCTGCACGCCGAACGAGGCAGGCGTGTCGGTGGACGTGATCCGCGAACTCGGCCAGCGCATCCCGGTGTTCGGCGTGTGCCTGGGCCACCAGAGCCTTGGGCAGGCCTATGGCGGCGACGTGATTCGCGCCAAGCGGATCATGCACGGCAAGACCTCGCGCATCCGCCACGAGGGGCGGGGCGTGTTCGCCGGCCTGCCGGACGGGTACGAGGCCACGCGCTACCACTCGCTGGTCGTCTCGCGCGAAACGCTGCCGGATTGCCTGGAAATCACCGCCTGGACCGAGGTCGACGGCGAGGACGGCAAGCCGGCCTTCGACGAGATCATGGGCCTGCGCCACCGCGAACATCCGGTGGAAGGGGTGCAGTTCCATCCCGAGTCGATCCTCACCGAACACGGCCACGCGCTGCTGAAGAATTTCCTGGAGCGATGACGCGCGCCAAGCGGTAGTTGCGAAACGCCGCCGCCACAGCTGCTATCGTTTCGGTCTCACCCGCCCGAGATCCGCCCGCCTCACGCCCCCGACCGCCGACATGCCCATCACCCCGCAAGAAGCCCTGCAACGCACCATCGAGCATCGTGAGATCTTCCACGACGAGATGGTCGAGCTGATGCGCATGATCATGCGCGGCGAAGTCTCGCCGACGATGACCGCGGCGATCCTCACCGGACTTCGCGTGAAGAAGGAAACCGTCGGCGAGATCGCCGGCGCGGCGACGGTGCTGCGCGAGTTCGCGCGGCCGGTGGAGCTGTCCGATCGCACCAACATGGTCGACATCGTCGGCACCGGCGGCGACGGCGCGCATACGTTCAACATCTCAACCGCGAGCATGTTCGTGGTCGCGGCTGCGGGCGCGAAGGTCGCCAAGCACGGCAACCGCAGCGTGTCGTCCAAGTCCGGCAGCGCCGACGCGCTGGAAGCGCTGGGCGCGGCGATCGAACTGCAGCCGGCGCAGGTCGCGCGCTGCATCGAGCGCTGCGGCATCGGTTTCATGTTCGCGCCGGTGCATCACCCGGCGATGAAGGTGGTCGCGCCGGTACGCCGCGAAATGGGCGTGCGCACGATCTTCAACATCCTCGGTCCGCTGACCAATCCCGCCGGTTCGCCGAACATCCTGATGGGCGTGTTCCATCCGGACCTGGTCGGCATCCAGGTGCGCGTGCTGCAGGAACTGGGCGCGCAGCGCGCGCTGGTGGTCTGGGGGCGCGACGGCATGGACGAGCTTTCGCTCGGCGCCGGCAGCCTCGTCGGCGAACTGCGCGATGGCGTGGTACGCGAATACGAAGTGCATCCGGAGGATTTCGGCATCGCGATGGCCGCCAGCCGCAACCTGCGCGTGAACGACGCGGCCGAATCCAAGCTGCTGCTGATGCAGGCGCTCAACAACGAAACCGGCCTGCCGCGCGAGATCGTCGCGCTCAACGCAGGTGCCGCGATCTACGCGGCCGGCGTGGCCGACAGCATCGCCGAAGGCATCGAGCGCGCACGCGCGGCGCTGGCTTCCGGCGCGGCGAAGCGAAAGCTCGAGGAGTTCGTCGCGACCACGCGCGAACTCGCCAGCGAAACGGTGGGCGCCTGATGGACGACGCGTTCGCCCGCCTGCCCGCACCGCCGTATTACGCGGTGATCTTCTCCTCGCGCCGCAACGGCCATGACGACGCCGGCTACGGAGAAGCGGCGGAGCGCATGGTCGAACTCGCATCCGGCCAGCCCGGCTTCCTCGGCGTGGAATCCACGCGCGGCACCGACGGCTTTGGCATCACCGTTTCCTACTGGGAAAGCGAGGCGGCCATCGCCGCCTGGCGCCAGCATGCAGAACATGCCGCAACACGCGCCCACGGTCGCGTGCACTGGTACGAACACTACGAACTGCGCGTGGCCAAGGTCGAACGCGCGTATGGCAAGCCCGCAATGAACACCAAGCCTTCCGAATGAGCGACATCCTCAACACGATCCTGGCCCGCAAGGCCGAGGAAATCCAGCAGCGCAGCCGCGTGCGGCCGCTCGAAGACATGCGCGCCCGCGCGATGCAGCAGCCGCCCACGCGCGGTTTCGTCGAAGCGATCCGCCGCAAGCACGCGGCGGGCGAGGCGGCGGTGATCGCCGAAGTGAAGAAGGCCAGCCCGTCGAAGGGGCTGATCCGCAAGGACTTCAATCCGGCGCAGATCGCGCGCAGTTACGAAGCCGGCGGCGCGGCATGCCTGTCGGTGCTGACCGACGTGGATTTCTTCCAGGGCAGCAATCTCTACCTGGGCGAGGCGCGCGAAGCGTGCTCGCTGCCGGTGCTGCGCAAGGACTTCACCATCGATCCGTACCAGGTGTATGAAGCGCGCGTGATCGGCGCCGACGCGATCCTGCTGATCGTCGCGGCGCTTGAGGACCACCAGATGGTCGAGATGGCCAACCTCGCCATGGAACTGGGCATGGACGTGCTGGTGGAAGTGCACGACATCGACGAACTCGAGCGCGCCTTGCAGACCGACTGCGAGCTGATCGGCGTGAACAACCGCAACCTGCGCACGTTCGAGGTGTCGCTGGACACCACCATCGCGCTGAAGGACGCCGTGCCGCGCGACCGCACGCTCGTCACCGAAAGCGGCATCGCCACGCAGGCGGACGTCGCGAAGATGCGCGGCGCCGGCGTGCAGACGTTCCTGGTCGGCGAGTCGTTCATGCGCGAAGCCGAGCCCGGTAGCGCGCTGCAGCGCCTTTTCGCCGCATGAGCACCACCGGCCCGGTGCCCGACGGTGTCCAGCACCTGCCTGGCGCGGCCGCGGTTGCCGCGACTGGCGAGCATGCCAACGGCGAACGTCCCTATGCGCCGCTGGTGGTGTTCGACTTCGACCACACGCTGTACGACGGCGATTCCGGCAGCCATCTAGTGCTGTGGCTCATCAAGCGGCATTGGGCGAGGGTGACGGCGGCGATCATGCTGTCGCCGCTGTTGCTGCCGCTCATCGCGTGGCTGCCGACGCGCCGCCATGCGATCTCGGTCTACCTGTGGATCGCGACGTTCGGCACGCATCGCCGCCAGGACATGGATCGGCTGATCGATCTCTACGTGCGCAAGCACGCGAAGGACATCCGCGCGCGCCTGCTGCCGACGGCGCTCAAGGTGCTGCAGAAGCATCGCGATGCGGGCGATCGGGTAATCATCGCCACCGGAGCCTCGCCGGAACTGGCGCGTGCGATCCTCGATTTCGTCGCCCACGAGGACCTGCCGGTGATCGGCAGCCTCGGCGGCCCGTTCCTCGGCGGCATGATCACCGTCGAGCACTGCCACCACCAGAACAAGATGCGGATGATCTGGGATGCCGGTTACGACCAGATCGCCGTCGCGTACTCGGACAGCAGCGCCGACCTTCCGCTGCTGAAGGCCGCACGCAAGCCGGTGGTGGTCAACCCGAAGCGTCGCCGCGTGGCGATGTTCCGCCGCGTGTTGCCGCCGGGCACGCCGATCCTCAACTGGGGCTGCGCGGGGCGGGGCGGCGAGCCCGTGAAGGGCTGAGCCGCCGCGCGGACATCAGACGCGCTCGGGCGCGTCGAGGTTGCGGATGAACTCGGCCAGCGTGTGTTCGGCGGTGTCGCGCAACTCGCCGGCGTCGTAGAAGCGGCCGAAGCAGACGCCGCAGCTTTCGAACCAGATGTGCGGCTGCGCGGTGTCGACCATGCGGATCAGCTGGGTGTCGCCGGTGCAGCTGGGGCAGGTGATGCGGTCGAAGCCGTTGTGGTACCTGCCGATGGCGGCATCGCCGGTGTCGACCTGTTCGGCGGCGGCGGTCAGTTCGCGCTCCTCGCCGACGGCGACCCACAGGCCATGGCATTGGTCGCAACGCAGGGAACGGGTGTACGGCACATCGAGCGGCCGCATGGTCGCGTCGCATTTTGGGCACAGCATCGAGATTTCCCCTGTCGAATCGTGGTCAGTCGCCGAGCGCCTTCACAAAGCGCATCGAGCCATCAATGTAGCCGCACTGGCGGTAGAAGGCGTGCGCGTCGGTGCGGCGGGCGTTGCTGGTGACCTCGATCCGGCGGACGCCGTAGCGACGGCAGATCAGTTCGACTTCGCGCAACAGGCGCTTGCCGACGCCCTTGCCCTGTTCCTCGGGCGTCACGACCAGGCCGGTGATGCGTGCCAGCTCGTAGCCGTGCACGACCGAGTAGAGCGTGTAGAGCGAGATCAGGCCGCAGGCGTCGCCGTCGATTTCAGCCAGCAGCAGGTGCTGGCGCGGGTCGTGGCGGACCACTGCGATGCGTTCGGCGGCCTCGTCGCGGGTGCAGGGGTAGCCCAGCTCGCCCAGCAGCCGGGCGACGTCGCTGGCGTCGCCCAGTTCGGCCTGGCGCACCCGGGCCGTAACGGCTTCGTCGGGTGCGCCGGCGCGGCCCACGCGCTTAGCGGGTGCCGTACAGGACGACGGTCTTGCCGCGTGCGTGCAGCTTCTCGTCGGCCTGGAGCTTCTTGAGAACGCGTCCGGCCATTTCACGCGAGCAGCCCACCAGGCGCGACAGCTCCTGGCGCGAGACGCGGATCTGGGTGCCCTGCGGGTGGCTCATCGCCTCCGGCTCCTTGGCCAGGTCGTGCAGGGCGCGGACGATGCGGTCGGTGACGTCGAGGAATGCCAGGCGGCCGGCTTTCCTGCTGGTGTCCAGTAAACGGCGGGAGATCTGCGCGCCGATGGCGTACAGCAGCTTCGGCGCGTCCAGCGACAGGCGGGTCAGCAGCAGGTCGTAGAGGCGCTCGTGGCCGATTTCGGCCAGCTCGCAGGTACTGCGGGTGCGCAGGATGACTTCCCGCTGGTCGCTGGCGATGAACAGCCCCAGCTCGCCGACGAACTCGCCAGGGCCGAAGTAGCCCAGGACCAGCTCGCGGCCGTCTTCCTCTTCCGTGATGATGCTCACGGAACCCGACACGATGTAGTACAGCGTGCTGGCCGGGTCTCCCGGGCGGAAGACGTCGGTCCGCGAGGGGTAGCGACGGCGGTGGCAGTGGGCCAGGAAGCGTTCGATCGTGGCACCGTCCGGCAGCAGCGGGCTGTTGGTGCGACGCATGACGGACGAGGTTGCAGCCGGATTTGCGGACATGGTCGTGAAGGTTGTGTGATAGGTCGAGCTTAGGATGAAGTAACGCGTTGGGCAAATATTCGCCCCAGTACGTCACCTAGTCTGGACTCTAACCTGTGACGGCAATCAGATTCGCCCCCGTCTTCACATCGAATCGGGCGAATTGGCCCGTCCGGGCCGCTTGGGCCGCTCAAGGGGCCTTTCCGGACCTCACGCGTTTCCCCGTAACGGTTTGTGCCGCATAATCGCGACCCTCGCCGCCCTTCCGGGATCTCACTGCCGTGGTCAAGCCGTTGCCTCGCCTGAGGTTGCAAGGTTTCAACAACCTCACCAAGGCCCTCTCGTTCAATATTTACGACGTCTGCTTCGCGGCGTCGGAGGACGAGCGTCGTCGCTACATCGAATACATCGACGAGGCGTACAACGCCGACCGTTTGACCCAGATCCTGACGGACGTCGCCGAGATCATCGGCGCCAACATCCTCAACATCGCCCGCCAGGACTACGACCCGCAGGGCGCGTCGGTGACCATCCTCATTTCCGAGGAACCGGTGATCGACAAGAAGGACGCCGGCAAGGAGATCATCTCCGACGCCGTCGTGGCGCACATGGACAAGTCGCACATCACGGTGCACACGTACCCGGAGACGCATCCGGACAACGGCATCGCGACCTTCCGCGCCGACATCGACGTGGCGACCTGCGGCGTGATCTCGCCGCTGAAGGCATTGAACTACCTGATCGAGAGCTTCGAGTCCGACATCGTGGTGATGGACTACCGCGTGCGCGGCTTCACCCGCGACATCAAGGGCAAGAAGCACTACATCGACCACAAGATCAATTCGATCCAGGACTACCTGGCGAAGAACATCAAGTCGCGTTACGAGATGATCGACGTGAACGTCTACCAGGAAAACATCTTCCATTCGAAGATGCACCTGAAGGAGTTCGACCTCGACACGTACCTGTTCGAGGAAAAGGCCAAGAACCTGTCGTTCAAGGAGCGCATGAAGATCGAAGCGCGCCTGAAGCGGGAAATCGAAGAGCTTTACCACGGGCGCAACCTGGCCGACTGAGGCCGAAGTTTCGCCGTGAACGAAAAGGCCCGCGATTGCGGGCCTTTTTCATTGCAGCGGCTGCCCCGGCGTCAGATGCGATACGCGACTGCCTTCATCACCTTCGACGCCGCCGCCATCAGCGTCGGCACCGGTGGCGGCAGCACGCGTGCGCCTGCGGCTTCGGCGTGGTCGGCGTGGCGGGCCTCGTCGGCCTTCATCACTTCCAGGATCGCGCGGCTGCGTGCATCGGCCGCCGGGAGCGAGTCCAGGTGTTCGTCGATATGCGCTTCGACCTGGCGTTCGGTTTCCACGACGAAGCCGAGATTCCAGCCGTCGCCGCGCAGTCCGGCGAGCGCGCCGATCGCGAAGCTGCCCGCGTACCACACGGGATTGAGCAGGCTGGGGCGGCTGTCGAGTTCGCGCAGGCGATCGGCGCACCACGCGAGGTGGTCGGTTTCTTCCTGCGCGGCGGCGAGCAGGTGCGCCCGCGTGGTTTCATCGCGCGCTACGGCCGCCTGCCCGCAATACAGCGCCTGCGCGCAGACTTCGCCGACGTGGTTGATGCGCATCAGGCCACTCGCATGGCGGCGTTCGTCCTCGTCCAGTTCGATCTGCGCGATGTCGCGCGAGGGATTCGCGCGCTGCGCGCCAGGCGCACCGAAGACGGTGTCGAGCGCGCGCTGGGTGTCGTTGAGGAAACGGTCGAGGGGCGTGAGCTGGCGGGTCGTATCCATGCCGGCAGTTTACGCGCGAGCTGTTATGGGCGCGGGGAAGCCGCCTGCGGTGAGGAGTTCGCCTCGATGCGCCCGGCCAGGAATTCCAGCGGATGCTGCACCGGTACCGCGGTGCCGTTGGCCAGGTGCAGGCGGCAGCCGAGGTTCGCGCTCAGCAGGCGTGTCGCGCGGCTTCCATCGAGTTGTTGCAGGAGCGGCGCACGGAAGGTCGCCGCGTGCTGCGGGTCTTCCAGCATCTGTGCGCCGGAGGCGCCACAGCAGCCCGAAGCATCCAGTTCGACGATTTCCAGCCCCGGCACGGCCGCCAGCAGCGAACGCAACGTGCCCGCCGAGCGGACCACGTTGCGCTGCGTGCACGGCAAGTGCAGGGCGATGCGCTCCGGTGTAGCGCGCCAGCGCCAGCGTTCGGGATGCGCCGCGAGTTGAAGCGCGAGGAATTCGATGGCGTCGGTGGTGCGGTTCGCGCCACCCTCCAGTGCCTGCGAAACCGCCTCGTGGCAGCCACTGGCGAAGGTGAGCACGGTGCCGGCCGCGCCGAACGCCTCGCGGTTGCGAAGGGCGAGGGCCTGCGCGGTGTCGCGGTTGCCTGCGTATGCGTGCACGTTTCCGCAGCACGTCTGGCCAGGTGGAATGGCGACATCGACACCGAGGATGTGCAGGCATCGCGCCACCGCCTCGCGCAAAGCGGCTTCATACGCATTGGCCGCGCATCCGACAAACAAGGAGACACGGGCCGCTTCCTGGGGGCGGGCTGGTGCAGGGCACGGAGCCGCAGCCGGCGGCGGAAGCGGGCGCCAGCGCGTGGGGACCCATGGATGCAGGCGTCCGTAGGCGCGGAGGGCGAATGTCAGCAGCGCGGGCCGGGCAACCAGCGCCTCGATCGCCCGCTGTCGCCAGCCCGCAGGGCGGCGGGCCCGCTGGCGCGCGCGGGCCTGCACCAGAAGCGCGCCGTACTCGACGCCTGCCGGGCACACCGCCTCGCAGCTGCGGCAGCCCAGGCAATGGTCAAGGTGCGTTTCGCCGGCCGGCGTGGCCTCGATTGTCTCCAGCGCCCAGGCCCGGGCCAGGGCGATCCGCCCGCGCGGGGACTCGGTTTCCAGCCGGGATCCGGCGTACGTCGGGCAGGCCGGCAGGCATAATCCGCACTGCACGCAGCGGTCGGCCAGCGCCACCAGCGGGTCGGGCGCGGCGGGACGGGGCGAAGGGGGGGCAGGCGGCATGGCGCGATTCTAGCCGGCCGGCCCGCTCCGCCGGATCCAGCCGACTTGCAGCGGCCTGCGGACCCGGCTATCATTCCGCCTCTTCGTTTTACCCCCTCGACAACGCGTGGCGAAGTTCCGCCGGTCCGGCCCTGCCGGAAACGAGTACGGAACCAGCCCGACCGGAACACCATCAAAGACCAGTCATGAAGACTTTTACCGCCAAGAACGAGACCGTCCAGCGTGACTGGTACGTCGTAGACGCCGAAGGCAAGACCCTCGGCCGCCTGTGCTCCGAACTCGCGCGCCGTCTGCGCGGCAAGCACAAGCCGGTTTTCACCCCGCACGTCGATACGGGTGATTACCTCATCGTGATCAACGCCGAGAAGGTTGCCGTCACCGGCAAGAAGCTGCAGGACAAGCAGTACCACCGCTTCACCGGCTATATCGGCAACCTCAAGACCGAGACCCTCGCCCAGGCGCTTGAGCGCCACCCGGAGCGCGTGATCGAGATCGCCGTGAAGGGCATGCTGCCGAAGAATCCGCTCGGCCGTGCCATGTACCGCAAGCTCAAGGTCTACAAGGGCTCCGAGCATCCGCACGCCGCCCAGCAGCCGCAGCCGCTGGACTTCTGATTCGGACCCCTTTCTAGAGACATCCCATGGCAATCCAGCAGAACTACGGCACCGGCCGCCGCAAGTCCTCCACCGCCCGCGTTTTCCTGCGCAAGGGCGCTGGCAACATCACCGTCAACCAGCGTCCGCTGGATGAGTTCTTCGGTCGCGAGACCGCGCGCATGATCGTGCGTCAGCCGCTTGAACTCACCCAGTCGACCGACAAGTTCGACGTCGTCGTCACCGTCGCCGGCGGCGGCATCACCGGCCAGGCCGGTGCGATCCGCCTGGGCATCGCCCGCGCGCTGGTCGAATACGACGAAACCCTGAAGTCCGAGCTGCGCAAGGCCGGCTTCATGACCCGCGACGCGCGTGAAGTCGAGCGTAAGAAGGTTGGTCTGCACAAGGCCCGCCGCGCTACGCAGTTCTCGAAGCGCTAATCGTTTTTGGGTTACAATTTGTTTTATAGCCCCGTCGCCAAGCGGTAAGGCACCTGACTCTGACTCAGGCATTCGGTGGTTCGAATCCATCCGGGGCTGCCAGACAAAACAAGAAACCCGCCGAAAGGCGGGTTTTTTGTTGCCTGCGATTTATTGGTTACGTCCGGGCGCATCGCATCGCGCAGCGACGGCGCCCGGGTGGCGCGCAGGCTGTCAGAATTCGCTGGCGATTTACGTTCTCGTCTCATGTCTCGCCACGCCGCGCGCAGTCGTTACAATTGAAACCATCGCGCGGCAGCGCTGGAAATCCGGGAGTTTCGATGAAGCTTGGTTCTCTGAAGGAAGGCGGTCGCGACGGCACGCTGATCGTGGTCTCGCGCGATCTCTCGCGCGGCGTGCGTGCCACCGGCATCGCCGACACGTTGCAGCGCGCGCTGGAAGACTGGTCCAACACCGCGCCGCGCCTCAACGCGCTGTACGACGCGCTCAACGACGGCAACGCCGAAGATGCATTCGATCTCGACATGGCCGCGCTCGCCGCGCCGTTGCCGCGTGCATACGAGTTCGTCGATGGTTCCGCTTACCTGCCGCACGTCGAACGCGTGCGTCGCGCGCGCGGTGCCGAAGTGCCGGAAAGCTTCTACACCGATCCGCTGATGTACCAGGCCGTCAGCGCCGGCTTCTATGGCCCGCGCGATCCGGTGCGAGTGCCGAGCGAGGAGTACGGCATCGACCTTGAGGCCGAAGTGGTCATCGTCACCGACGATGTGCCGATGGCCGCCACCCCCGCACAGGCTGCCTCGCATATCCAGCTGGTCGGCCTGGTCAACGACGTTTCGCTGCGCAACCTCATCCCGAACGAGCTGGCCAAGGGCTTCGGCTTTCTGCAGTCCAAGCCGCGTTCGGCGCTGAGCCCGGTGTTCGTGACGCCGGACGAACTCGGCGATGCATGGCAGGACAGCAAGGTGCATCTCGCGCTGATCACGCACATCAATGGCGAATGGTTCGGTGCGCCGGAGGCCGGCGTCGACATGCAGTTCGACTTCGCGCAGCTGGTCGCGCATGCGGCCAAGACGCGCCCGCTGTCGGCCGGCACGATCGTCGGTTCGGGCACGGTCGCCAACCAGGACACGTCGCTGGGCGCATCGTGCTTCGCCGAGAAGCGCACGGTGGAGACGCTGGAAACCGGCAAGCCGATCACGCCGTTCATGAGTTTCGGCGACACGGTCCGCATCGAGATGCTCGCGCGCGATGGCGAGAGCGTGTTCGGCGCGATCGAGCAACGCATCGAGAAGGGCGGCAACGCCTGAGGCTACAACGTGCACGGCCGCCGGCCGTGCACGCATCGACCCACCTTGTTCGCGGGGAACGGCATGGCGGCTGAGCATCTGCGGTTGTATTCGTACTGGCGCTCGAGCGCGGCGTACCGCGTTCGCATCGGCCTGAACCTGAAATCGCTGCCGTACGAAACGGTGCCCGTGCACCTGATCCGCGACGGCGGCGAACAGCATTCGGCCGCGTTCAAGCAGGTCAATCCTCAGGAACTGGTGCCGGTGCTGCAGCACGGCGATCGCGTGATGCGGCAGTCGGTCGCGATCCTGGAATACCTCGACGAAACCTGGCCGGAACCGCCGCTGCTGCCGGCATCCGCGCGCGATCGCCAGCGCGTGCGTGCGCTCGCGCAGTCGATCGCCTGCGACATCCATCCGCTGAACAACCTGCGCGTGCTCCAGCATTTCGATCGCAACTGGCACGTGCCGCAGCCCGAGCGCGACGCGTGGGTGCAGCACTGGGTCCAGGAAGGCTTCACCGCGCTTGAGGCGATGCTGGCCGACCATCCGTCGACGGGCACCTTCTGCGAAGGCAATTCGCCCACGTTGGCCGATTGCTGCCTCGTGCCGCAGGTCTACAACGCGCGCCGTTTCGCGGTGGACCTGTCGAAGTATCCGACGATCACGCGCATCGAGAAGGCGTGCCTCGCGCTGCCGGCGTTCGATGCCGCGCGGCCGGAGAAGCAGCCGGATGCGCCGGCGACGTAACCAGCGCTCTCGTAGGTCGGGTAAGCGAAACGCACCGCGCCCGGGCGCAAACCCCACAAACGATTCGGCCCGGACGCATGAGGTCCGGGCCGAATGCCGATCACGCGCCGACGCTTACTGCGTCGCGGAGTCGTAGATTTCCGCGTACGGATCGTGCTCGCCGCTCGCGCCTTCGGACAGGCGGAACTTGAGCGAAAGACCCTCGCGGGAGTCGGCGGCCTTGAGCGCCTCCTCCATGTCGATGCGGCCTTCCTTGTACAGGCGGAACAGGCACTGGTCGAAGGACTCCATGCCTTCCTCCAGCGATTCCTCCATCGCCTGCTTGATCTCGTGCACCTGGCCGCGGCGCATCAGGTCGCGGATGTGCGGCGTGTTGATCAGCACTTCCGCGGCCGGCACGCGACGGCCGTCGGTGCCGACCACAAGGCGCTGGCTGACCACCGCGCGCAGGTTCAGCGCGAGGTTCATCAGCACGTTCTTGTGCGCGGCTTCCGGGAAGAAGTTGAGGATGCGTTCCAGCGTCTGGTCGGCGTTGTTGGAGTGCAGCGTCGCCAGGCACAGGTGGCCGGTTTCGGCGAACGCGATGGCCGCCTCCATCGTCGTGGCGTCGAGGATTTCGCCGATGAGGATGACGTCCGGCGCCTCTCGCATCGCGTTCTTCAGCGCGTTGTGGAAGGCGTGCGTGTCCAGGCCGACCTCGCGCTGGTTCACGATCGACTTCTTGTGCTTGTGCAGGTATTCGATCGGGTCCTCGATGGTGAGGATGTGGCCCGAGATGTTGCTGTTGCGGTAGTCGATCATCGACGCCAGCGTCGTCGACTTGCCCGAGCCGGTGGAACCGACGATCAGCACCAGGCCGCGCGGGGCCATGATGATGTCCTTCAGCACCTGCGGCAGCTGCAGTTCCTCGATCGACGGGATCACGCTGCGGATGGCACGGATCACCATGCCGACTTCGCCGCGCTGCTTGAACACGTTGATGCGGAAGCGGCCGGCTTCGGGCAGGGCGAGCGCCATGTTCAGTTCGAGGTCACGCTCGAAAAGCGGAACCTGTCCCTCGTCCATCAGCGAGTACGCGATCTTCTTGACCATGCCCGGAGGCAGGCCGGTATTGCCGAGGGGATACAGCTTGCCTTCGACCTTGATATAAACCGGTGCGCCGGTCGTCAGGAACATGTCCGACGCGTTCTTTTCCGTCATCAGCTTCAGGAAATAGCCGATGTCCATGCAAGCAACCCCTATTCTTGCGCCTTCACCCCGGCAACCCTTCCCGTTGCAAGCGTGGCTTCGGCTTTACGACAATGGCCGGGCGTCAATCACAGGCACGGCCTCCCCAATGCGTCCAAGCTTCGCACAAATCCGATTTCCGCTGCTGGCTGCAGTTCTCGCTTCCGCACTCTGCTCGTGCGCGTCGCTGCCCCCGCCGACCGGTGAGCTGGCCACGGCCCAGCAGGCCGTGACCCGAGCCGAGGGCGCCGACGCCGACCAGTACGCGCCGCAGGAGCTGGGCACCGCCCGGACCGAACTCTCGCAGGCCCAGTCCGCCATGAGCGCCGGCGACCAGGACGAGGCCCGCCGCCTCTCGCTGGCCGCCGCCGCCGACGCCGACCTGGCCTACGCCAGGAGCCGCGAGGCGCTGGCGACGGGCGAACTCAACCAGCGCCGCGACGAAGTCACGCAGCTGCGCAGCCGCCTCCAGGAGGCCCAGCCGTGACCTTCCGCCCGATGATCCTTACGGCCGCGCTGGCCGCGTGCTTCGCCGTCGCGCCGGCCATGGCCGCCGACAACCCCGACGCCGCCCGGCTATCGCAGCGCCTCACCGCGCTGGATGCCGATTCCACGCTCAACACCTTCGCCGCCTACGAGCGCCTCCAGGCCCGCCAGGCGGTCAGCACCCTCGACCAGGCCGCCAAACGCGACCGCCCCGGCGCGCTCTACGTCGCCGAGCGCCGCGTCGCCATCGCCGAATCCGCGGCGCGCACGCAGGCGATGCAGCGCCAGGTCGACCAGCTCGATCGAGAGCGCTCCGAGCTGCTGGTCGAAGCCAGCCGGCGCGACGCCGCCAACGCCCGCGCCGAGAGTGAGCGCCTGCGCCTGCAGGCCCAGATGCAGGCCGAGGAAGCCGAGCGCCTGCGCCAGCAGAGTGAAGTCGATGCGGCGGCGATGCAGGACGTGGAAAGCGCGCTCAAGGGCGTCGCCGGCGCGCAGACGGCACGTCTGAACGCCGCCCGCGATCGCCAGGCCAAGCTGGCCCGCGAGGAAGCCGAGCTGGTCACCGGCGGCAAGCTGCCGGCGGCCAAGCGCGACAGCCGAGGCGAAGTTTTCGCGCTCGACAAGGCGAGCTTCGGTGCCGGCAAGGCGAGCCTCGGCAGCGGCGCGCAGACCACGGTGAAGACCGTCGCCGCTTACGCGCAGGCGTCGTCGTCGCCGGGCGTCAAGGTCGAAGTCACCGCCGCCGACGCCAAACTGGCACAGCGTCGCGCCGAGGCCGTTCGCGATGCGCTCGTCGCCGGCGGCTGGCCGCAGGGCCAGGTCCAGGTGACCGGCAAGGCCGGCAAGACCGATCGCACCGAGCTGGTTGTTCAGTCCAAGTAAATTTATTTAAATCAGTTACTTGCGATGAAGATGCGGAAGCGCGGCCGTGGCCGCCTTCCGCTCGTCGCGATCTTCACGACACAGCTCACAACCCGCCCCCCGCACCCTTGCCGACCTCGGGAGGGAAGAGTAGGGTCGGTACTCCAAGCGGCCTGTTTTCCGCTTGGCGATGAGCCTGGTCGATGACGTCAACGCCCCTCTCGAAGGACCCCGCAGCCCCACGTTCGTACGGGGCCGGTCCTTGTGAGGCCGCCGACCCCGACCTGCTCCCCATGACCCCGCGCGACGCCCTGGTCCGAGGACCGGGGCGTTTTCGTCTGCGGGGCCTTCCGCACGGGCCGCGGCTTCGCGCCGTGGCTTCCTTACCCGCTGAAGGAGGCTCTACATGTTCGAAGAACGACCGCAGCCGGAGATCGAGGCGCTGATGAAGGCCAACCCGGAATTCAAGCAGCTCTATCAACGCCACAAGGATCTCGACAAGAGAGTGATGGACGCCGAACTGGGCGTGCTACCCATCGACGACATCACCCTCGCGCAGATGAAGCGCGAAAAACTGGCTGCGAAGGACCGCCTGGTCCGCATGTACGACCTGCAACGCCACTGACGTCCACCCTTTCCTCGCCGCGGGCGGCGACTTCCTCGTCGGTCTCTCCGCCTGCGTCTCCGAAGAACCGGGGCGGCTGCGCCCAGCAGCCGCCCCGGTGCGAAGGATTCCTCCCTCTCCCAAAGGCGCCCGCACAGCCGGGCGCCCCTCGGCGTGCCCGGCGGCGGCGACCGGGTGCGCGGTCGAGGCCGCGCCGCCCTTTGAGCACTTCACGCCGGGCTTTTACACTGCCGGCATGAGCATCCATCAATCCGTACTCGAACTGATCGGCGGCACGCCGATCATCAAGGCGCAGCGCCTGGACACCGGCGTCTGCGAGCTCTACCTCAAGCTCGAATCGCAGAACCCGGGCGGCTCCATCAAGGACCGCATCGGCCTGTCGATGATCGAAGCGGCCGAAAAGGCCGGGAAGATCCGCCCCGGCGACACGCTCGTGGAAGGCACCGCCGGCAACACCGGCATCGGCCTTGCGCTGGTCGCGCAGCAGAAGGGCTACAAGCTCATCCTCGTCGTGCCCGACAAGATGAGCCGCGAGAAGATCTTCAACCTCAAGGCGATGGGCGCGCAGGTCGTGCTCACGCGCTCGGACGTGGCCAAGGGCCATCCCGATTACTACCAGGATCTCGCGGAGCGTCTTGCGCGCGAAACGCCGGGCGCGTACTTCATCAACCAGTTCGGCAATCCCGACAATCCCGCGGCGCACGAATTCGTGACCGGTCCGGAAATCCTGTCGCAGATGAGCGACGTGGGCGGACTGGACGCGATCGTCTTCGGTTGCGGCAGCTCGGGCACGATGACCGGCCTGTCGCGTTTCTTCGCGAAGCAGTCGCCGAATACCGAACTGATCCTCGCCGATCCGGTGGGTTCGATCCTCGAGGAATACATCAACCGCGGCACGCTGTCGGACAAGTCGGCCAGCTGGATGGTCGAAGGCATCGGCGAGGATTTCCTGCCGCCGATTTCCGACTTCTCGCGGGTGAGGAAGGCCTACGCGATCAGCGACAAGGAAAGCTTCCTCACCGCGCGCGAACTGCTGGAAAAGGAGGGCATCCTCGGCGGTTCGTCGACCGGCACGCTGCTCGCCGCGGCACTGAAGTACTGTCGCGAACAGACCACGCCGAAGAAGGTGCTGACGCTGGTGTGCGACACCGGCAACAAGTACCTGTCGAAGATGTACAACGACTTCTGGATGCTGGACAACGGCTTCCTCGCGCGCCAGCCCACGGGCGATCTTCGCGACCTGATCCTGCGTCCGTTCTCGCAGCGCGACACGGTCGTCGTCGGCCCGAACGACCTGCTGGTCACCGCGTACCAGCGCATGAAGCTGTACGACGTCTCGCAGCTGCCGGTGATGGACGGCGACAACATCGTCGGCATCGTCGATGAAAGCGACGTGCTGCTGCACGTCTATGGCGATGAAACGCGCTTCCGCGATCCGGTGTCCACCGCGATGGTGAGCAAGCTCGACAAGATCGACGTGCGCTCGCCGATCGAATCGCTGTTGCCGGTGTTCGATCGCGGGCACGTCGCCATCGTCGTCGATGGCGAGAAATTCATCGGCCTGATCACGCGCATCGACCTGCTGAACTACCTGCGCAGGCGCGTGCAGTGATGAACGCCGCGGCGTCCGCGCACTGGTTGCCGGGCGACCGCCTGCCCGACGTGCGACTGCGCGCGGCCGACAGCACCAGCCGGGCGCTGCACGCCGAGTTCGCCGGGTTGCCGTTGTGGATCGCGACGCCGGTCGATGCGGCCTCGGCGGCGCAGCTGCCAACGCCGCCCGAGGGCGTGTACGCGATCTGCGTCGCGCCCGCGGTGCCCGAGGGGGCACCATCGGGCTGGCACGCGTTCGCGGCCGACCCGCGATGGTGCGCGGGCCTGGGCACCGGCCTGTTCTGGCAGGCCGATGCGAACCTGCGCCTGCGCGCATCGCAGCCGCTTCCGCTTGCGTCCGTGCCGGCATTGCCCCCCGGAGTCGAGCCACTGCGCGGCGAGCGCACGCTCGCGATCGCGCCCGTCCTGCAGATTCCCGACGTGTTCGAGCCGGAGCTGTGTGCGACGTTGATCCGTCATCTGGAAGTGGACTGCGGCGGCGGCGATGTCTCCGCGGTACTGGTGATGCAGGACGGCGAGCAACGATTGCAGGTCGACCCGAACATCAAGCAGCGGCGCGAAGTGATTCCTCGCGATGCGCAGCTGGAAGCGCTGATGCATGAGCGACTGCTGCGCCGCGCGTTGCCGGAGATCGCACGCGTGTTCAACTTCGAAGTGCGCCGGCGCGATCCGTTCAAGCTGTTGGCGTACCCGGAAAACGCCGGCTATTTCCGCGCGCATCGCGACAACGAGACGCCCGATGTCGCGCATCGACGCTTCGCGCTCTCGGTGAACCTCAACCAGGGCGATTACGAGGGTGGCGAGTTCCGCTATCCGGAATTCGGGCCGCATCTGTTTTCGCCGCCGACCGGCGCCGCGCTGGTGTTCTCGTGCTCGGTGCTGCACGAAGTGCGGCCGGTGGAACGCGGCACGCGTTACGCGATGACCACGTTCCTGGCCTGATCAGGCTCGTGGACGCAGGCGTGAGGCGAGGTCCACCTCGCCGAGCGCATCGAGCGCGGCCTCTGCCCACTGCATGCCTTCCGCGATCCCGTCTGCATGGCGTTCCGCCGCGGCGGTGAGTTCGCGCCGACGGGCGTTCGCATCGAAGTGCGCGTCCCCGTCCTTGGCGTAACGGCTGAGCAGTTCGGACGACTTGATGCGCTGAGCCCAGTCCTCGGGCACGTCCAGGCCGTAGTGCACGGCCAGGCGTGCGACTGCCGGGGCGGGATCGCGGAGCACCTCGGCGAAATCGAGATCGACCAGCCGCCCGGCCAGCGCCGGGTCGGCGGCCAGCGTGCGCCAGCGCAACTGTTCGATCAGCCACGCCCGGGCCAGCCGGGCACCGTCGGTTTCGGCGAGTGGCAACTCCGGCTGGTGCGCCAGGCGAAGCGGTCCGGTGGTCAGGGCGCCGTCGATGAGGCGGGCGTCGCGCAGCATCGTCGCCAGCCAGGTGTGCAGGTCGACCCATAGCAGGCAGGCGCGGCCGGTGGCCGGCAGCAGGCGGTCGGCGAGGGTGGTGACCACGCTGGTCGGCTTGACGATCACCGCCCGGCTGTCGGGGAATCCGCGGGCCAGCAGCGCCAGCACCGGGCCTTCCCACGCGGCTGCAGCCGGGTTCTCGCGCTCGTGGGCGAGGGTGAGAAGGGGCAGGGGTTCGCGCAGCCCCAGCACGCCCGGGATCAGGTCCAGCAGCCTGCTCACCAGCGACGAGCCGCAGTGCCCGATATGGAACAGCCAGTGCACCTCGCGCAGCGGCGCGGAAAGGCCCAGCGCGGCCTCGAGTTCGTCCCGCGTCACGGTCCAGCCGGAGACGTCGCGGCGGCCCAGCGAACGCTGGTCGAGGAAGCTCGCCCGCCGGTAGTCATCGGCGTCGAAATGCAGCACCCAAGCCCGGTTTTGCGCCGGATCGAAGGCGAACAGCGGATACGCTGCACTGCGGCTGAAGTCCGGGGGCAAACGCCTGGGAGGGCTCATGTGCGGTGCTAGAATCTGCGGCCGCCCATGCTAGCGGAATTGGAAGGACGTAATGACTGAACGAC
>Ga0209676_1000898_pt1 | contig 37630 bp, 36 predicted proteins | sample AraplaCvi_mLB_r2_FD_184282 | JGI IMG/M metagenome (GOLD analysis project Ga0209676, IMG submission 184282) | Arabidopsis root microbial communities from North Carolina, USA - plate scrape MF_Cvi_mLB_r2 (SPAdes) (version 2) | ecosystem: Host-associated > Plants > Roots > Endosphere | place: USA... | reverse complement strand
TCTTCAAACGAAAACTCATACTATAAAACAACAAAAAATCCATGGAACTTAAACCACGTACCAGGTGGATCTTCAGGTGCGTCTGCAGCAGCAGTAGCAGCAGGTGAAGTACCATTCTCACTTGGTTCTGATACAGGTGGTTCAATCCGTCAACCAGCAGCTTATTGCGGTGTTGTAGGGATGAAGCCTACATATGGTCGTGTATCTCGCTTTGGTCTTGTGGCATTTGCATCTTCTTTAGATCAAATCGGACCAATTACACGTAATGTTGAAGACAACGCTCTTTTACTTGAAGCAATTGCAGGATTAGATCCAAACGATTCAACTTCTGCAAACGTAGAAGTACCTAACTACGCAGCAGCCCTTACAGGTGACGTAAAAGGCTTACGTATCGCTGTGCCAAAAGAATTCCTTGGTGAAGGTGTTGGCGAAGCGGCACGTCAATCAGTGCTTGAAGCATTAGAAGTATTAAAAGGCTTAGGTGCTACAGTAGAAGAAGTATCACTTCCTCATTCGAAATACGCACTTGCAGCATACTATATTCTTTCTTCTTCAGAAGCGTCTTCTAACCTTTCTCGTTTTGACGGTATCCGTTATGGTTTCCGCGCAGAAAACGTTAATAACTTAATGGACCTTTATAAAGAAACACGTGCACAAGGCTTTGGTGATGAAGTTAAACGTCGTATCATGCTTGGTACTTACTCACTAAGTGCAGGTACTTACGATGCTTACTACAAAAAAGCACAACAAGCACGTACACTGATCAAAGCAGACTATGACAAAGTATTTGAAGACTTTGATGTAATCATTGGACCAACTGCTCCAACACCAGCATTCAAAATTGGTGAAAACGTCGATGATCCAATGACGATGTATGCGAACGATATTTTAACGATTCCTATGAACTTAGCTGGTGTACCAGCCATCTCAATTCCATGTGGCTTTGAAAATGGACTACCACTAGGCTTACAAATTATCGGTAAATATTTCGATGAAGCAACAATTTACCGTGTAGCTCATGCTTTTGAACAAGCAACGGAGTTCCATAAACAAGTTCCTCAAATTTGGGAGGGAAAATAACATGAACTTTGAAACAGTCATTGGTTTAGAAGTACACGTTGAGTTAAAAACGAACTCAAAAATCTTCTCACCAGCACCAGCTCACTTCGGTGCTGAACCAAATACAAATACTACAGTTATCGACCTAGGCTATCCTGGTGTCCTACCTGTACTTAATAAAAATGTTGTAGATTTCGCAATGCGTGCAGCACTTGCACTAAACATGGAGATCGAACAAGAAACAAAATTTGACCGTAAAAACTACTTCTATCCAGATAATCCGAAAGCTTATCAAATCTCTCAATTCGATAAACCAATCGGTAAAAATGGCTGGATTGATATCGAAGTAGATGGTTACACAAAACGTATCGGTATTACGCGTCTTCATATGGAAGAAGATGCAGGGAAGCTTTCTCACTCTGGTGACCACTCTTTAGTTGACTTTAACCGTCAAGGTACACCACTTGTGGAAATCGTTTCTGAGCCAGATATTCGTACAGCAAACGAAGCGTATGCTTACCTAGAAAAATTAAAATCAATTATCCAATATACAGATGTATCTGACTGTAAAATGGAAGAAGGTTCACTACGTTGTGACGCCAACATTTCAATTCGTCCATATGGTCAAGAAGAATTTGGTACAAAGACAGAGCTTAAAAACCTTAACTCTTTCAACTATGTTCGCCGTGGTATAGAGCACGAGGAATTACGCCAAGCTGATGTCCTTCTTTCAGGTGGGGTAATTGATCAAGAAACTCGTCGCTTCGATGAAAAAACAGGTAAAACAATTCTTATGCGTGTGAAAGAAGGAACAGACGATTATCGTTACTTCCCAGAGCCAGACTTAGTTCGTTTATCGATCTCTGATGAATGGTTAGAGCGAGTAAAATCAGAAATTCCTGAGCTTCCAGATGCTCGTAAAAAACGCTATGCAGATGAATTAGGCTTAACACCATATGATGCAGGAGTTCTTGTTATTTCAAAAGAAATCTCAGACTTCTTTGAGGCAATGGTAGCTAAAGGTGCGGATGCAAAGCTTTCAGCAAACTGGCTTATGGGTGATGTTTCTGCATACTTAAATGCAGAACAAAAAGACCTTAAAGATACTGCATTAACGCCAGAAAACCTTGCAGAAATGGTGAAATTAATCACTGACGGTACAATTTCTTCTAAAATCGGTAAAAAGGTATTTGCTGAATTAGTAGAAAACGGTGGTTCTGCAGGAGAAATCGTTAAAGCAAAAGGGTTAGTTCAAATTTCTGATGAAGGTGCATTACTTGCTATCGTTACAGAAGTTCTAGACAACAATGCACAATCGATCGAAGACTTCAAAAATGGTAAGGATCGCGCTATAGGCTTCTTAGTTGGTCAAATTATGAAAGCAACTAAAGGTCAAGCGAACCCACCTATGGTCAATAAATTATTACAACAAGAAATTGCAAAACGTTAATTGCAATTTCAAAGGAAGGTCAAGAGAGCAAATTTGCTTCTTGGCCTTTTATATTTAAAAATTAATACATACTAAAGAATCTTTAGGGCATCTATAACAATAAATGACCTTTACGAGTAAAGTATCAACAGGCTTAATGCTGATTTATAAAAAAGCGCAAATCTACAAAAATTCTAGATAATTTTTGAGTAGAGGCTGGGCGATTCCAGGAAAAGCTCAGCAGGAACAGAAATAAACTCGATTTTATGGAGAAAAGAACTAAAAAATACCAAATTAGCACTTTATAGTTGTCTAAATGGAGTATTCATAGCAAAATATAGAATAGAACATGATAAAACTTTAGGGGGTCTATCAATGAAAACTGAACAACAATATTTCAATGATGCGATTTCAATTCAACAATATATGGATCATATGACGACGTTAAAAGAGGAAAGCTTCCGTATTTACGATGGTTTCGAAGTGCCATTAAACGATGGCTTTATCGAACTATTGAAAAATAAGCAACCAAAAATATTAACAATTACTGAGGACTGGTGCGGGGACGCAATGTTAAACAATCCAATCATTCGCCGAGTTGCAGAGGCAGCAGAACTAGACATGCGCGCAGTATTACGTGATGCGGATACAGATTTGATTGATCGTTATTTAACAAACGGTGGCCGTGCAATTCCAGTTTATATTTTATTAGATGATGCTGGTCAGGTTGTAGGAAAATGGGGACCACGAGCACCAGAATTACAGGAATTAGTAGTAAGTAAACGAGCTACTTTACCTGATAAAGAAGACCCTACATTTGAAGATGCACAAAAAGCGCTATATGCAGAAATTCGTGAAGAGAATATGACGAATAAATCATATTGGAAATATGTTTACGAGGATTTTAAAAAGAAAGTAATAGCTGCATTGCAATAATTGTAAATCACAAGGCTTCATGTCAGAAAAATGTGGACATGCCTTGCTATTGTTGACTTCAATGCAACATTTAAAAGAATAATTCGTTGAAAGAAATAGAATCTTATGAAGCAGGAAGGTATGTTATGAAACGAGCAAGAATCATTTATAATCCTACATCTGGGCGTGAAGTGTTTAAAAAGCATCTACCAGAAGTATTGGCAAAATTAGAGGTAGCAGGCTACGAGACATCTTGTCACGCAACAACCTGTGAAGGCGATGCGACCATTGCTGCAAAAAATGCAGTAGAACGTGGCTTTGATATAATTATTGCAGTTGGTGGAGATGGCACATTAAATGAAGTTGTTGCAGGTGTAAGTCCATTTGAGAACCGGCCGAAAGTAGGTCTAATTCCGATGGGCACAACGAATGACTTTGCCCGTGCCGTGCACATTCCTCGAAATATTGAAGCTGCCGTTGACATTATTATTAAAGGTGAATCGTTACCAGTAGATGTTGGTTTATTAAATGGGGAACGCTATTTCATCAATATTGCTGCTGGCGGACGTATTACAGAATTAACTTATGAAGTGCCAAGTAAAATGAAAACAATGCTAGGACAGTTAGCTTATTACTTAAAAGCAGTGGAAATGATCCCATCGATTAAAGCTTCACACATGCGTATTGAATACGATGGCGAAGTGTTTGATGGGGATGCCATGATGTTTTTATGTGGCTTAACAAATTCGGTGGGTGGCTTCGAAAAGCTTGCCCCAGACGCAAGTATTAATGATGGCTACTTTACTTTAATCGTATTGAAAAAAGTAAATCTGCCTGAATTTATTCAGCTTGCTGCGATGGCATTAAGAGGCGAGCATTTAAATGATGATCGTGTAATTTATAAAAAGGCGAGTGTCGTCAAAGTATCTACTGAAGATGAAATTCATTTAAACCTAGATGGTGAATATGGTGGGGACGCGCCTGCAACATTTGAAAACTTAAAGCGTCATATTGAAATTTTTGTTCCACTAGCAGATATTCGTGAGGAAGACCGTATCCAATAAACATAAAAAGGGTTCTGCTTAATTTAGGAGTGAGCATCGCGAGTGAAGCGGCTCATCGGACACCCCAGGAAGCTCTGCGCGAAGGCGAAGCGTCAGCAATAAACCGCCCAGTCGGAACGGAAATCAATCACACGTTTTGGTGATGATTCATATTAATAGGTTAATCACCATATTTATGAACATTCTCATCCTTTAATTGGTATTGTGAATGAATTAAGAAAAATGTTTGGCAAATGTGAGTATAATACTTGAACAAAATTTGAAACCTTTATAATAGGCCGAAATTCCGGCCCATTATAAAGGTTTTTTTCATTGCAATAGTGGAAAATGGGTATAGATAAGGGAAAGGAAGTGTTGCCGTTGTATAAGTCACAGGAAAGAAAGCTCATTTGGCTAAGCTTTGGTGTTGCAATTATCATGCTACTTTCCATACTTGGAAGAATATTTGGAGGTTAGGGGGGCAATGAAATGGTGAATGAATCAGCAGTCTTTTGGAGTAGAGCATTAACGGAGCTAACTTTATCGTTCCATATTATTTATGCAACGATTGGTGTTGGTGTCCCATTAATGATTATGATCGCGCAATGGACTGGGTATAAAAAGAATGATGAGCACTATATTTTAATGGCAAGACGTTGGGCACGAGGTTTTGTTATTACAGTTGCCGTCGGAGTTGTAACAGGGACAGCAATTGGCTTACAGTTGTCTTTACTATGGCCGAATTTTATGCAGCTTGCTGGCCAAACGATTGCATTACCACTTTTCATGGAAACGTTTGCATTTTTCTTTGAAGCCATCTTCCTAGGCATCTATTTATATACTTGGGATCGCTTCGATAGTCAGAAGAAGCATATGTTGCTGTTAATTCCGGTTGCTGTCGGTGCGTCGATGTCAGCTGTGTTTATTACAATTGTCAATGCGTTTATGAATGCGCCACAAGGATTTGACATTGTGGATGGACAGCTTGTAAATATTCAACCTTTTTTAGCGATGTTTAATCCGGCAATGCCGACAAAGGTAGCACATGTTCTCGTTACAGCCTACATGACGTCCGCGTTCGTATTAGCATCTATTGCAGGATACCGTCTACTTAGAGGTTCTAAGCATGTATACCATAAAAAATCTTTATATCTACTTATGAAGGTTGGTCTGATTTTCTCTATTGCAGCAGCGATTATTGGAGACTTTTCAGGGAAATATTTAGCTGAATATCAACCAGAAAAACTAGCCGCAGCTGAGTGGCACTTTGAAACGGGAGACAAAGCTTCCCTTATACTCTTTGGTGTATTAAATGGTGAAGAAGTAAAATATGCTATTAAAGTACCTTATGCTTTGAGTGTTTTAGCACATAATAATCCAAATGCAGAGGTAATTGGTTTAGATCAATTTGCAAAAGAAGATCGACCACCGCTGTATATTCATTACCTCTTTAATATCATGGTGTTTATTGGTATGTTCATGGCACTCGTTTCACTGCTTTACGTAACCGGGAAAGCACGTGATTGGCAGTTTATTCATAGCCGTTGGTTTAGATGGATTGTTGTTGCAGGTGGACCACTTTCCATTATTGCAATTGAAGCAGGATGGTGGCTTGCCGAAGTGGGACGACAGCCTTGGATCTTATATGGATTAATGCGAACACCAGAAGGGGCGACAACGAGTGATCATGTTGATTTAATGTTGCTCTTGTTTGCAGGTGTGTATGCCGTATTAGCAGTAGGAAGTATCGTAGTGTTAGTTCGTATGTTCAAAAATAATCCAATTGAGCGTGAAATAGAAGATCGCCATGATGAAAAAGGCGGTGACATCTTATGACATTAGAGATTTTAGGTATTTCAGTTTTATGGATTTTCCTATTTGGTTATGTCATTGTAGCTTCAATCGATTTTGGTGCAGGCTTTTTTAATGCCTACAGCCTACTTATTGGAAAAAATCACATTTTAACGAATATTATTAAACGTTATTTATCACCTGTTTGGGAAGTTACCAATGTCTTTTTAGTATTCTTCTTTGTGGGGATTGTTGGATTTTTCCCACAAACAGCTTTCTATTATGGAACGATTTTACTTGTTCCAGTTAGTATTTCGCTAGTGCTTCTTGCAATACGAGGCTCCTACTATGCATTTGAATCATATGGCGCACGTGGGCATATTGGTTACACGTTGACGTATGGTATAGCAGGGTTACTCATTCCAGCCTCACTTTCTGTTGTATTCGCGATTGCTGCTGGCGGCTATGTTGATATTGTTGACGGGCAACCGGTCTTGAATTATTGGACGTTGTATACGAGCCCGTTTGCTTGGAGTATTGTCGTGTTGAGCATTGCAGCGGTACTTTATATTTCAGCCGTGTTTTTAACTTGGTATGCACATAAAGCAAAGGATCGAGAAGCTACAAATTTAATGCGAAAATACGCACTTGCTTGGGCGATACCATTAATGGTGAGCGCGCTCGGCATTATGTACGAAATGAAATTCATTAACCCTGAAAGTTACAATAACATGGTTAATTTATGGTGGATGTTCGCCATATCCGCCGTGCTGTTTATTATTACTGTAGTGTTAATATGGATGCGAAAAAATTACGGTCTTGCGGTTAGTTTATTGATTGCCCAATTTGCAGTGGCATTCTTCGCATATGGAATTGCCCAATATCCATATTTACTGTATCCGTATTTAACGATTTACGATAGCTTTACAAGTACACAAATGGCGATTGCACTCGTCATTGCGTTTGTTTTGGGACTTTGTCTGCTTATTCCATCACTGTTCTTGTTGTTGAAATTATTCCTTTTCAACAAAAATTATGTGACAGGAAAAGAAGACAATCACGCATAGGAGGGATACAACTATGACAAGTTTTTTGATTTTTTATGCACCATTTATAGTCGTCATCCTAGGTGTAGTTGCTGCTTTCTGGTGGGCACCTAGAGATTACCATACAGTAAGGAAAGAGGGGAAGAGTCGCGAATAGCGGCTCTTTTTTCTACTCGTGTAAAGGTGATTAGTTTGAAGAGAGAGCGAATCCCATTCTTGTCTTACCTGATCAGTCTAGAAGGAGAGCCGACCACATTTGAGCCTAATATGAAGCCAAGTTCTTTTTTCATCCGCCTCAACATGCTACAATAAAGAGATTGAAATGGAGGATGTACGAATGTCAGCACCCGTGAAAAAGAATGACCGACTAACAGTTTATATAGAAGATTTAACACATGATGGCAATGGCGTCGCAAAGGTCGATGGCTATCCATTATTTATCCAAGGTGCACTTCCTAGTGAAACGGCGGAAATACATGTTGTGAAAACGTTAAAAAACTACGGCTTTGCGAAGGTCGTAGAAATTCTCGAGCCATCATCAGATCGTGTAGATGCTCCTTGTGAATATTTTAAACAATGTGGCGGCTGCCAATTACAGCACCTGTCTTATGAAGGTCAGTTAAAATGGAAAGAAAACATGGTGCGTAATGTCATGCAGCGCATTGGAAAAATTGATGCGCCTGTTCTACCAGTGAAGGGCATGGAAGAGCCTTGGCATTACCGTAATAAAGCGCAAATACCTTTCTCCTCAAATGAAGCAGGACAAGCAATTGCTGGTTTCTACAAAACGAAGTCTCACAGCATTGTGGATATGGAGCGATGCTTAATTCAGACTGGAGAAGCGGATGCTATTCTTGCAGGTTTGAAAAAGGAACTAGCGGAAATCGGTGTTCGACCATACAACGAATTATCGCATGAGGGAATGCTGCGCCACGTAGTTGTTCGTAAGGCACGGGCAACTGGTGAAGTGATGGTTGTTCTCGTAACTAAAAAGAAAAAATTCCCGCAAAAAGATGCTGCTGTTGCGACAATCCAGAAGCTTGTCCCGAATGTCACATCCATTATGCAAAACGTTAATAGCGACAAAACAAACGTTATTTTCGGTGATGAAACCGTAAATCTGTGGGGCAAAGACATTATTATTGATACAATTGGCGATGTTCGCTTTGAAATTTCAGCCCGTTCATTTTATCAAGTAAACCCTGAGCAAACGGAAGTTCTATACAAACAAGCATTAGACTACGCTAACTTACAAGGTGATGAACGAGTAATTGATGCTTATTGTGGTATCGGCACAATTTCATTATTCCTTGCACAACAAGCAAAGGCTGTTATGGGTGTTGAAATTGTCCCACAAGCGATTGAAGATGCAAAACGAAACGCGGCACTAAATGGGTTTACAAATACGTATTTCGAGGCTGGCCCAGCAGAGGAAGTTATTCCACGTTGGTATGAGGAAGGCAAAGAAGCGGATGTTTTAGTAGTTGACCCACCACGCAAAGGCTGCGATGAGGCGCTTCTTAAAACGATTTTAGAGCAACGTCCTAAACGTGTTGTTTATGTGTCCTGTAATCCAGCTACACTAGCACGTGACCTTCGAATTTTGGAGGATGGGGGCTATCAAACACAGGAGATTCAACCTGTGGATATGTTCCCGCATTCGACGCATGTGGAGGTTGTTACGGAACTGACTCTAAAGGAGCGATCATAATGGACGCAGCAAAAAAATGGCTCTCTATCCCGAAAGATATCAGGGAAATGCTCGTAAAAAACGTATTTTGTGGCAATTGTGGTGTAACGACAATTGTGAAGTACACTATACAAGAGGGGGAGTATGCCCCTGTATTGAAGGGGAAATGCAAGACTTGTGGTAGGGATGTTGCTCGGGTGATTGATTAGTAAATGATAGAACTCTGAAAGGATGGAGTGAATATTCCATCCTTTTTGTGTAAGCATGGAAGGGTTTTTAGTTGAATCTTATGCTTGAATAGAAGAGGTTACTTTTGATATATGTGATGAAAATTATACACCCCATAATTGGTATTAGAACATAATAATAGGCAGTTCAAGAACGTGGGTTTGATATCAAATGGTTTATAATTCGATTGCTTATGATAAATTAACCGTTATCTTGAATTGCTTTTTTATGTTTTTGGAATAAAGTGTCCACTATTCGGGGGTCAGTTCAAAAATCTATGCCATCTGCTTTTTGTTTATAAACATACCATTCAGGGGCGATTTTCGTTAAAATAAACATTACCGATTTTTTAAAATTATAAATGCCAAATGTATTTGTGTTTGATAATCAGTTATTGAGCATGATATAAGTGTAAATGAAATAGAACATTTGGCTTCATATTTTTGATTGAGAGTTTAAAGTTGTATCCATATTGAGAGGAATTGAGTTTGAAATGATAGATAATTTTTGGCGTGATTTACCACGACCATTTTTTGTACTTGCACCAATGGAAGATGTGACGGATGTTGTTTTTCGTCACGTAGTAAGTGAAGCCGGTAAACCGGACGTATTTTTCACAGAGTTTACAAACTCAGATAGCTATTGTCATCCAGAGGGCATGAAAAGTGTGCGAGGCCGTTTGATTTTTACAGAAGATGAACAGCCAATGGTGGCACATATTTGGGGGGACAATCCTGAGTATTTCCGTCAAATGAGTATTGGTATGGCGAAGCTGGGTTTTAAAGGCATCGATATTAATATGGGTTGTCCTGTCCCGAATGTGGCATCGAGAGGGAAAGGTAGTGGCCTTATTTTGCGTCCAGACGTTGCGGCAGAGCTTATTCAAGCAGCAAAAGCAGGGGGACTACCTGTCAGCGTGAAAACACGACTTGGCTTTAAAGAGGTAAATGAGTGGGAGGAATGGCTAACGCATATTTTAAAACAGGATATTGCGAACCTTTCTATTCATTTACGTACAAGAAAGGAAATGAGCCAAGTAGATGCACATTGGGAGCTAATTCCGGAAATCAAAAAATTACGTGACCGTATCGCACCAAATACACTACTAACAATCAATGGTGACATTCCTGACCGTCAAACTGGGCTGCAGCTTGCTGAACAATATGGCATTGATGGCGTTATGATCGGGCGAGGTATTTTTAAAAATCCTTTTGCTTTTGAAAAAGAGCCGAAAGAGCATAGCAGTAAAGAGTACCTTGATCTTTTAAGACTTCAGCTTGATCTTCAAGATCAATATGCGGAAGTACTACCACGTTCAATCTCTGGGCTTCATCGCTTTTTCAAAATTTATGTCAAAGGATTCCGTGGAGCTGGTGAATTAAGAAATCAATTGATGAACACGAAATCAACAGATGAAGTGCGTACATTACTTGATAACTTCGAATCAAACAATGTTGAATAGAGTTATGTAACTGCAAAAACATGAAAGAACGAATTCCAATTAATAAAAGGGATTCGTTCTTTTTGAAATTTATTATTATAATAAACCTTTTGAACGTTTTTCAGCCATTTCTACGAGGCGTTTTGTAATTTCACCTCCGACTGAACCGTTTGCACGAGAAGAGGCTTCTGGCCCTAATTGTACATTAAATTCTTGTGCGATTTCATATTTCAATTGAGTAACAGCTTCATGTACACCAGGAACTAGAAGTTTATTTGAACTACGATTAGCCATTTTTCTCACCTCCTTGTGATTAGAATGGTCGAGAGTTGGCTAATCATACATTTAAAAAAGTAAAATGCGCATTCTAAATACTATAGTAAAGTAACTTTTGGAAAGCTAGCTAAAATTGTGAATGTCTCTGCTATAATAAAGTAATGCTACAATCTTGAAGATACGATTGTTAGAAGCGCTTTACAGTTAAAATGGAGGTTTTTTAAATGACAAACAATGATATTTTAATTCGTTTAAGATATGCATTAGATATCAAAAATAAAGATATGGTTGAAATTTTTAAGCTAGGCGGTATGGATTTTACGAAGGAAGAAGTATTGAACATGCTTATTAAAGTTAATGATGAGGAAGAAGCGCCAGAAGAATACATTAAATGTAATAATAAAATGGTAGAGGCTTTTTTAAATGGATTTATTACATTTAAACGAGGTCCGCAAAAGCCTAAATCTGGTCAACCAGAAGGACCACCGCCTGTTTCAGGAAAAGAAAGCCCTAATAATATGCTATTAAAGAAAGTGAAGATAGCGTTAGCCTTAACGAGTGAGGAGATGCTTGATATCTTATATGATGGTGGCGTTAGCGTCTCGAAAGGCGAATTAGGTGCCATTTTAAGAAATCCAAGCCATCGTAACTATAAAGAATGTGGAGATCGCTTTGTAAGGAATTTTTTAAGAGGGTTAACATATAAATATAGAGACTAAAATGGTTCGAACTTAGTCAAGTGGTAATTTTAGTTAATAACCAACAAATTACTCATGAACAAAGCAGCTGCAATTTTGCAGCTGCTTTATCTATGAGGATTTTTACGAAAAAATCTATAATAAGGCGAAAATTTTCTGTAAAAAGCGCATTTTTCTTAGTCGAATGTAGTTGACAATTTGTGACGGAATTGTGTACACTAAAATTGACATAAAGTTGTCACAAAGATGGAAAATAAATGTTCACGAACAGAGGGGTGCTTTTATGTTCAGTTTAAAAATTTTATTAGTTGCTATCGCATGTGTTACTATCCCACTTGTTGTTGCTGCAATTATGATAGACATTTTTTATGCAGAAAAGAAACAAGTTCGTTTTTCATTACGCCGTACATCGATGTGGTATGCGAGTATGTTTGCTGTGTCATTTATACCGGCAGTTTTAGTCATGACACTAAACGGATAAGTATTTTTAATATGAATAATCATTTAGGGGTAATTGATTATTTTAAATTATAGTAACAGCTACAATATTATGTTGTAGCTGTTTTAACTTTTTAAGGAAATATCTTTTGTACCGCAAGCAATGCGTCGAATTCTGCTGGATTAGCTTGTTTGCATTTTTTAAGGAGATTACAGCAGGAGTTGTGGAAACGACGATGCTTTCGAATAAGGCTGCAAAGGAAACAGAAAGTGTTGTAGAGCTTACGATGGAACAAGAAAGCTACAATCAAGATATCCTCCATTCTATTTTAAAACAGAACAAAAAATCCGTTTCAAAGTTCAGATGCTAGTAGCACGAATAATTCCTATAGAAATTAAGAATGAAAAGATAAACGTTAGAATAAAATTTCTATTAATATGGATGAAATAATCCTATCGATTATCTTTTTGAGGGTGGGAGATGGATGAAAACCTTTTTTATTTTATTTCTTGGGATGATCTATATATTACTAGCAAATTCAGTCGAAACGGCTATATTTAGTAAGGCATATTTTTTAATTGGCTTAGGGCTAGTAATAGCAGGGATTTTTCGGTATGTGAAAGAACGATTTATCTATATCAATACATTAAATGAAATGAAAGAGGCGAGTGAGGAGGAGCTTATGGCTATCCCTCATACACAGTGCATCATCTCAAATGATTGTTTAAGTGCTTTATTATTAAATGAACCTACAAATACACTTATCCTAGCAAGTAGAGAAGATTTAGAAGAAGATTTGATAAAAAAAGAAATTCCATTCGAAAAAATATATGAAGTAGCTATAGTAGAGGACGACATGTACATTGCTAGGACGAGCAATAACTTCATAAGTGGTTTATTACTTGGCGAAGATATGGATATAGAAGAAGAGGAATTAGGTGACGAGGACTATGAGTCTGACACTATGTCTTCGTTGATGTTGAAAATTGTAGCTGATAATTTATCTGATCCCATTTTAGAATATGTTTTTATGGATAACAGTGAGCCTCTATCAAGAGAAGAAGATGAGTATCAAGAAGTGCTGGAGCTATGTGAGGAATGGTTTCAGAAGATTAGCGTGATAATCAATCGTTATGAGCTGGAAAGGGTACCAGTTAGGCATTAGTATTAAGGTGAAAAAAGCTATCTCGAACGAATATGTCGAGATAGCTTTTTTAAGTAGAATCGCCCTGAAGTAATCAGGTACCACCTTGAACTTTAAATTTTAAATTGCTGTAATTGGCTATTTAGTTCTTCAACCATACTAGCGAGATGATTTGCACCCCTTGAAATTTCCTCCATAGTAGCAGCTGTTTCCTCTACAGTTGCTGTTGTTTGTTCTACACCAGCTGCAGACTCTTGTGAAATAGAAGCCATTTCATCGATGGAGACATTGATGGATTTGGAATTTTGAGCAACTTTATTTAAATTGCTTGAAATGGTATTTATGTTAAGAATCATTTCCTCAACAGCTTCCGAAATTTGTTCAAATGTTTCATTTGTTTGATTTAGTTGTACGGTTCCTCTTTTTACTTCCTCGTAGCCGGATTGTAGAGCGGTTGTTACATTGCCAGTTTCACCTTGTATTCGGTTGACGATTGTTGAAATATCCGTGACAGAATACTGTACTTCTTCTGCAAGCTTCCGGACTTCATCGGCTACAACTGCAAAACCTTTTCCGTGTTCACCTGCGCGAGCTGCCTCGATGGCAGCGTTTAAGGCCAGTAAATTTGTTTGATTTGAAATATCATCAATGACAGAAACAAGCTTGGAAATTTCAGCAGACTGCACATTTAAGCCTTCAACTTTTTTTACTGAATCTAAAACAATTTCATTAATGGTTGTCATTTGTTGTGTTGATTGTACCATTAAGCCTTTACCTGTAGTTGTTAGTTCTTGTACATGATTTGAATGCGCTTTTAATTCAATGCCTTCTTGTGTTGTTTCATGAATACTACGTTGGAAAGAAGTCATTGTTTCGGCTAAATCACCTGCAGTCGATGCTTGTGTTTCAGTGCCAGAGGCTAGCTCCTGCATTGTTACGGTAATTTGCTCTGTACCTGATTGTACTTCATTAGCCGATTGGGCCAGCTCTTCGCTACTAGCTGCTACTGTTTCGGAAACAGTATGAATGGAGCTTATTGTTTGCTTTAACTTTTCATTCATATTATTTGCAGAAATCATTAATTGACCAATCTCATCTCGATGAGTTACTGGAAGGGGTTCATGTTGCAGATTGCCATCCGCTAATTCGCTCATGCGCTTTGAGACAATTGTAATAGGTTTAGAAATATTGCTAGCAGTAACAATAGCGACTAGGATACCTGCGACTGTCAATACAATGCTAACAATTAACCCAACTGTTTTATTGCTTAAACTTGTTGATACTACGTCATCCCCTACCTTAGTAATGGCGACTGAACGTTTATCGGCCAATTCTTCATAACCAACACGAACATCGGTTACGAGATTATTGATAGCTGTTAAATTTTTTAATGCTAATTCTTTATCCCCTTTTTTATAAACATCGAATACTTCGGTATTTACGCGATTACTCCATGTGCGTGCCATTTCTACTAGTGCCGCACGCTCAGGTGTATTTTCGTATTTTTCTACAATACTATTACTTTCCTCAGCAATTTGACGATATTCATTAAATGTTTCTATGTATTTTTCATCACCTGATACAACATAACTTAAAGCTGAAGAGAGACGAACACTCATAGACATTGCTAAATCTTTACTTGCAGTTAAGACTTGTAAATCTTCTTCCACTAAACCTTCTGCTTGTTTTTCCATCTTATCATTAGAAATGTACGTATATGCTGTGAAACCAACAACTAATACGATTAAAAGAAGAAATGCACTTAAAATTCGGGCTTTAAGTGTTTTAAACTGATATATTCCCTTCATCTTTTCCCATCCTTTTATTGTTCATTTTCAATGTAGAACTGTAAAAAAATCGAAATAATAATTGTTATAGTACAAATATATTTTATAACTAATTAGATATATACATAAGCCCTTTTAATGGAAAAATTTAAAAATGGTTTTTTAGTACAATAACAAATCCTAGTTATGAATGATAGATAGTTAAATATATACGTCTAAATAAAAATTAGGATGTTTTTTTAATGCTTTTATGTATTTATACCTAACTGATGAGCTTCTATAAAATCATTGCTATTATGATCTATATTTTAGTTTGAATGGTATATTTGTTCCGAAAAACAATGCGATTATAGGAGGGATATGGTATGAACAAATAACTAAAAGAAGGATAGAAAAAGTCAATTTTATCTATCCTTCTTTTTTTAATTACTGTTTTTGCTTTGCTTTTTTTGCTTGTCGTTCCCATTGTAGTAAGGATGGATATGGATCAAATGCCCATTCTGTACGTCCGTTGAATTTGTAGATGCCGTAGTGAAGATGAGGCGGGAATTTTCCAGACGTTCCTTCTTTACCGTAACCAGAGCTACCAACAGTACCGAGAACAGTTCCAGGTTCGACAAGGTCTCCTACGTTAATTTTCTTATTATAACTACCGAGATGGGCATAATAATGATAAGAGTTATGATTATCTCGAATTCCTATACGCCAACCACCGAATTGGTTCCAGCCCTTTATTTCCACTACTCCATAAGAGGTAGATAGCACTGGAGTACCATAGCTAGCGAAAACATCTGTGCCTTCATGAATACGGCGTCCACCCCAGCCCCTATTTGCACCCCATGTACTTCGATAGCTGTAATCGTAATTAGTAGGGAGTGGGAAAGTGTGATCGTCAAGCTCTGTTGTTTTGAAATGACTATACATTTTGGAAATGGTGAAGATTTGATTTACTGCCTGTTCGCTTCCGTAATACTCCCATAAAGCTAATTTAAAGTCTTCATCAGTTGTTCCAAATTTGCTTAAAAAAGTAGCCATGGAGAATATTGTATCGATATCATCCTTTGGACTGGCAACTCCATCACCGTTGCCATCTAGTCCCATCCCACCAAAGTAACTAATGGTTTCTGGGCGAGTATCATCTCTTACAGGATTTAAAGCACCTGACCAATATTCATCAGAAAATTGAATGGAAATAATACTATCCCGTTTCGGAATATCTTTACGAACGGATTGCAAATTGCGTTCATATTGGTCAATGGCTGCTAAGAAATGCCACGGGATGAGTAATTCGTCAAATTGTACGTAATGGGCCATACGTTGCTGCACAATTTCTTCTTGTGTGGGCTCTTCTTTTGCGAACGCGACAGTGGGGGGAGTAAAACTCCATAATAACATCCATGATAAAAGGAATATAAAATGGCGATTCAATAGTGGACCTCCTTTCTACAGTTAGAATAACCGAAAAAATTTTTTTCATAAGTCAGTTTGTACACTATAAATAATCATAAAATGTCAATCTATTAACGCTTATTTACAGATTACTACCTAAGGCAAATGCTTTCTAATACATATGCTATGTATACGAAAGCGAGGTTATAGAATGGTAGTATATAACAACTCTATTACAGTACTAGGTAGCTGTGGAGGTGTTGCAAAAGCAGTACTTGCGATATTGAATAAAACAGTTCAAGACAAGTCTGATTCTATTAATCCTATCATCGAAAAAAGCTTAATTCATTTAGTAGACAAGAGGGAAATTAATCAGAAGTCTCTTGCGCATCTATATCCAAATTTAAGAAACCAGCTTGTCGTTCATCAATTTGATTTAATTGATCAATCGACATTAATGGAACATCTGAAAAAAACAAATACTACTGTTGTCATTGATGTTTCTTGGGCGGATACAGTAGAAATGATGCAATGTTGTAATAATCTGGGCATTGATTATATAAATACAGCTTTAGAAAATCCATTTATAGATGAAAATGAGGAATTGTATGAGGGTTTTGGTTTAATTGAAAGGATTAGGCATTTAGAAAAATATAAAGATGAAATTTCAAATGCTGTTGCAATAATTTGCTCTGGCATGAATCCTGGTGTTGTACAATGGATGACATTTGAATTACAAAAGGAAGTAAACGATGATGCATTATTAGCCTGCTATATTGTTGAGCATGATACTTCTTTCTTTAAGGATAAATGCAAAGCCAAGAAAAATGTTATTTATACAACTTGGTCACCGGAATGTTTCTTAGATGAAGCCATAATGAGCTATCCCATGTTCATGAGTCAAAGGACTCCACTTTTTCTTTATGAAAAAGTATATGATTTAGAATTTAAGGTGAATCTAGGGGATAAACAATTTTTTGGCTGTTTAATGCCTCATGAAGAGGTGTATAGCTTAGGGAAAATGTTGAATGTGGAAAGTGGGTTCCTATATAAAGTCAATGACCATACGACAGAGTTAATAGAATCTAATATCGATGATTTAGATAATTTATGGGATTTTGAAATGGAGGTGCTTGATCCACTTAATGCTCCATTAGAAGGAGAGGATTTATGTGGTGTTCTGCTTGTCTATAAAGACCGTGAGAAATTTATGTACAATGTTATGAAAAACGAAGAGATCTTTTCTCAGTATCAAACGAATGCTACGTATTTTCAAGTTGCATGTGGTGTCTATGCATCTTTAGCTGTTGTACTAATGGATAAAATTGAAAAAGGTGCTTATTATGTTGATGAACTATTGAAAAACACAACAAATCAGTTTGGTAATTATTTAACTTATTATATGAAGGACTTTGTCATAGGCGAAAATAATCAGTCGGATGGATTATTATTAGAACGAATTAAGAGAAAGCGTTAAAACTAAATATTTTTAATCCATCTACTGGATATAATGTAGGTGGATTTTTTTATCTTCATTCTGGGCAATAAGTTGATTTTTCAAAGTAAAGTCCTTTAGGAAATGGTGTAGTTAGGCACTTTACATAGAAATCTTTAAAGAATGCAAAAAAGTATTGGGTATCATAATGTCATTTCCTTCATACTATGTTATAAATCAAGCCCTGAATGGAGGGAAGGCTATTAACATTTTAGATAAAGTGAAAAGCTATCGCGAAGAAGAAAATCGCCTAAAGTGGGAAGGTACATTTGCAGATTACTTAAACATCATCAAGGAAAGACCTGAAGTCGCTCAAACAGCCCATTCACGCGTCTACAATATGATAAAGTGTAGTGGTGTAGAGGAACGCGATGGGCAAAAAATGTACAAATTTTTTGGGCAAGAAATCTTTGGGCTTGAAACAGCAATTGAAAGACTGGTGGAGGAATACTTCCATCCGGCAGCACGAAGATTGGATGTTAGAAAACGTATTTTGTTATTAATGGGACCAGTAAGTGGTGGTAAATCAACAATAGTGACCTTGTTGAAACGCGGACTTGAACAATTTTCGCGAACAGATGAAGGCGCGGTTTTCGCAATTAAAGGATGTCCAATGCATGAAGATCCTCTACATTTAATTCCACATCATTTGCGTAATGAATTTTACGAGGAGTATGGTATACGAATTGAAGGAAGTTTATCGCCTTTAAATACGATGCGACTTGAAAAGGAGTATGATGGACGCATTGAAAATGTGATGATTGAACGTATTACTTTTTCGGAAGACAAACGTGTAGGCATAGGAACATTTACACCATCAGATCCTAAATCGCAAGATATTGCTGATTTAACAGGTAGTATCGATTTTTCAACAATTGGCGAATTTGGTTCAGAATCTGACCCTCGTGCTTATCGTTTTGATGGTGAGCTGAATAAGGCAAACAGAGGTATGATGGAATTCCAAGAAATGTTAAAGCTTGATGAAAAATTCTTGTGGAATTTATTATCTTTAACGCAGGAAGGTAATTTTAAAGCAGGTCGATTTGCGTTAATTAGTGCAGATGAGTTAATTGTTGCGCATACAAACGAAACGGAGTATCGCTCATTTATTTCAAATAAAAAGAATGAAGCATTACATTCACGTATTATTGTGATGCCGATTCCATATAACTTAAAAGTTAGTCAGGAAGAATTGATTTACGAAAAAATGATTAAAGAAAGCGATATGTCCCATGTTCATATTGCGCCACATGCATTAAAGGCCGCAGCAATCTTTTCGGTTCTAACAAGACTGGAAGTACCGAAAAAACAAGGTGTGGATCTTATTAAAAAAATGCGACTGTACGACGGAGAAAATGTGGAGGGATTTAATTCCGTTGACTTAGAGGAGCTTAAAAAAGAGTTTCCGAACGAAGGCATGAACGGTATTGATCCACGGTATATTATTAATCGTATTTCTTCTGCTATTATCCGAAAAGAGGTACCATCCATTAATGCATTAGATGTTCTGCGTGCACTAAAAGATGGGCTTGACCAGCATGCTTCTATTTCTCAGGAAGATCGAGAAAAATATATGAACTATATTGCCGTTGCTCGAAGAGAGTATGATGAAATTGCGAAGAACGAAGTGCAAAAAGCTTTCGTTTATTCATATGAAGAGTCTGCAAAAACATTAATGAATAATTATCTTGATAATGTAGAAGCGTTTTGTAATAAAAATAAAATTTTAGATCCATTGACTGGTGAGGAAATGAATCCAGATGAAAAATTAATGCGCTCTATCGAGGAGCAAATTGGCATTTCGGAAAATGCGAAAAAAGCATTCCGTGAGGAGATACTCATTCGTATTTCTGCTTATGCTCGAAAAGGTAAGCGTTTTGACTATAATTCGCATGAAAGATTACGAGAGGCAATACAGAAGAAACTCTTTGCGGATCTCAAGGATGTCGTAAAAATTACAACATCTTCAAAAATGCCAGATGAATTACAGCTTAAGAAGATTAATGAAGTTGTAGCGAGACTTGTTGATGAACATGGCTATAATACAACATCTGCTAATGAATTATTGCAGTATGTAGGTAGTCTGTTAAATCGTTAATAATTTTGACCTATTCAGAGGGAATTATAAGACTATTGATAGGAGTGAATAGGAGTGTCCATTTAAGGACACTCCTTTTATCTTCATTCAGAGTGGGTGTCCAAACACTACTGAAATAGAGGAACTCGCCATGTACTGTGGCAAATTTCTGTGCGACAGCAACAATAAGGTTTTATCTGTGCGAAAGCGAAGCGACAGCAACAATTACGTCAAGGTGAAATTAATCTTCATCTTCATTCACTTAGTTTTGCCATAGGTGAAGTAACCACGAAGTGTAATTGATTTTTCTAAAAAAGTTCAAGAAAGTGAATCACTAGCATAGTATAGAAAAAGCGAATTTGATAGATGGGAGAGGATAAAAATGACTGAAAACGAAAATAAACGTTTTGCCATTTCTCAGGAAAATTGGTCCCTCCATCGTAAAGGGCACCAGGACCAGCAACGGCATATGGAAAAAGTAAAAGATGCTATTAAAAATAATTTACCTGATTTAGTTAGTGAAGAAAGTATTGTCATGTCCAATGGTCGCGAGGTTATAAAAATCCCTATACGTTCACTTGATGAATATAAAATTCGATATAACTATGATAACTCTAAGCATGTTGGGCAAGGGCAAGGAGACAGTAATGTAGGTGATGTGGTTGCACGTGATGCAAGCAAAGGCAATCAAGCTAATGGTAAAGGAAAAGAAGCTGGTGACAAACCAGGCCATGATTATTATGAAGCTGAAGTAAGTATTGAAGAGGTTCAAAATGTGTTATTTAACGAGCTTGAGCTACCGAACCTACAGCAAAAAGAAAAAGCCGATATTAAAACGGAAAAAATCGAGTTTAACGATATTCGAAAAAAAGGTTTAATGGGAAATGTCGATAAAAAGCGCACAATCCTTAATGCGCTAAAGCGTAATGCGATGAAAGGGAAACCAGAAATTACGCCGATTCATAATGATGATTTGCGTTTTAAAACGTGGGATGAAGTGGAAAAACCTGAATCGAAGGCAGTAGTTCTTGCCATGATGGATACAAGTGGCTCGATGGGTTCCTTCGAAAAATATTGTGCTAGGAGCTTCTTCTTTTGGATGACAAAATTTTTGCGCTCCAAGTATGAAACCGTGGAAATTGAGTTTATTGCGCATCATACAGAGGCAAAAGTTGTGACAGAGGAAGAATTTTTCACAAAGGGAGAAAGTGGAGGAACGATTTGTTCATCTGCTTATATAAAGGCATTGGAGCTAATTCGGGAAAAATATAAACCTTCTCGCTACAATATTTATCCAGTACATTTTTCAGATGGTGAAAATATATCAATGGATAATGAAAAGTGCTTGAAGCTAGTGGGAGAGTTGATGGAAGTATCGAGCATGTTTGGATATGGGGAAGTCAATCAGCATAACCGCTTTTCTACACTTATGTACACCTATAAAAAAGTAGATGATCCTAAGTTTAGGTATCATATTTTGAGAAAAAAAGGCGATGTATACGATGCTTTAAAGAGCTTTTTCAAAAAAAATGAATCATAAACCATGTTCAAAGGAGGGGACTAAAAAGTGGAGATGAAAGAGCTTGAACGAGCGATTGATGAAATTACAGAAATTGCCTCAAGCTTTGGCTTAGATTTCTTTCCGATGCGTTATGAAATTTGTCCGGCAGATATTATTTATACATTTGGCGCATATGGTATGCCTACTCGATTTTCACATTGGAGCTTCGGTAAACAATTCCATAAAATGAAACTTCAATATGATTTAGGGCTAAGTCAAATCTATGAGCTAGTGATTAACTCAAACCCATGTTATGCATTTTTACTTGATACAAATACGTTAACACAAAATAAATTAATTATTGCGCATGTATTGGCGCACTGCGATTTCTTTAAAAATAATGTACGCTTCTCCAATACTAGAAGAGATATGGTGGAGAGCATGACGGCAACAGCTGAAAGGATAGCTGGTTATGAAAGAGAATATGGAAAGGATGAAGTTGAGCAGTTTTTAGATGCAATTTTAGCGATACAGGAGCATATCGATCCATCCCTTTTACGACCAAAATTGGCTTGGAATACGGAGGATGAATTTGAAGAGGAGATTTCTCAATCAAAATCGCCGTATGATGATCTATGGAAGTTAGATGAAAAGGAAAAAGAGTATAAATCGATCAGGCGAAAAATAAAGCACTTTCCGCCAAAACCAGAAAAAGATTTATTGCTATTTTTAGAGGAGCATAGTCGAGAGCTCGAGGACTGGCAGCGAGATATACTAACGATGATGCGTGAGGAAATGCTTTATTTCTGGCCACAATTAGAGACAAAAATTATGAATGAGGGTTGGGCTTCTTTTTGGCATCAACGTATTATGCGTGAGCTCAAGCTAACGACAGCTGAAACGATTGAGTATGCAAAATTAAATGCAGGTGTTGTGCAGCCTTCAAAAACGACGATTAATCCTTACTACCTTGGTGTGAAAATTTTCGAGGATATTGAAAACCGCTATAATAATCCGACAGAAGAGATGAGAAAACTAGGTGTTCAACCTAACTCAGGTCGAGAGAAAATGTTTGAGGTAAGAGAGATAGAGTCAGACATATCCTTTATACGCAACTATTTAACGAAGGATTTAGCAAAACGAGAGGATCTTTATTTGTTCCAGAAAAAGGGGAATGAATACCGTATTACTGATAAGGATTATGAAATGGTACGTGATCAGCTCGTATCGATGCGTGTAAACGGGGGATTCCCGTATATCGTCGTTAAAAATGGCGATTACCTTCGCAATGGAGAGCTCTATTTATCGCATGGCTTTGAGGGAATGGAGCTTGATCCGCACTATTTAGAGAACGTTTTGCCATATATTTATCAGCTATGGGGTCGTCCTGTTCATTTAGAAACATATGTGGATGGAAAGCCAATGCTTTATTCATATGATGGAACAAAAAATTATAAGCGTAATGTGTAACAAAAAACTTCTATCTGTTGGTATAAAATATTCCAGCAGATAGAAGTTTTAATTATTGACAGAGCGCTTCCAAGGGGGCGACAGAAGTTTTGGCGCTGAGTCGCCCAGCCGTAATGAAGATCAACTTATAACAATTATGGTGCTGTACCCAAATAAACTTTATTCATTTTCATCTTCACTACTTTCACTATGATTCGAAGATGAGTGGATATCGCTATCGATTACTACGCTGTCTCTTACTTTTATTCCTTGTTGTCCGCCAGCTTCGTCATTATTGTCACCAGCAATACCGCTGCTGCCGTTTCCGTCGGCAAATTGGGAGTTTACATTTCTAGTGCTACCGTTTATAGCATTTTGGCCGCCTTGGTTGGCATTGGTTCCTACATCTTTATTTATTTGTCCTCCACCTTTAGCCCTTTGCTCAACATGGATATCTGTATTGCCAATGTTAATAGTAAAATTGATAGTAATATGATTTTTTGAAGGATCTTTTGAACGTTCATTATCAGCTTTATAGTCAGACATAGTCTTCACCTCCTTTATTTCAGCATTACTATTAAGTTATTAATTTTTCTTAGGTTTCCTTGTTCATGTGGCCCTAAAAAGTATAAATAATGTGAGGGGATGGAGACTGAAAAACTGTTCCTTATCGTAAAATTTGTTAAAATGAATAGGATTTGAATATATGAAGAACTGGAACGGTGAATCAACGTTGAGAACATTTAAAAAGGTTTATATAGAAATAACGAGTGTCTGTAATTTAGCATGTAGCTTTTGTCCTCCAACTGCTCGTGCAAAGGGACTTATTAAAGTAGAACAATTTAATAAAATATTAGATGAAATACGACCTCATACGAAATATATTTATTTGCACGTAAAAGGAGAGCCACTTTTACACCCGCGTATTGATCAGTTGCTTGACGCAGCGCATGAGAAAGGCTTTAAAGTTAATATTACAACGAACGGTACACTGATTAAAAAGAATCGTGAAAAGATATTAGGGAAACCAGCTTTACGCCAAATCAATTTTTCATTGCATAGTTTCGACGGTCATGAAGGATCGGAAAATCGTGAGAAATACTTAGGGGATATATTAGACTTTGTGCGTGATTCAAAAGACTATAATACGATTATTTCATATCGCTTATGGAATTTACAAAAGGATAATGTGACAGATATTGCGGCACGAAGAAATCGTGAAACACTCGAAATTCTAGAAAATGAATATAATCTGGATTATCGGATCGAAGAAAAAGTACAGCCCGGAAAAGGTGTAAAGATTGCAAATAATATTTATTTAAATCAGGATCATGAATTTAAGTGGCCAAGCTTATTGGAGCCTGAGGATGAAGGAAAAGGCTTTTGTCATGCGCTTAGAAGTCAAGCTGCTATTTTAGTGGATGGTACAGTAGTGCCTTGCTGTCTTGACGGTGAGGGTGTCATTAATTTGGGGAATGTGAACGAGAAATCCTTCACAGACATTGTTCAAGGAGAACGTGCAAATAATATTGTCGATGGATTTTCACGTAGAGAAGCAGTTGAAGAGCTATGTAGAAAATGCGGCTATCGTCAAAAATTTGGAATGTAATAAATAGATCCATTTGGTTTCAGACTAAATGGATTTTTTTGTATAGGGGTTTTATTCTATTCAAGCAAATAGAGCATTCCACATTAAAAATGAGGCACTTGTTCATACGTATGCGATTTATTAAGTGTGAGCGAAGTGGCTCATCGGAAGCTCTACACATTAAGAAAAAAATTATAGCTCGCTATAATAGCTCCAACGTTATTGATTATTGGAGCTATTTTTCTTTGATTGTGAATCAATCGTATTTAAAAAATCATTCGTAATACGTACTACGTATTTCACTTCGTCTAAATTGCGCTCCCTTAAAACGGATCGATGTATGTCAAGCATAATGTTCTTTTCTTCAATATCAGTGACACCAGATAATTTTTGAAAATTAAAAAGCTCCTCAGGTGCAATATCTAATGCTTTCATTAGCGTTTCTAAAGTGCTTAATGTGATATTAGATTGCCCGTGTTCAATGTTTGAGATTCGTCCTTTACTAAAACCTAGTTTCCCCGTTTTTTCTGCTACTTCTTCCTGACTAAGCCCCTTTGAAACTCTAATAATACGGAGTTGTTCGCCTACTAGCTTTAAAAAGTCTGACATATGATTCACCTCTATGTAAAAAGCTAGTGAAAAACATTAAAAATGCCTATACCATTATAGTGGTATAATAGACAAAATGTTATAGTAAAATGGTACAATGGTTAGTGGGAGTATTTATTATGAGAAAAGACTTGTGTAAAACAGTGTGATTGATTCTTCAGTAGCTTGTTTTAGAGTATACCTAATTAAGTGAAGGATTGGAGGATTCGGGCATGGTAAAGCGTTATCGATTACATGAGGTTGCTAAAATAGAGGAGGGAAAAATAATACCGAGCAAAAAGTACTTTACAAACATCGGTGTACCATTCATTACAGCAGATAATTTAAAAAAGTTAATGCTAGACGGTGAAATTGAGCAATTACCAAAAGTTAATATTACCTTTGAAGAACATTGCAAATATGCACCAGTACCAGCTAAAACCATCATTTTTACTAATGCTAATTTGAAGGACACCAATAAATATATATATCAGAGTGAAACTGAACTATATATTGCAAGCGATATCGTTGCGATTATTCCAAATGAAACAATTGTTTTAAGTGATTATTTATTACATTTTTTTAGATGGTATAAAGTGAATAAAGAATGGCAGCATTTGTACTATATACCGATTGATATTCCGAAGATAGATATCCAATATAAAATGGTGCAAATTTTAAATACGATTCAGCAATTATTAAAAAGTAAAGAGTCATTGCTGGCTGCAGTAGAGGGGTTATCGCGGCATTTTGACAATGTTTCTGTGCAAGTTGAACATCACTCAAAAAGTTTACATCATGGGTTTCATCAGGCTCAATATCTTTACAATCATATGTTATATAAAATTTTTAATAGTGAGCATAAATAAATCCATCACAGCCTTAATTTTACGGGATAAAAAAAGTCGGTGTTTGGGCTTGTGCCTTTACACCGACTTTTTTAAATTTCAATGATTATAGGTAAAATCATTGGTTTTCTTTTTGTTTGTGAAAATAGATACTGACCGACAGCTCTTTTGATTTCTCTTTTTAAAACATGTATTTGCTGCTTATTTTCTTCCTGAAGCTCATTTACCGTTTCTTTAACGAGAATATTTACTTTCGTTAAAAGTTCTTCAAAGTCTTTTGCATAAACAAAGCCTCGTGAAATTGTATCTGGTTCTGAAATAAAGGCACCATCTACTTTATTAAGTGTGATTACGATGACAAGCATGCCGTCTTCAGAAAGCTGTTTGCGATCGCGTAAAACTATTCCTTCAACTTCACCGATACCGATACCGTCGACATACGTATCACCTGAAGGGATTTTACGTGTTTGTCTAGCCGTGGAGTTTTCAATATCAACAACATCCCCGTTTTTCATAATAAACGTATGCCCTCTTTTGACACCAACGGACTCAGCTAGTAAACGATGCTGATGTAACATTCGGAATTCACCATGAATCGGTATGAAAAATTTAGGTTTCATTAGTGTCAGCATTAGTTTTAAATCTTCCTGATGACCATGACCAGAAACGTGCATACCTGTATGACTAGAGGAACCATAAATAACTTTCGCACCTAGCTGGAATAAATTATCAACGATTCGTGAAACACCTTTTTCATTCCCTGGAATAGGTGATGAAGCTAAAATAACTGTGTCATCAGGTAAAATTTTCACTTCACGATGATTGCCGCTTGCTAAGCGAGAGAGTGCAGCTAATGGCTCTCCCTGACTTCCCGTACATAGTACAACAACTTCTTCAGGGGGGAGATATTTCACCTCGCGTGCATCAAGTAACAAATCCTCTGGAATGTCTAAATAGCCTCGCTCAAGTGCGACATCTACAACATTCACCATACTACGACCAAGTAATGCAAGCTTCCTATTTGTAGCAATCGTTGCATTTACAATTTGCTGTATGCGATTAACATTAGAGGCGAAAGTAGAGATAACAATTTTACGGTCGGCATGTAAAAAAGCATCCTCAATATGATTACCGACAAGCTTCTCGGAAGGCGTTAGACCAGGTCGTTCTGCATTTGTACTTTCAGAAATAAGCACTAGTACACCTGCTGATCCAATCTCGGACATCTTATGAATATCTGCAAACTGATCATTGACAGGTGTTAAATCAAATTTAAAATCGCCAGTGTGTACAACATTTCCTTCAGGTGTATTCATAACGATTCCTAAGCAATCAGGTATACTATGGTTTGTTCTAAAGAAACTAACGTCAACTTGTCCGAAATTTAAAGATGAATCGGAATGAATTTCTATTAATTCTGTCTCTCTTAAAAGCTTATGTTCTTTCAGCTTCAGCTGGATTAAACCAAGCGTAAAGCGTGTTGCATAAATAGGGACATTTATTTTTTTTAGCAGATAAGGGATACCGCCAATATGATCCTCATGACCATGTGTCACAATTAACGCTTTAATTTTCTCTTTATTTTCCTGTAAGTACGTAATATCAGGAATGATTAAATCGATGCCTAATAAGCTTTCGTCTGGAAATTTAGCGCCACAGTCGATAATTAAAATATCATTCCCATACTGTACTACATACATATTTTTACCAATCTCATTAATGCCACCTAAGGCGAAAATCGATAGTGTATTTTCTTTTGTGGACAAGTATATCCCCTCCTAATTTTCAATTGTTTTGATGTCATTTAATTTTTTTCGCATTATGTAGTATAGCTTTAAGCGTTTCATCCTATACGAAAAGAACATTTGGCAATAATATTACGTTTTCAAGAAGAATAGAATAGAGGAGCGTAGAGAACAAAGGGGATGTGACTGGTTGTCGAATTACTTGCAGCATGCGATGTTTGAACATAGGTTTTGGCTAAGGATATTAAAAGACCATTCTCAATTTATTCATGATTCATTGTATCCATCGGAAACAGAGGATATAAAAAGAGCAAATTCATTTATTCAAAAATTTTCTCAGCTTCTTGCCTATGTGAATTCGATCGATGCCAATAATGCGGTTTCTTTTTCACTCACTGTCGATGAAGCTGTAGCGCAATTAAAGCAATTTAAATTTTATATCCTGCGAAAGCAATTATCGGGAAATATTAATATCCATTTATCACCTACCTTTATTAATCACATGGTGAATGAACTAGAAGAATATCAAAATGTACTTAGCTATCTGAAGAAGGGCGAAGTCCCACCAATCTTTCATGAGCTACATCATCACTTACTCTGGCTTTTAGATGCTTCAGGACATGCAGGTATTATTCATGACGATTTGGATGCTGTAGAAAGAAGATTGAGACAAAAAAGTACTACCTTTACCCAACATTTTGAACAGTTTTATTTAAAAGCAGTGGAGCTTACAGGATATTTACGTTCAAATATAGACTCTTTCCCTGCATTAACTCGCTTTAGTCAGGATGTAGATCTAGAAATGAAATTATTCAAAACGTTTTTACGCGAGTTAGAGGAAATGGAGTTAAGTGCAGAAGTATTAGGAACGTTTACAGCTCTAATGGCGGATCATATGCTAAGAGAGGAGCAATACTATTTATCGAAGCTTGCACAATCTAGAGGTGAAGGTTAATTTGCACTAAAGGAAGTGATGGCAATCTGAGGGTTGATTTCAGGTTGCTTTTTTATTCCGATAAATCAGCATAATGTACCGATAAAACTAAAAAACATTCCGATAAAATTTTAGGAATGTTTTTAGTCTGGAGATCTTTTATGGATGAATAAAAACTCTAGTGCCGATTGGGACGATGCTCGCGAGCTCTTCGACATCCTTATTATGCATACGAATACAGCCACGTGAAACAGCATGACCAATAGAGCTAGGATCACTAGTTCCATGAATACCGTAGTGCTCTTTAGATAAACTCATCCACATTGTTCCAAAAGGTCCACCGGGATTTGGAGCCTTGTTAATGATTATAAAATCGCCAGTAGGTGTATCATGTAACATCCTTCCAACCGCAATTGGGTATTGCTTTTGAAGAACATTATCCTTATATAACCGTAGCCATCGATTTTCAGTAGAAATATCTATTCTATAAGGGATTGTATTTGGATTAGGAAATCCAGGAATAACAATTTGTTGTCCTATATAAAGTACATTCGGATCTATCCCTGGATTAGCAGCAATTATGGATGACAACGGTGTACGATAATTTCTAGCTATTTGGGACAAGGTTTCTCCTACTTTAACTGTATGGATCAAAATCATCACCTCCTATAAAATAAGGCACATCCCCAAAAGTAGGGATGATATTTGTTTAAACATATCCCCCTATATAAGTTGATTTCCGTTCCGGCTGGACGCCACCAGGAAAGGGCCCAGCCGGAATGGAAATCAATCACACGTTATGATGATGAGCCTAAAATAATTTCCTTAATACAGGTTATGCGGAAGAAGTAGAAAATACCTTTATATTTTCATGAGAATAACAACTGCTGTTAGTTGGATAGGATAAGCAGTAAACAACCATATCCAGTAATCGAGGAGTTATTATGAAAGAATTTAAAATTACTTATTTTTTTGATGAAATGCATTATGTACGGAGATTTATCCATATAGAATCACAAGAAAAAGCAGAGGCATTAGTTCGAAGTGAACGAGATCAATATATATCCTTTACTGATAGTAGAGGGATGTATCATGAGCTGCATACAAGACATGTTCGGGTCATTCAAATATCAGAATATCATCGCATCGATAAAAGCTCGAAAACGAAAGGTACATGATTTGTTCAACACTGCACATTCTATAAGTAAAGGAGTGAGCAATGATGGACATAGAAAAAAACGTACCACATGAAAAAAAGATATTCATGAACTTAGCGAGTAAGGATAAACCAGACATGGTGGAATCTGATAATATAAGTATTTTTGATTTACACGAAGATATGCAAACGGTTGATGCTATACCGGTTAGAGAGCTCAATAAAAGAGTAGAACGAGAAGGCGATGAATTGATCGAATTGCAGCCAGATGAATTATAGAAGGTAGGGATTTTCATGACTGATCATAACGAAGCTCAGTTTACTTCTGCTGGAACGGATATTAATGAAGTAAAAAGACAAAATGCGGAAAGTGGTTTATCTTACAATGAAGTGAAAAAACTGCTAGCCCAAAGCGGTGGGGTTGGTACGAGAAAATATAGTGATACAGATGTTGAAGAAGTAAAGCGAGAGATTCAAGGGAAAAGCCAATAAATTATTATGAGGGGTATGAAATGAAGTACTCCTCTCTTTTTATGCCGTAAAGCTCTCGATTGAGATGAAGAAAATCCCTGATTAACATCTCGCTTTATTATAAAATATAAGCACATGTAAGGAGGTGGACGAATGAAGGAAAAACGTTGTCCGTTATGTGGGCAAGAAAATCATTGTGGGGTAGTAAAAGGGCAAAAGGATTGCTGGTGTATGACAGAAAGTTTTCCTAAAGAAATTTTTGAAGAGGTACCTAAAGAGCAATGTATTTGTCAAAAATGCTTGGATACATATAAAAAAGATGGATCGTTTAAAACTTAAAAATAACTTCAACTGCTGTTACGAAACAATAAAGAGCATTTGGTACAATTGTCTACCGCACAACAACCTATCGGACATATATTACTCTGAAAGGAGTGTGTCTAATGACTAAACCAATTGTACTTAGTAATGTAACAAAGGCATATTTAGAGGAATACGAAAGGATCCTCAATAAAATGATGCAGGGCATGACCTATGTGACAATTACCTGCAGTATTTCAGAAAATTTTATTAAGCAAATATTACCGCATCAAGTAGCTGCTATTAAAATGTCGGAAAATGTTTTACGATATACCACTAATTTATTTGTGCAAAATCTCGCATTAGAAATAATAGCGACAAGTAAGGAAATTGTTGAATGCCTGGAAGCGATACAAAATAGATGCTGTATCGTACAAAATTCGGAATGTGAATTGTATGAATATATGTGTGCATACAAAGAAATTACCGGGGCTATGTTCCAAGCAATGAGTTTACCACCAGTATCTAATAATATTAATATAAACTTCCTTCGAGAAATGATTGTTCACCATCAAGGAGGCGTTCGGCTAGCACAAAATGTTTTAAGGTTCTGTATTTGCCAGGAATTAATACCGATTCTTCAAAATATGATTAAAACTATGTGCGATCGTATTTGTGAAATGGAAAAATTACTGGATGCTTTAAAGGATTGCGAAAATTGCTAGTTTGAACACGGAGCTAAAAAACGCTAGGGTCGAAGCCGACTTTAGCGTTTTTTGTGAGTGCTATGTATATTAGCGAAACTGCAGAGTGAGGCTTTCTTTGGATTAAAATAATCAATCCTTCTCAACAGATGGAGCGCACATAAATGTTACTGTTCGTTTAGAACTATCGTAGAGACACCATTCACGGTGATCGACAACTGATCCAACATTAATGCCATACTGCTTTTCTTGTAATGCGATCGGTTTGCCAAAGCGAATACGAATACGTAATTTTTTATTGCGATGATAAAGACCTGATTCATGACTATGTCCGAAGAAAAGGAGCGATCTTTTGAATGGCGGAAATGTTGGCTGCCACGTCACACTCCATTGAAATTGATGGCCATGCATAAGCGTAGCACCATCAATCTCCATTGTTTCAGGTAGCTTTTTAAAACGTTCAATGCCAGTTACGTGCGTAATTCGCTCCTCTTGATTGCCTCGAATAGAGGGGAATGTTAGTAAACTTTCAAAATCATTTTCCACAATTGCAGCTTTTTGAAGCGATAAACCCGACATTGTTTGTGCTTTTTTCTTACTTACAGTACATTCGTATAAATCACCTAATCCTAATACTTTTGCATCTTTCGTAGTGTGCTGAATATGGGCTAGAACTGCCTTCGTATCTTCTATATTAGAATGTAAATCTCCTAAAAGTGCGTACAGCATTTTAATCAGGCCTTTCTTAAAACTTTTTTCAGCAGGTGTTCAAACACTTGTACATGTCGCTGTGCTTTCACTACATAAACAATTGCTGAAAGAAGTTAATCATTATATAAATATCATACACCTAACAGAAATTGATAGAAAAGTAAAATGTTTATGTATATTTAGTTACATATTCGTCATCACTATAACGCGGAGTTTATTTCAGTCCCCAATTGGTGCCTTCAGGGCTTTCACTCAGAATCTCATATTTTTATGGGAAGAAAAATTGCCAACCATTTCATAGATTGATAAAATATAATTGTAATTTTCTGAATTTTCTTATTGTTATTTGGTTTATGGTGATTCCGTACGGTTTGAGGGTAATGAATTAAAGATTTGGGGGGCTTATGATGACGATGTTAATGACAGACATTTTACAAAACTATGCTATGCAACAACCAAAAAGGATTGCGACGATATACGATGGGACAGAGCTATCCTATAGTGAATTTTATAAAAGTGCAGAAAAATTCGCAACGTACTTACAAGAGCAAGGCTTTGAAAAAGATGATGTAATTGCATTATATACGCTCAATTCAGATTTATTTTTAATTGCTTACATCGGTGTTCAGTTAGCGGGTTACGTTGTCATGCCCATTAATACAAAATTAGCAGCTCCAGAAGTCGAATATATTTTTAATCATTCAGAAGCTAAAGGACTTATTTATGATGAAAGGTTAGAGGATGTACTCACAACGATTGCAAATCCATTTCAACATATTGTAGGGCTCAATGAAATGAAAGACATTATTAAAAATAATCCAGGTCAAAGAAAAGTTATCAAATTGGAGCCTCATGATACCGCTGTTGTTATGTACACTTCTGGAACGACGGGAAAACCAAAAGGAGTAATGCTAACTCATCAAAATATTGTTTCAACAGCGGGTATATGGTCGTCATCAATGGACATGACCAATGAGGATCGAATGTTTATTTGTACGCCTTTATTTCATTGTGCAGGTCTTCATGTATTTGCGATACCGATGTTTTATAAAGGCGGTACGATTGCTATAGAAGAGGCTTTTTCTTCGTCAGATACATTAGCACAGCTTGCCGCTACAGCTGCGACAATTTTCTTTGGTGTTCCATCAATGTATACAATAATTTTAAACACACCTAATTTTAAGGAACATACATTTAAAAATTTACGTTTATTATGTTACGGGGCGGCACCGATGCCTTATGAGCTTGTTAAGCAAGTGAAAGAGACTTTCCTTAATGTGAAAGTACAAAACCTGTATGGACAAACTGAAAATTCGCCTGCGACCTCTTCCCTTTTAGATGCCGATGCATTGACGAAAATTGGATCAGTAGGAAAACCTTTAGCACAAACAGACGTCCGTGTTGTTGATAGCTTTGGTGAAACTGTACCAACGGGTGAGGTAGGAGAAATATGTGTTAAAGGACCCCAGGTAATGAAAGGCTATTTACGTAATCCTGAAGAAACAGCTAGAACAATTAAAGATGGATGGCTCTATTCAGGAGATTTAGGGCGTTTTGATGAGGAAGGTTATCTCTATATTGTAGATCGTAAAAAGGATATGGTCATTCGAGGCGGCGAAAATATTTATCCTATCGAGATAGAAGAGGTTTTATATCAACTACCAGAAATTTTAGAGGCAGCTGTTGTAGGTTTACCACATGAAGTATATGGCGAAGTTCCGAAAGCGTTTGTCGTATTAAAGGAAGGGGAGTCTTCTGATGAAGAGACGATATTGACATATTGTCGGAAGCAGCTTGCAAAATATAAAGTGCCACATGAAATAGAATTTTTAACTGAACTGCCGCGTAATGCTTCTGGTAAGGTTTTGAAGCATTCATTACGACCAAGCGTAAGCAGCACTATAAACTAAGCGTGTAAAGTGAAACTCGAAAAGTAGCAAAGCCAATAATACCTTCATTGGGCAATAACCTCATCGATAAAGTGTGAATGAAGATCAATGATGCCTCGGCCTAATTCCGTAACTTTCGATAGAGGTTTAGGCCAGTGGCAGTCTTTCGCTACAAAAAACATCTGCTGAAAGAGGTTAAAATAGGAACGCCTATGAAATTAGCGTATAATAGAGTCTATTACAAATTGAAATATAATAGAGTTGAAGTTGTTGTCTTCAAACAAGATAGGAGCGGAATTTGTCTTGTGGACGAGGTATAAACGCCTTTTACTAATAGGTATTATGATCATCATGCTACTTTCGAGTTGCAATTCGTTTTCTCAGCAGGAAACGCAAAACAATGGATTAACTGTGTTAACGGTAGAGTTTAATAGTGGTGCACCGATACCTAACCTTTATATCACTGCTACAGATGTAAAGACAGGTGAGGTAGTGGAGGATGTGGTTGGCTCTGAAGAGGGCGAAGCGAAATTTTCGAAACTTAAAGAGGGACAGGAATATGCGATAGCTGCAACTACACTTGAAAATAGTACGAAAAACGATGGTTATACGACAATCGAACATATTACATATGATGCGACAAAGCCGTATTATCGATTACAAACATATTTTTCAAGAGACGAGCAGGAGCTGGGGGTACCAGTTGTTATGCAAAATCCGGAACTACCACATGGATGTGAAATAACATCATTAACAGCTGTATTAAATTATTATGGGTTGGATGTTACGAAGCTGGAAATGGCTGATCACTATTTACCAAAGCAAACTATAAGCAATGTCAACGGACAACGATTTGGTCCAAACCCAGATCAGGCTTTTGCAGGTAACCCTCGTGATAAAACACATGGTATGTATGTCTTTGCAGCTCCGATTGTCAAAGCAGCAGAGGCAGTAATAGCAGATAAACATGCAGACTTACGAGTGTCAAATAAGAGTGGTTCCACGCAGGACGAAATTTTACAGCTTGTTCGAGAGGGAGTCCCTGTTGTGACATGGGTTACATTGGATTTATCAGAGCCAAAAAGAAGTCTAGATAAGGGCTGGATCTATGAAGGTGAAACAGTGCCGCATGAAGCGTATATGAACTTACATGCGGTTGTTTTAACTGGGCATTTAGGCGATAAAGTAGTGGTCATGGACCCATTAAAAGGCTTTGTTACTTATAATGTAGATCAATTTTTTAAAAGCTATAGAGATTTAGGTGAACAAGCTGTAGCCGTTCATAAATGATTCAAAGAAGAGGTATAAGTAGTACAAGGAAAGTATGTTACACTTATAAAAAAGACTCATCACCAAGTAATAAGGATGACATTCGATAAAAAGTCCATTTATATAAGTTGATTGGAGTGGAGGCTGGTAGCCGGAACGGAAATCAACCCCACGTTATGGTGATAAGCCTAAAAAAAGCTAAAGTGAGTTGAGCAGAATGGTCATTGAGCACGCTTTTTTACCGGTTTTATTAGGAGATGAAATGAATGCTTATGGCATGGCAAGAGCATTTTACGAGTCCTATGGCGTTAAACCACTTGCATTAAACCATACGAATATGGAGAAAATACAGCACAGTGATTTATTAACATTTCGTGAAGTTCCAAGACTCCATATTGAAGATCGTTTTGTCGTGGCATTAAAGGCAATTGCAGAGGAATTTACAGGTAAAAAATTGCTTTTATTAGCCTGCGATGAATTTTACGTAAAAAAAATTGTGCAACATAAAGAGGAGCTAACAGAGTATTTTGAAGTTCCTTATGTAGATGCAAACCTTGCTCAAGAGTTATTAACACGCGAGAGCATGTATGAACTTTGTGCAAAGTTCGGCTTTCACTATCCGGCAATGCATGTTTGCACCGTCAATGACTATGAGGAACTTGACATCCCTTTTGAATATCCAGTAGTCATTAAACCGCTGAATATGACAAAGTATGCTGCATGTATTTTTCCAGGCAAGAAAAAAGTATATATTGCACAAGATAACGACGAAAAGGATGCTATTTTCCACGCCATTTATAAGGAATCTGCATACCGAGATGACATAATGGTACAGCAATATATTCCAGGCGAAGATGCTCATATGTGCGTCGTCAATGCTTATGTTGGGCAAGATAATAAAGTAAAGCTGCTTTCTGTAGGTAACCCGATTTTAGAAGAGCATTCTCCAGAGGGGATTGGTCGCTATGTAGCCATAATGACAGCATATGATCAAGACTTAATGGATCGCGTCAAATTGTTTCTAGAGGAGATTCGATTCCACGGGTTTGCCACGTTTGATATGAAGTATGATGAACGCGACAGTCAATATAAGTTATTAAGTATTGAATTACATAATGAACTTTCCAATTATTATGTGACGGCAAGTGGCTATAATTTAATGCAATATGTTGCGGATGATTTTATTCGAGGAAGTAAGCAACAGCTAACTTATGTTCAGAATAAGCATCTTTGGACGATAGTGCCAAATGGTGTACTCTTTAAATATGTACAAAATGAACAGCTAGTAATTGAAGCGAAGAGCCTTATTCGCCAAGGGATGGCTACGGATTCCATCTTTAATTATAAGGATATGAATGCGAAACGTTGGTTGAATATAACGCTAGATAATTTAAGTTTTTATCGCCAATATAAGAAATATTTTAACAACAAAGGTCTGTCAAACTAATGAAAAAACAAACTTTAGGTATAATAGGTGGCGTAGGTCCACTAGCAACGATGTTTATCGGTGAAATGATTGTAAGACGTACGAAGGCAACGAAGGATCAGGAGCATTTACATACAATCATTGATAATGATACGAATATCCCTGATCGTACTGCCTTTATTTTAGATAGTACAAAGGAAAATCCTGTACCAGTAATAGTCGCAGATGCTAAAAAGCTTGCTTCTGTTGGGGCAAATATGATTGCTATTCCATGTAATACAGCACATACCTTTTACGATGAGATTGTTGAAGGTTCTCCAGTCCCTGTATTACATATGATAAGGGAAACAGCAAAGCGTGCCTCGGATTTAGGGGCTGAGCGTGTAGGTATTTTAGCGACAACAGGTACATTGACTTCACGTATGTATCAAGATGCGTTAGAGGAATTTGGTATAACACCAGTTGTCCCAGAAGATGGGATGAAAGAAAAAGTCATGTCTATTATTTATGATTATGTAAAAGCTGGGAAAGATGTCTCTCAAGAGGATTGGCAACCGATAGAAGAGGCAATGCTTGCACTTAATTGTGATCGTATCGTATTAGGATGTACAGAATTATCTATCGTCAATCGAGATTTAAAATTAAGTGACACCTATATCGACTCATTAATTGTTTTAGCAGAGCGTGCTATAGAAGCATGCGGCTATGAAATAGTAGATTAACAATTGAATCAACCAAATAAAAATCTGCTCGCTCTTCGCGGGTAAGCTGTAAACCTTCAAAGAAGCTCCGGTGTCTATGAGGGCTTGAAGGCTTACAATTCCCGTGCATGAATCGTGCAGATTTTTTTCGCAATATTGTGCAAGAAGATGCCCATCCCAAAATTCGTTAGGTGAGATTATAAAATGGTTTATGTACATATGAAGTAGGAAAATGATTAGTGTGTTAAACTAGTGTCAAGTAGATAGAAGGTGGGAAATTACATGTCAGTAATAAATTTATTAAATGAAGATTTACAAGCAAAATGGAAATTTGAAGAACCGATGAAAATTCAAGAAGAAATGATTCCAGCAATGCTTGAGGGCAAGGATATTGTAGCTGAAT
>Ga0209676_1000897_pt1 | contig 37715 bp, 38 predicted proteins | sample AraplaCvi_mLB_r2_FD_184282 | JGI IMG/M metagenome (GOLD analysis project Ga0209676, IMG submission 184282) | Arabidopsis root microbial communities from North Carolina, USA - plate scrape MF_Cvi_mLB_r2 (SPAdes) (version 2) | ecosystem: Host-associated > Plants > Roots > Endosphere | place: USA... | reverse complement strand
TTGAAATCAGGCGCCTGCGGATGCGTCAAAAGCGGGATCCCGGGTCAAGCCCGGGATGACGAAGTGGGGTGAAGGCAACGACCGCTTCCCACCCCGAAGCCGCCCGACAACTATAACCCGCCATCCCCCTCGCCCGGCGGCCCTCTGGCCATGTTGCTGCCGGACATCGCGTCACCGCGTATCGCCACAGCGCGGTCCAGCGGCTTCAGCGCCACCGTCCCCAGCCGCACGCGCGGCATCGCCCTGCCCGGCGCCGCGCTGAGCGCAAACGCTCCATCGAGCCGCAGCGCCGCCGCCGACGCCTTGCCCGGCCGGACCGTGTAACGCCCGTAGGCAACGCCCTCGAACAGGAAATAGCCGTCGAATTCGGTGACCGTCGTCGCGCGCACGCGGCCTTCGGCGTCGACCAGCTCGACGCTCAGCCCCTCGACCGGATTGCCGCCGTCGCGCCGAAACACGCCCTCGATCTCGCCCGCCGCCGCCATCGGCAGCAACACGCGGGTCACGACCCCCGGCCGCGGGGTCACCACGACCCCCGGCAGCGCGGGCTGGACATAAGGATCGGGCAGGCTGCCCGCGTCGATCCCGATCATCACTGCGCGGAAGGGTTCGAGCCCGTCGATCGCGCCGCGCCCCGCCCTGTCGGTTGTCGCATCGACAACGGCATTACCCGCGGTCAGCGGCACATCGGCCAGCGCCGCTTCGCCCGGCTGGCGGACGCCGTCGCCATTGTCGTCCATCCATACGTCGGCGACCACCTGCCCGCGGCTCGCGAGCTTCTCGGCCGACACGCGCCAGCCGCCATCCGATCCGGGACCGAAGCTGAAGGCGAGCGCGAGCGATGCCGCGACCGAACCGTCGCTCGCGACCTCGCCGAATCCGGAGAGCTGCAACTTGTTGAAACGGCGTGTATATCCAAGCCCCGCGCGCGCGCGATCGAGCCCGCGGTCATAGCCGAGTTCGGCGCGCCATTCGGCGTCGCCCTTCCCCGCCCATTCGCCGACCACGGCCATGCGTGTGTCGCCATTGTCGCCCGACAGCGCGAAGCGCGCTTCGCCGCGAACGCGAACGCGCCCGATGCGCGCGTTGGCGAGCAGCGTGGCCATCAGATTGTCGGGCGGGTCGGGGCCGACGGGCACTTTCGTCCGGCTCCAGTCGAGCTGGCCGGTAAAGGTGAGAGCGCGGAAACTCGCCGATGCGCGCGCGCTCGCCTCGATACTGTCGATTCCCGACCATCGCTCGACCTGCCGCACATCGAAATGCAGCGGCAGGATCGTCTGCCCCAGTTTCACCGACTGATCGACGGAAATCGAAGTGATGCCGCCGATCCCGGAAGACAGGCGGTCCGAGACGAACCCGCCCCAGCCGCGCATCGCATCGGCGCGGACATAGGTTTCGCCGAACGCCGCAAGCCAGCTCGCGCGCGCCGCGACGCCGCCGTTACCCGCGTAGCTGCCACCGACCTCGAGCAGCGTCGGCCCGATCGACCGCCGCAGCGCGACCTCCCCATAATTATGGCGGACATTCTCGATCAGCAGACTGTGCACATAGGCCGCCACCGATGTCCGGGTATCGAGCCCGCGCTCGATCCCCGCGGTTCCGCGCCAGCCGCGCCGGAAGGCACCGCGCCTCTGATTTCCGAACTCGATCAGGTCGGCGTTTTCCTGCGCGAACCCCGCCCAATACCAGGTCTGCCGCGGCGGGATCGAATCCATGCCAACCTGAACCTGTCTGATTTCGCGCCGTATCTGCCCCTGCGGCCCGTAAAGCACGATCTCGAAGCGGTTCGCACCATATTGCAGCGGCACGTCGACGAACTCGTAGCGGCCGTCGCCGTTCGGGCTCGTGAACGCCAGCAGCTGCCCGTTGCGATAGAGCTCGGCATCCCAGCCCGCGGGCAGATCGCCGCGGAACGTCGTCCGGTCGAATGCGTCGGGCCGCTCGACCGGCCGATTGGTCAGCACCGCGCCGCGCCCCGGCGCCGACGCTGCGACGATGCCGGTCGACAGCAGGCTGACATCGCCAACGCCATAATGGGTTGCCTTCAGCGGGCCGAGCAGCCGCCCCTCGGGGTCGGTACGATAGAGCCGCATCCGCAAACTGTCGGGCACGCCCTCATTGTCCGACGACAATCGCGCGTCGAAGCTCTGCGCGAGCACCTCGCCCGCCGCGAAAATCTCGTAGCGTCCCTGCACATGGGAACCGCCGCGCCTGTCCGACACGACGCCCGCCGAGGCGACGATATCGACCGATGGCGTCGCCCACGCCTGATACGGCCGCGCCGCCTGCGGCAGGCTCGCAAGATCGAACTGCGCCTGCGGACGGATCGACGCGGCACGGGCGCGCCGTTCGGCCGCGAGCTGGAACGGCAGCTTGTCCTTGGCATCGACGCGCAGCACCGCGTTCGACAAATCGGCGATCAACGGCACACCGAGCCACGCGTTCAGGCTGTCGAGGTCGACGCACCAGCCCGCCGGCGTATCGCGGATCGTCGTCGCGCCGATGCGGAAACCCTCGCTCCCCGCGCGCACCTCGCCCGCGTCGCGATCGATTATCAGACCGCGCCGCTCGTCGAAGACCCAGCCGGTTGCGCGGCGCAACTTCCGGTCGACGCGCACCGCAAGGTCGAGCGCGAGCACGACATCGCCCAGATCGACGCAGAGGCCCTGCGGAGTCCGATAGCCGCGCACGCCGTCGCCGAGCCGGTACTGGCCCGAGCGCACATCGAACAGCCAGCCGTCATCCTCATTCGGCGCCCAATTGTCCGCGAGCGCAACCGGCTTCGTCTCGACCGCGACGGCGCCGGCGGAAGATGCCCCCGCCAGCGCCAGCGCGGCCAATGCCGCCGTCATCCATCGGAAAAGCGCCGCACGGATCATCGTCCGGCCCGCCTCGTTCCGGCGCTATCCCGTCATTTCACCACCCGCTCGGCCTCGTCGATCGTGCCGCCGCCGATCTCGCGGTCCTCCGAATAGCGGATATGCACCGGCCCTTTCAGCTTCGCCGCGATCTCGCCCGGGACACGAAGCGACACATTGCGCGCGTCGATCTCGGGATAGACGGCGATGCCGCGCGCGACGAGCAGCGGCTCGGCAACTCCCGGGCGCGTCACCTCGATATCGCCATAGACCGATCGGCTGCCCGTCCGCGAAAGGCCGAAATTGAACGCCGGCCCGTCGGCGCCCTCGCTCACCCATGCCTCGCCGATCGACGCTTCGGCCCCGAGGTCGCCGACGCGCACGATCACCGGGATCGTGATGCCATAGATCGGCGTCAGCGCGATCGACACCCCCGTGGCTGCCGGCTTCGCCTCCGGCGTCCCCGCCGGCGCCGCGTCGGGAACCGAACGGAACAGCATATGCGCGCGATATTCGCCCGCGGGCAGGCCTTCGGGCACGCGCACCCCGACGCGCACGACCTGCGGCTGGTTCGGTGGAAGCGTGACACGCCGCGGGCTGAAAACGATCATGTCGAGCGCCGCGCGCTCGGCGGGCGTGACATTCTCCTCGGCGATCTCGTCCAGCCCACCCTCGGCGGTCATTCGCTTGATCTCGAGGCTGATGCGATAGGTCGCGGGCTCGCTGCCGATATTGTTGAGCACCACTTCGGTCCCGCGCGATCCGTCGAGGATGACGCGCGTCGGCGCGACGAGCAGGTCGCCCGCGGCCAGCGCGGGCAATGCCGCGGTGCCGAACGCAACCGCTGCGAACAGGCCAAAGGCCTTCACATGGCGAAACATTGGATACGATCCCCACAATCGTCCGGGAGCCGGCCCCACACCGTCCCGATGGTCGCATCCTGCCTGCGCCAACATGGTTGATATTTCGCTAACCACCGATGCCATGGGCAAAAAAGGGGTCGCCGGACGTACGCCGGCGACCCCATTTCAACGGCTGGCGGATCTTGGCCCGCCAGGCCCCCCGAATTTACTGATAGTTGGCGGTGACGTTGAACGTCCCCGAATAGTCGCCCGACGCCTGGTTGGCGCCGACGCTCAGCGTGCCGCCGACCTGGAAGCTGCCGCCGGTGGTGCCCGGGCCATTGGTCAGCGTCACCGACGCCGCCGAATAGGTCAGCGTCGACGTCATCGAACCGCCGAGCGAACCATTGAGCGTCACGCTCGAATCGCCGCCGACCAGAACGACCGCATTGTTGGTGCCCTGAATGTCGAAGTTCGCCGCGGTCGTCGTCCCCGTGCAGGTCAGCCCCGCCCCGCAGTTCGGGGCGCCGGCCGGCGACACGGTGACCGTCGAAGCGGTCGCGCCGCTGATGATCGTCGCATATTGCAGGTCGCTGGTCTTGGTGAGCGTGATCTGACGCAGGATCTTGGCCGTGGCCGTGCCCGTCGCCGAGGCCGCCTGCGCCGCCTGGGCGTTCATGGCGAGAGCAGCAATCGCGGCGCCCAGAAGGGCGCGCTTCATTCCGGATTTGCGCATATGATTTGGTCCCTTGATACCGAAAAACACGGTCGAATTTCGAATGGATATCCCACCCCATTCGCCGACCTGTTTAGCCGCGACCTGTTCAGGCTTTGCCAGCAATCTCGGTTAACAGCGCGGCAAGGACTGGCGCGCATCGACCAATATATTCTTATAAAATCAATATATTATATTGAATTTTGAGGCGATGCGGGGACGGTTCTTCCGGCACCGACGGCCCGGACTGGTACATCTTGACGCCAATGATGGCGCGAATCAGATCCCCTCGCCCGAGAGCCGCTGACAGATCATGTCGAGCTGGTCGAGCGACGCGAATTTCAGCGTCAGCGCGCCCTTGCCCTCGCCGGCATATTGAATCCCCACCCCGATGCCGAGCAGTTCGGAAAGATGGCGCTCGACCGCGACGATGTCGGGGTCGCGCCCGCCATCGGCACTTTTGTATTCGAGCGGCCCCTTGCGCGGCGCGGCGCCGCCCTTGCCCGCGCGCACCAGCGCCTCGACCGCGCGCACCGACAAGCCCTCTTTCGCGACGCGGCGCGCGATCGCTTCGGCGTCGTCGGCGCCGATCAGCGCACGCGCATGCCCCATCGCGAGCGATCCGTCGCCGACCAGCGCCTGCACGCTCGCGGGCAGGTCGAGCAAGCGCATCAGGTTGGCGACATGGCTGCGCGATTTGCCGACGAGCTTCGCCAGCGCTTCCTGATTATGCCCGAAATCGTCGATCAGCCGGCGATAGGCACTCGCCTCTTCGATCGCGTTGAGGTCCTGCCGCTGGATATTCTCGACCAGCGCGATCTCATAGGTCGCGGCATCGTCGAGTTCGCGCACGAGCGCGGGGATCTGGTGCAGCCCCGCGCGTTGCGCCGCACGCCAGCGCCGTTCGCCTGCGACAAGCTGATAGCCTTCGCCATCGGGGGATCGACGCACGATGATCGGCTGCAAAAGCCCGCGCAGCGCGATCGAATCGGCGAGTTCGGCGATCGCATCCTCGTCGAAATGGCGGCGCGGCTGCCCGGGCAGCGGACGAATCGCCCCCACGGGAACATGCTGTACCGCGTCGCCCGGCACCGGCACCGCGCGGGCGGCGGCGCCCTGCGGCGCGAGTACCGGCGCCTCGACCGCGGCGTCGCCGAACAGGGCGTTCAGCCCGCGGCCGAGCCCCGAAGGGCGCTTTCGAATCGGCGTTACGCCATTTTCCTTATCATTATCAGACATTTATGCTGCCTTCCGGATCTCGGGGAGGCGATCGATCAATTCGCGCGCGAGTGCGATATAAGCCGCCGACCCGGCGCAGCGATGATCGTAGATCAGCGCCGGCAGCCCATGACTCGGTGCTTCGGACAGGCGGACGTTGCGCGGGATCACCGTATCGAACACCACGGGACCCAATACTTCGCGGACATCGTCCGATACCTGATCGGTCAGCCGGTTGCGGCGATCGAACATGGTGAGCGCGACGCCGAGGATCGACAATTTCTGGTTGAAGCGTTCGCGCACGCGCTCGACCGTGGTGAGCAGCTGGCTGAGCCCCTCGAGCGCGAAAAATTCGCACTGCAGCGGCACGATCAGCGATTCGGCGGCGATCAGCGCGTTGAGCGTCAGCATACCGAGCGACGGCGGACAGTCGATCAGGCAGATATCCCACTGCCCCGCTTCGGCGCCCGACAGCGCCTGCCGCAACCGCTGCAGCCGGTCCTGAAATTCGATCAGTTCGATTTCGGCCCCCGACAGATCGACCGTCGCGGTGACGATGTCGAGGCGCGGCACCGCGGTCGGAATCGCGCATTCGGCGATCGTCGCGTCGCCGCGGAGCAGTTCATAGCTCGAAAGTTCGCGCTGCGACTGCTTGATCCCGAGCCCCGTCGAGGCATTGCCCTGCGGATCGAGGTCGATGATCAGCGTGCGCCAGCCCGTCGCCGCGAGCGCGGTGGCCAGATTGATCGCCGTCGTCGTCTTGCCGACTCCACCCTTCTGGTTCGCCACGGCAATGCGGATCATCGCTTTCCTCGCTGTTTTGCGCCGATCTGCCCATCACCGACCAATATCTGGCTCTCGGCGTCGGTGCGGCTCTGTTCCACGTGGAACATTCTCTGCCACGCCTCCGGCAGCAACGCCAGTTCCTTAACCGCGTTTCGCCCCTTTGGCAGCAACCAGCGCGTCGATTCGGTGGAAAAACGGGTGGATAAGCCGATCAACCGGTCGATCGGGGCAAAGGCGCGCGCGCTGATCGTCGCCGCAGGACGCGTTTCGACGCGTTCGAGCGGCGCCTCGGCAACCTCGACATGCCCTAGATCGAGCTCGGCGGCGACCGCGCGCAGGAAATCGCAGCGCCGCCTGCGCGATTCGACGAGCAATATCGGCCGCGCGCACAGGATCGCGACAACGAGGCCGGGCAATCCCGGCCCGCTTCCAAGGTCGATCCAGAGCCCCTCGCCTTCGCGCGTATCGAGCGACAGAAGCTGCGCGCTGTCGGCGATATGGCGCACCCAGATCGTCGGGATCGTCGACGCCGCGATCAGATTCTGCTGCGCATTCTCGGCGATGAGCATCTGGGCGAAGCGCTCGAGCCGGGCCCATTGCGCGGCGGTCGGTGAGAGCGCATCCGCAATCCAGGTGCGCGCCGCTTCCTCATTTTCCAGAATCTCGTCGTGGGAACTCACCGCCGTCCATCCTTCATCTCGTCATTCCCGTCGCGCCGGCTTCTGCGCGTGGACCCCGTTTGATCCTCAGCCTTTGCGCCCTTGCGCAAAACATTGAAACCCCACTTTCTCACCCTCGAACGAGCCACGTGTCTCGTTCGACTTGATCCGGGGTCCACAACGACGAAGAGGCGATAGAATCCCGGGTCCCAAGCCCAAGAGGAGCGAAGGTCTGGAACCGACCGGTAGTTGCCGTTGCGTCTTAAAGTGTCCGTTCGCATCGAGCGAAGTCGAGATGCCCCTCGGGCCAGGCGTTTCCTCGATGGGTGTCTCGACTTCGCTCGACACGAACGGAAAGAGGGGAACGGTTGAAATCGGCCGGAAGGTGACCTACCCATCCCCGTCACCCGGACTTGATACGGGATCCCGGGTCAAGCCCGGGATGACGAAGGGTGAAAGGGCGCGTCCGCTTCCCACCCCGAAACTGACACCCTCAACGCCGACCCGAAAGCTTAAGCCGCCCGCCGCCGGCTGTGCACCATGATCGCGGTCAGCGCCGCCGGCGTCACCCCGTCGATCCGCGCCGCCTGCCCGAGCGTCTCGGGACGCGCCTTCGTCAGCCGTTCGACCATCTCGCGCGACAATCCGCCGATCGCGGCATAATCGAGCGCAGGGTCGAGCGCGATCGCCTCGTTCGCCGCAAGTGCGCGCAGTTCGGCATCCTGCCGCGCGATATAGGGCGCATAATGCGCGTCCTCGGCGACCTCCGAAAGAATGGTGTCATCGATTTCGTCGAGTTCGGGCGCGAGCCGCGCCAGCGCCGCCATCGTCATGTCGGGATAGCGCAGCAGGTCGATCCGCTTGCGTGCGATCCCGTCGCCGGGCAGCGCAAGCCCGATCGCGGCATAATCGGCGGTCGCCACCGGCGCATCGAGCAGCGCTTCGGCTCGCGCGCGCGCGGCCTGCCGCGCCGCGAACAGCGCCGCGGTCGCCGGGCGAACGAGCCCGAGTTCGATGCCCTTCGGCGTCAGCCGCGTCGCGGCATTGTCGGCGCGCAGCCGCAGCCGATATTCGGCGCGCGCGGTGAGCATCCGGTACGGCTCGGTCACCCCCTGCAGCACCAGATCGTCGACCATCACCCCGATATAGGATTCGGACCGGTCGAGAATCAGCGGCGCGCGGCCCTGCGCGGCGAGCGCGGCATTGGCGCCCGCGACCAGCCCCTGCGCCGCCGCTTCCTCATAGCCGGTCGTGCCGTTGATCTGCCCCGCGCACCACACCCCCGGCATCGCGCGCACCTGCAACGTCCGGTCGAGCGCGCGCGGATCGATATGATCATATTCGACCGCATAGCCCGGCACGACCATCTCGACCGTTTCGAGCCCTTCCATCGTACGCAGCATCGCGAGCTGGATGTCGGCGGGAAGCGAGGTCGAAATCCCGTTCGGATAGACCAGAAACGAATCGAGCCCCTCGGGTTCGAGAAAAACCTGGTGCCCGTCGCGGTCGGCAAAGCGGTGGATCTTGTCTTCGATCGACGGGCAATAGCGCGGCCCGGCCGCGCCGATCGCCCCCGTGAACAAGGGCGAGCGATCGAGATTCGCCGCGATGATCGCGTGGCTTTCGCTATTCGTGCGCGTGATCGCGCAGAAAATCTGCGGCACCATCCGCGCGCTGTTCCACGTGGAACAGGTCCAGTTCGCCCCCTCGGCGCTGTCCGACGCCTGTTCGTCGAGCCGCGCCCAGTCGATCGTGCGCCCGTCGAGCCGTGGCGGCGTCCCCGTCTTGAGCCGCGCCATCGGCAGGTCGGCGGCGCGGAGCTGTCCGGCGAGCCGATGCGCCCCGGCCTCGCCGATGCGTCCGCCCTCCATCCGCTCCTCGCCGCGGAACAATTTCCCGCCGAGGAAGGTGCCGGTCGCGAGCACGACCGCGCCCGCGATCAGAACCGAGCCGTCGGCGAGTTCGAGGCCTTCGACGCGAGCGTCGTCCGACAGCCGCAACGCTGCCGCCTCGCCCGCGACGACAGCGATATTTTCCTCGGCCGCGAGCAGCGTCTGGATCGCCTCGCGATAGAGTTTGCGGTCGGCCTGGATACGCGGCCCCTGCACCGCCGCACCTTTCGACGCGTTGAGCATGCGGTAATGGATCGCCGCGCGATCGGCGGCGCGCGCCATCCAGCCGTCGAGCGCGTCGACCTCGCGCATCAGATGGCCCTTGCCGAGCCCGCCGATCGCCGGGTTGCACGACATCGTGCCGATCAGCGCGGGGTCGAAACTGACGAGCGCGACGCGCGCACCAAGCCGCGCCGCCGCGGCGGCGGCCTCGGTTCCGGCGTGCCCACCGCCGACGACGATGACATCGAAAATGGCTGGATCGTGCATGATTGCCGCGCCCTTAGCGCAAAGCGCGTCCCGAATCCACCGCGCCGCATTCGACGCGATGTTTCACGTGGAACATCATTTGCCGATGCAGAAACGCCCGAACAGCGCGTCGAGCATCTCCTCGACCCCCGCGCGCCCGGTGATCCGGTCGAGCGCGGTCGCGGCAAGCCGGAGCCGTTCGGCGACCAGGATCAGGTCGCCCGCCTCGCGCGACCCTCGCTCGACCGTCAGCCACTCGCGCGCCTCGGCGAGCGCCGCGCGCTGGCGCTGACGCAGCGCCGCCTCGCCCTCGCGCGGCAACAGCGTCCGCGCCATGTCAACGATATAGCGGTGCAGCCGGTCCATCCCCTCGCCCGTCGCCGCAGACAGAATCAGGTCGCAGTGCGCCGCCTCGGCTTCAGCCGCAGCATCGCCCCGCCAGCGATCGGCCTGCGCCGCGATCAGGATCGCGCGCGGATGGTCGGGCACGTCTTTCGGCGGCCCGAGCCAGAGCAGGATATCGGCGCCCTCGACCGCGGCCTTTGCGCGGTCGATCCCGATCGCCTCGATCCGATCGGCACCTTCGGCCCGGATCCCCGCGGTGTCCGAAAAGCGCATCGCGATCCCGTCGAGCGCGAGCGGGGTTTCGATGACATCGCGCGTCGTTCCCGCGACCGGCGACACGATCGCCAGCTCACGCTGCGCCAAACTATTGATCAAAGTGGATTTTCCGGCATTCGGCGGTCCCGCGATCACCACCGAAAGCCCCTCCGCGATCACCTCCGCCGCCGGCCGCGCCAGCCATATGCCCAGCTCATCCGCAAGGTCACCCATCCCCGAAATCAGGCGCCGCGCGACACCTTCGCCAACTTCGACATCATCCTCGTCGGCAAAGTTCAGCTCGGCCTCGGCCCCCGCCATCAGCCCGAGCAAACGCTCCTGCCATCCGGCAACCGCGCGCGACACATGCCCGCTTGCCATGCCCAGCGCCTGCACCCGCTGGCTCTCGGTTTCGGCCGCGAGCAGATCGGCCAGCCCCTCGGCTTCGGCGAGGTCGATCCGCCCGTTCTCAAACGCGCGCCGCGTAAATTCTCCCGCCAGCGCGGGCCGCAGATCGGGTATCGCGCCAAGCGCCGCTTCGACGGCAGCGACCACCGCGCGCCCGCCGTGCAGGTGCAGTTCGGCGAGATCCTCGCCCGTCGCCGTCGCCGGCCCCGGAAACCAGAGAATGAGCGCGCGGTCGAGCGGCGCGCCATTCGCGTCGCTGAGCGCCGCGAGCGACGCCTGCCGCGGCGCCGGCAAGCGCCCCGCCAATGCCTTCAGCGCCGCTCCCGCCGCCGGGCCACTGACGCGCACGACGCCGATCGCCGCCGGCGGCATCCCGCTCGACAGTGCGAAAATCGTATTATTTACAATCTCTTGGTTCAGTTCTTGCGCCCTTTGGCGGGCTTGTCATCGTCGGCCGCATCGGCCGATTTCGAACCACCCATCAAACCGCCGCCGAACTGGCCGAGCAGTGACTGGACGAGTTCGAGCCCGCTGCCGCCCATCGGAACCCACGTCTTGACCATCGACTGGACCAGGTCGGGGGTAATTCCCTTCGCCATCAATTCCTTGACGCGGTCGAGATAGATATCGTGCAGCGGCTCGAGGTCGGGAAGCCCGAACAGGCGCCGCGCCTCTTCGGGGGTGCAATCGATCTCGATATTGAACTTCATCGCCTGTCTCCGCCCCGAAAATGCCGGTTTGCCGTTGAGCCGTGGCCGCAGCCCCGCTAGCTTCGCGCTTTCACAGCAAAGAAGCAAGAGACAGGAGAGCTCCCCGAATGGCCGCGACCAACACCTCGATCCCCGCACTCGACGGGACGAACGAAATTCCCGCCTATGTCGCGCGTCCCGACGCCGACAGTTCGCGCGCGATCATCGTCATCCCCGAAATTTTCGGGATCAACGAAGGGATTCGCAAGAAATGCGACGACTGGGCGGCCGAGGGCTATCTGGCGATCGCCCCCGACATCTTCTGGCGTTTCGCGCCCGGCGTCGAACTCAACCCCGACATCGAATCCGAGCTGCAGGAGGCCTTCGGCTATTTCGGCCAATATGATGCCGACGACGGGGTGAAGGATATCGAGGCGGCGATCCGCTGGCTGCACGGCCAGGGCGCGGGCAAGGTCGGCGCGGTCGGCTTCTGCCTCGGCGGCCGTCTCGCCTATATGACCGCGGCGCGCACCGATATCGACGCATCGGTCGGCTATTATGGCGTCATGATCGACCAGATGCTGAACGAAAGCCACGCGATCGCCCGTCCGCTGATGCTCCACATCCCGACCGAGGATCATCTGGTCGACCATGACGCGCAGAAGAAGATCCACGAAGGGCTCGATCCGCATCCGAAGGTCACGCTCCACGACTATGCGGGGCTCGATCATGGCTTCGCTGCGACGATGGGCAACCGCCGCAACGAGGATGGCGCGCAGCTCGCCGACGGCCGCACCCGCGCCTTCTTCGCCGAGCATCTTTCATGAACGCGCCGCACCCGGGTCTCGCCGCCTGGCACGCCTATATGGCAGACGGCGGCGACCCGCAGGCCTTGCGGGAGCTACTCGCCGAGGACGCCGTGTTCCACTCGCCCGTGGTCCACACGCCGCAGGAAGGCCGTGACAAGGTCTTCGCCTATCTCCACGCCGCGAGTCATGTTCTCGGCGGCGACGATTTCCGCTATCTGCGCGAGATCGTCGCCGGCGATCAGGCGATGCTCGAGTTCCAGAGCGAACTCGACGGCATCCGGATCAACGGCGTCGACATCATTACCTGGAACCATGAAGGAAAGATAAGCGATTTCAAGGTGATGGTGCGCCCGCTCAAGGCGATCAACAAGGTCTGGGAAAAGATGGCGGAGATGCTCGCGGAACAGGCGGGCCGATAACGGGCCGTACGGTGCTCCGCTGGATCGCCTTCCCCGTCCTCCTCGCCGCGGCGGCATTCGCGGCGTGGTGGGCGCCCGCACGCTGGACGCTGCTGCTCTGGATCCCGCTCCTCCTCCTCGCCGCCTATGATGCGGTTCAGCGCCATCACAGCCTCCGCCGCAACTTTCCGCTCATCGCGCGCATCCGCTGGCTATTCGAGGAGGTTCGCCCCTTCCTCTACGCCTATGTCGTCGAGGGTCCGTTCGACGGACGGCCCTTTACGCGTGCCGAGCGCGATATCGTCTATGCGCGCGCGAAGGGCGAGCTCGACAGCCATCCCTTCGGTACCGAACTCGACGTCTATTCGGACGAATATGAGTGGATGAGCCACAGCATCGCGCCGGCGACAGAGCCCGACCGCACGCAACGCGTGCTCGTCGGCAGCCCGCAATGCACGCGGCCCTATGCCGCCGCCCCGCTCAACATCTCGGCGATGAGCTTCGGTTCGCTCGGCGCCAATGCGATCGAGGCGCTCAATCGCGGCGCGCATCTCGGTAATTTCTATCACGATACCGGCGAAGGCGGCTTCAGCCCCTATCACCGCATCCACGGCGGCGACGTCGTGTGGGAACTCGGCAGCGGCTATTTCGGCTGCCGCGACGGTGACGGCCGTTTCGACCCCGAACGCTTTCGCGACGCCGCGCAAAACGACCAGATACGGATGATCGAGATCAAGCTCAGCCAGGGCGCGAAGCCCGGCCACGGCGGCGTCCTCCCGGGACCCAAGGTCAGCAGCGAAATCGCCGCGACACGCGGCGTTCGCGAGGGTCATGACTGTATCTCGCCCGCCTCGCACTCGGCCTTCTCGACTCCGATCGAAATGATATTGTGGGCGGCCAGACTGCGCGAATTGTCCGGCGGCAAGCCCGTCGGGATCAAATTATGCGTCGGCCAGCCGCACGAGATCTATGCCGTCATGAAGGCGATGATCGAGACCGGGGTCCGCCTCGACTTCATCGTCGTCGACGGCGCCGAGGGCGGCACCGGCGCCGCTCCTGTCGAATTTTCGAACAGCATCGGCATGCCATTGAGAGAGGGCCTCATCTTCGTGCGCAATGCGCTCGTCGGCTGCGGGCTCAAGGAAGAGATCAGGGTCGCCGCGTCGGGCAAGGTCCACTCGGGCGCGGGGCTCGCGATGAATTGCGCATTGGGCGCCGACTGGTCGAACGCTGCGCGCGCCTTCATGTTCACGCTGGGCTGCGTCCAGTCGCTCAAATGCCACACCGACCAATGCCCGACCGGCGTCGCGACGCAGGATCCCGGCCGCCAGCGCGGACTGGTCGTCGAGGACAAGGCGGAGCGCGTGCGCCGCTTTCAGGCTGCGACGGTCAACGCACTCTGGGATATCAGCTCGGCAATGGGGCTCGAATCGCCCTGGCAGATCCAGCCGCACCATCTCCACGAGCGGCTCAATTCGGCACGCTCGGATTCGATCGACCGCATCTATAAATTCTACGCGCGCGGCGTGCTGCTCGAGGATCCGGGCTCGGTCGCGGGTGCCCGCTATTGGGCGATGGCCCGCGCCGACAGCTTCCGCGCAGCGCTCTAGATCAGGCTGAGTTCCGCCAGCTCGCGATAGAGTTCGGGTGGCAGATCGGCGAGCCCATCGCCCTCATCTACAGCTTTTGGCGCGTCGCTGTCGGCAAGGTAACGCCAACCCTGATGCGCGCGTTTGGGCTGCGGATGAATCCGCTCGAGCGCCGCCACACAGACGATATCGATCCGCCCGTCGCTCCGGTCGTCGAAGCGCAGGATTTCGACGCGCGCGACGAGCGTGTGCTTGACGATGAAATGCAGCTTGCCCCCGATCAGCTCGTCGGCGCGCTTCGGTTTGAAGCGCGTCGTGAAACGGATCTCGCCGTCTTGCGCATAGGTGACGATCCGCGCCTGCAGCGCCGGATAGTCGGCGCAGCCGACGGCGACGCGGGTCATATGAAGCTGGGACATGCGCTGAAGATGGGAACGGACAAGAAAAAAGCCAGCCCCGCGAAGGACTGGCTTTTCCTTTTTAGCCGAACAGCGTCCCGATCCCGACGCCGGGATCGACCCAGCCTTCGTAGATCATCTTGACCGCGACATAGACGATCACCGCGAGGCCGATATAGGCGATCCAGCGGTAACGCTCGATATATTTGGCGATGATGTTCGCCGCGACGCCCATCAGCGCGACGGCAAAGATCAGACCGACGATCAGGATTCCCGGATGCTCGCGCGCCGCACCGGCAACGGCAAGGACGTTGTCGAGGCTCATCGACACGTCGGCGACGGCCACCGCCCACGCGGCGCCGGCAAAGCTCTTGGCGGGTTTCAGGCCCGAATGCTCGTCGCCGGCAATCTCGGGCGAGCCGTGCGACTGGCCGGCATGGCGCAGCTCGCGCCACATCTTCCACGCGACCCAGATCAGCAGCAGCCCGCCGACGAAGATCAGCCCGACGATCTGCATCAGCTGCGTCACGACGAGTGCGAAGGCGATGCGCAGTACCAGCGCGGCGAGCACGCCGATCAGGATGACCTTCTTGCGCTGGTCGGCGGGCAGCCCCGCCGCGAGCGCACCGACGACGATCGCATTGTCGCCCGCAAGCACGAGGTCGATCATCAGCACCTGCAGGAAAGCCGCGAAGGCCGCGGGTTCGGTGATGTTCGAGAAGTCCTTGACGATCGCGTCCCACATCCCGGCGGGACCGCCGAAACCGCCGGCATGCGCCGCGGCCTGAGTCAGAAATTCCAAAATCACAGCGGCTCTCCGAAATAGCTGACCTCTGGCATAGGGTCATAAAAGCGATGCAGCAACGCCCGCCACTGTGCGTAGCGGTCCGCTTGCCGGAAGCCGTCGCGGTGATCCGCGACCGACCTCCATTCGACCAACAGCAGATAGGCCTGTCCGGTTGCGGTCGGGCGGCAAATTCTGAGTGAGATAAAGCCCGGCGATGCTTCGATCAGCGGCCGCGCTTCGGCGACGGCCGCCTCGAAATCGCCTTCGCTGCCCGCACGGACGTGCAACAAGGCGTGTTCGATGACGGCCAAGGCGCCGGCTTACTGGTTCATGCTGTCGAAGAAATCCTCGTTGGTCTTCGAATCCTTGATCTTGTCGAGCAGGAATTCCATCGCGTCGACGGTGCCCATCTGCATGAGGATGCGGCGCAGCACCCACATCTTGCTGAGCTTGTCCTTCTCGACGAGCAATTCTTCCTTGCGCGTGCCCGACTTGCCGACGTCGAGCGACGGGAAGATGCGCTTGTCGGCGACCTTGCGGTCGAGCACGATTTCCGAGTTACCCGTGCCCTTGAATTCTTCGAAGATAACCTCGTCCATGCGGCTGCCGGTATCGATCAGCGCGGTTGCGATGATCGACAGCGAACCGCCTTCCTCGATGTTGCGCGCGGCGCCGAAGAAGCGCTTCGGACGCTGGAGCGCATTGGCGTCGACACCGCCGGTCAGCACCTTGCCCGACGAGGGGACGACGGTGTTGTAGGCGCGGCCGAGGCGCGTGATCGAATCGAGCAGGATGACGACATCCTTCTTGTGCTCGACGAGGCGCTTCGCCTTTTCGATCACCATTTCGGCGACCTGGACGTGGCGCGTCGCGGGCTCGTCGAAGGTCGAGGAGACGACTTCGCCGTTCACACTGCGCTGCATGTCGGTGACTTCCTCGGGACGTTCGTCGACGAGGAGGACGATGAGGTAGACCTCGGGGTGGTTGTCGGTGATCGCCTTGGCGATATTCTGCAGCAGCACCGTCTTGCCGGTGCGCGGCGGCGCGACGATCAGCGCGCGCTGGCCCTTGCCCTGCGGGCTGACGAGGTCGATCACGCGCGCCGACTTGTCCTTGACGGTCGGGTCGACGGTATCGAGCGACAGCTTCTGGTTCGGATAGAGCGGGGTGAGATTGTCGAAATTGACGCGGTGGCGCACCGCTTCGGGATCGTCGAAATTGACCTTGATCAGCTTGGTGAGCGCGAAATAGCGCTCGCCGTCGCGCGGGGCGCGGATCTCGCCCTCGACGGTGTCGCCGGTGCGCAGGCCGTATTTGCGGACCTGGTTCGGCGAGACATAGATGTCGTCGGGGCCGGCGAGATAGTTGGCGTCCGACGAGCGCAGGAAACCGAACGAGTCGGGGAGAACCTCGATCGTGCCCGACCCGATGATTTCCTCGCCCTCTTCGGCGAGTTCTTTCAGGATCGAGAACATCAGATCCTGCTTGCGCAGCGTCGATGCGCTCTCGACGCCCAGTTCTTCCGCCATTTCGACGAGCTGGGCGGGCGCTTTGGTTTTGAGTTCTTTAAGATGCATTGGATGGATTCCAGATAGGTATTCGGGAGAAAACAGGACGTAATCGCGTTGCACCGCCGGGGTGCCTATCCGGCCGTGGGACGACCGTTTGATAGCTTCGGCACGGGGGACGCGCCGCCCGTGTGGAACGGGGTTGAATCGCCCCTATAACCGGGCCGGGTTCAAGTCAATCGGGCAGCGCCAATCGGATGGATTCGCCGGTTTGTGCTTCTTTCGTCACCCCGACCATGTCGGGCACGACGATGAGAATTATGGTCGCACGACCACGAGGATCACGATGATCGCCGCGGCGATGCCGGGAACCTCGTTGAGCAGACGAAGCTGTTTTTCGGTAAGCGGGCGCTCGCCTTTCTTCAGCTTTTTGAAATAGCCGATCATCCAGCCGTGATAGCCCGACAGCGCAATCACGAGCAGAAATTTGGCGATGAACCAGCCTTCGCGCCAATAGTCGCCGTTGAAGGCGAGCATCAGCCCGAAGATCCAGACGATGATCAGCGACGGGTTCAGGATGATCCGTCGCAGCCGGTCCTCGCGCTCGATCCACTTCCTGTCCTCGTCGGACCCGACGGGCGCCTGATGATGATAGACGAAAAAGCGCGGCATCATGAACAGGCCGGCCATCAGGAAGATAACGAAAATGATATGCGCGGCTTTGACCCAAAGCATCGTCGCCCCCAGAAAACCAGCCAGTTCCATAGATTACCCGCCGCGAACGCGTCTGATCAGATGCTCGACATGGGCGATCGGCGTGTCGGGCACGATCCCATGGCCGAGATTGAAGATATGGGGACGCGACGGGAAGGCTGCAAGGATGCGGTCGATCGCCGTATCGAGCGCATCGCCGCCCGCGACGAGCGCGAGTGGGTCGAGATTGCCCTGCACCGGCAGATGCGGCGGCAGAGCGGCGTCGGCCCATGCGGGATCGACCGTCTCGTCGAGCCCGATCGCATCGACGCCGGTTTCGTCGGCATAGGCACGCAGCTTGCCGCCCGCGCCCTTCGGAAAGCCGATCACCGGCGTATCGGGGTGAAGCGCCCTGAGCCGGCGGACGATTTCGGCATTGGGCGCGATCACCCATTGCTCATATTGCGCCGGCGACAGGCTGCCCGCCCAACTGTCGAACAGTTGCACGGCATCGACGCCGTTTTCGATCTGGCCCGACAGATAGGTGACGGTCAGATCGACGATCGCGTCGATGATCGCGCCGAACGCCTGCGGGTCGCCGAAAGCGAGCCGCCGCGCAGCCGCCTGATCCTTCGACCCCTGCCCCGCCACCATATAGGTCGCGACCGTCCACGGGCTTCCTGCGAAGCCGAGAAAGGTCGTCTCGGGCGGTAGCGCTGCCGCGACGCGCGTGACGGTTTCATAGACGGGGTCGAGCCGCTGCGGGGCCGCTTCGAGCGACGCCAATGCGCTGTCGACGAGCGGCGGCGCGAGCCGCGGCCCCTCGCCCGCCTCGAACCACAGATGCTGGCCGAGCGCGTGCGGAATGACGAGAATGTCCGAAAAGAGGATCGACCCCTCGAAGCCGAAGCGCCGGATCGGCTGGAGCGTCACTTCGGCCGCGGCTTCGGGATCGTAGCAGAGCTCGAGAAAGCCGCCCTTGGTTTCGCGAAGGGCGCGATATTCGGGCAGATAGCGTCCGGCCTGGCGCATCAGCCAGAGTGCGGGATGCTCCTGACGCACCCCGCGCAACGTAGCCAGCAGCTTCTTCGGTGACGCCTTCACGCGGCCCCTCTTTCTCTCTTCAATATATATTTAAAGATATTTGTGGTGGTTTGTAGGTCGGCGGACAAGCGCGGCTTTAGGCCCGGGCGCCCCTTTTGCCAACAGCTTGACTCGGCACCCTGCCGATGAAGCTGCGGAGTCGCGAACCGCCATTCCCGCAATCCACAGCCTGTGGACAAGATTCATCCCTTGTGGATAAGCCGCAGAGCGGAATCGACACGTCGGGGGATGGATCCCCGATCCCGAAATCATCCCTGCGCTTATGCAGAAACTTGTCCACAGGTGGTCAGAACGCTTCGCGGCTTGCCTTTTTCGGCGCTTTCCCGCCATGGTGCCGCGATGGGCCGGCTCCACCTGCATCTCATATCCGACTCCACGGGCGAGACACTCGAAAATATCGCCAAGGCGGCGATCGCGCAGTTCGACGATGTCGAGGTCGTGCGTCATTTCTGGCCGATGGTGCGATCGGAATCGCATCTCGACCGCATCATGGCCGAGGTGCAGGCGAGCCCCGGGATGATCCTCTTCACCCTCGTCAACGGCGAACTGCGCGTCAGCCTCGAACGCCGCGCGAGCGCGCAGGGTCTGCCGACGGTTGCGGCGCTCGACGCGGTCACCGACGCGCTGTCGCGGATGCTCGGGCAGGAAGCCAAGGCGCGCCCCGGCCGCCAGCATCAGCTCGACGCCGCATATTTCGCGCGCGTCGAGGCGATCCAGTTCACTGTCGCGCACGACGACGGCATCGGCTGGGAAAATTGGGAACAGGCCGACATCGTCCTCGCCGGCGTGTCGCGAACGTCGAAAACCCCGACGAGCATCTATCTCGCCAACCGCGGTTTCAAGACCGCGAATATCCCGATCGTCCCCGAATCGCCGCCGCCCGATGCGCTCTTCAATCTGAAGCGTCCGATGGTCGTCGGCCTCACCACCGGGCTTGACCGTCTTGTCCAGGTCCGTCGCAATCGCCTGCTATCATTGAACCAGGCGCCCGAAACCGCCTATGTCGACGACGAGCGCGTGAAGGCCGAACTCGCTTTCGCGCGGCGCATGTTCGCCGACAATGGCTGGCCGGTGATCGACGTGACGCGCCGCTCGATCGAGGAAACCGCCGCCGCGGTGATCAAGCTCGTCGAAGATCGTAGCGCCGCATGACGCTCCTTCTTGCCTCGCAAAGCAGCGGCCGTGCCGCGATGCTCCGCGCCGCCGGGCTCGTCTTCGAAACGAGTGCGGCGCATGTCGACGAGGAAGCGCTCACCGCTTCGCTGCTCGCCGCGGGCCAGACCCCGCGCAATATAGCCGATGCGCTTGCCGAGGCCAAAGCCGTCAAGATCTCGTCGCGCCTGCCCGGCGTCACCGTGCTCGGTGCCGATTCGACGCTCGCACTCGACGACGGGTCGATGCTGTCGAAACCCGAAAGCCCGGAGGAGGCTGCGGATCATCTCCGCCGCATGGCGGGCGCGCGTCACCGGCTGTTCAGCGCCGCGGTCGCTGCGCGCGACGGGGCGCCGGTGTGGCGCGCGATCGGCGAGGCGAAGCTCTGGATGCGCCCCTTGTCGGACGCCTTCATCGCCGACTATGTCGCGCGCGAATGGGACAGCATCCGCTGGACCGTCGGCTGTTACGAAATCGAGGGGGCGGGCGTGCAATTGTTCGACCGGGTCGAAGGCGACCCATGGACCATCATCGGCATGCCGATGCTTCCCCTGCTCGCATGGCTCCGCGCGACGGGGCTGGCACTGCAATGAGCACGCCTTATGCAGAAGTGATCGGCGATCCGATCGCGCAGTCGAAATCGCCGCTGATCCACGGCTTCTGGCTCGAAGCGCTCGGGATGACCGGCGATTACCGCCGTGCGCATGTAAAGCCCGAAGACCTCGCCGCCTATATCGGGGAACGCCGCGCCGATCCCGACTGGCGCGGCTGCAACGTCACCATGCCGCACAAGGCGGCGGTGATCGATCTCGTCGACGATCCCGGCGACATCCGCGGTACGATCGGCGCGATGAACACCGTCGTCCGCCAGCCCGATGGCGCGCTGATCGGCACCAACACCGACGCCGCGGGTTTCTATGCACCGCTCGCCGAACTCGATCTCGAGGGCGCACCCGTCGCGGTCGTCGGCGCGGGCGGTGCGGCGCGCGGGGTCCTCTTTGCCCTCGCCCGCGCGAACGTTGGTCCGGTCACCATCCTCAATCGCTCGCCCCTGAAAGCGATGGGACTGCTCGCGACCTTCGGCCTCAAGGGCGATGTCGTCGGGCTCGACGCCCAGCTCCCCCCGGTCTCGCTCCTCGTCAATTCGAGCAGTCTCGGCATGAAGGGCCAGCCGCCGCTTGACCTCGACCTGTCGCCGCTTCCCGACGATGCGATCGTCTACGACCTCGTCTATTCGCCGCTGCGGACCAGGCTGCTCGCCGCCGCCGAGGGCCGCGGGCTCGATACGGTCGACGGGCTCGACATGCTGATCGGCCAAGCCGCGCTCGCCTTCGAGCTCTTCTTTGGTGCTACCCCGCCCGAGGGCCGCGACGAGGAACTCCGCGCGCTGCTGACGGCCGGATAATCGTGAAATGATCCATCGCTTGCGTCCCGGTTCGCGGCTTCGCCGTCCGTTCATTCTCGGCCTCACCGGCTCGATCGGCATGGGCAAGTCGACCGCGGCGGCGATGTTCGAGCGCGAAGGCGTTCCGGTTTTCGACGCCGATGCCGAGGTGCATCGGCTGCAGGGTCCCGGCGGTGCGCTCGTCGCGGCGATCGAGGCGCGTTTTCCCGGCACGACCGGCCCGGACGGCGTCGATCGCCAGAAGCTCGGCGCTCGCGTGCTCGGCAACACCCACGAACTTGCCGCATTGGAATCGATCGTCCATCCGGCGGTAGGCAAGGCACAGAAACGCTTCCTCGCCGAAAACCGCGCGCGCGATGTCGTGGTGCTCGACATCCCGCTGCTCTTCGAAAAGGGCGGCTGGCGCCGCGTCGGCGCGATCGCCGTCGTCTCGGCCCCGGCGTGGATGCAGCGCAAGCGCGTGATGCGCCGCCCGGGCATGACTGCGGCCAAACTGAAGACGATCCGCCGCCTTCAGGTTCCCGATCGCGTCAAGCGGGCCCGCGCCGATTTCATCATCGAAACGGGGCGCCCCAAAAGCGAGACGCATCGCCAGATAAGATTCATCGCCTCTTGTTTCCGCGCCCGATAAGGGCCAGATTACAGACTCGATGCGCGAGATTATTTTCGATACCGAAACCACGGGTTTCGATCCCAAAAGCGGGGACAGGCTGGTCGAAATAGGGTGTGTCGAACTCGTCGACCGCCGCGAAACCGGCGTCACCTTCCATGCCTATTTCAATCCCGAACGCGACATGCCCGCCGCGGCCGAGGCGGTCCATGGCCTGTCGATCCAGTTCCTGTCGGACAAGCCACTGTTCGCGGCGCGCGTCGACGAGCTGATCGAGTTCCTCGGCGATGCGCCGCTCATCGCGCACAATGCCGCCTTCGATTTCGGGTTCGTCAATGCCGAGCTGGCGCGCGCTGGCCGCGGCGGGCTCGACATGGCGCGCATGTGCTGCACGGTGCAGATGGCGCGCAAGCTCCACCCCGGCGCGAAGCACAGCCTCGATGCGCTCTGCACACGTTACGGCATCGACCGCAGCCACCGCGTCAAGCATGGCGCGCTGCTCGATGCCGAACTGCTCGCGCACCTCTATATCGAAATGACCGGCGGGCGGCAGATCGGGCTCGGGCTCGCCGCTTCGGCTGCGAGCGATGAGGTACCGGCCGTTGCCGCTCCGGCGGCGGCGCGCAGCCCCGATCGTCCCTTTCGCGAACCCCGCCCCCATATGGCGTCGGCCGCCGAACTCGCGCGGCACGCCGAATTTGTCGCAGGGCTGAACCAGCCGCTGTGGCTCGATACGGTGTGATGACCCTCCCTTAGGTCATCGCTCCGGCCAAGAAGGAGAAGAAAAATGGAAATCCGCGTCTCTGGCCACCAGATCGAAACCGGCGAAGCGCTGCAGGCGCATGTGTCGGACCGGATGAACGCGATTGCCGACAAATATTTCTCGCGGGCGATCGGGGCGCACGCGACCTTCGGAAAAGGGCCGCACGACAGTTTCCAGTGCGATATCGTCGCACATGTGATGCAGGGGCTGGTGCTCAAGGGGCACGGCCAGGCGCAGGACGCGCATGTCGCGTTCGAGGGCGCGGCCGAACGCATCGAAAAACAGCTCAGGCGCTATATGCGGCGACTGAAGGACCGCAATAACGGTCCGGCGGAACCCTCGCCGACGGTCGACGAGATCGAGGATAACGCGAGCTATATCGTTTTCGACGGCGGCAGCGACGACGAGGATGCGGGCGACGCGCCGGCGATCATCGCCGAAACGCGCGTCGATATCCCCAGCAGCAGCGTGTCCGACGCGGTGATGATGCTCGACCTTCGCAACACCAATGCCCTGCTCTTCGTGAACAGCAAGACCGGCGCGCATAACATGGTTTATCGCCGCGATGACGGGACGATCGGCTGGGTCGAACCACGATAGGGCTGGATTTTCTCCGCCATCCGGCTTAAGGGCCGCGCCCAACGATGCCCGAAGCCGGGATGGCGGGGGGCCTGCCACGACAGATCCGCAATCGCTTGCCAGCATGGTTCCTGGCGGCGGCCGACGTTTAACAAGATTTGGCCAAACGATGAATCTTTCTTCTCTTCTCTATCCGGCGACCGTGCGCGCGCACGTCCAGCTCGATTCGAAAAAGGCGCTCTTCCCCTTCGTCGGCGATCTCGCGGCGCGTTCGCTCGGTCTCGATGCGGGCGAAGTCAGCGAAGCCTTGCTCGAACGCGAGCGGCTCGGATCGACCGGCTTCGGTCGCGGAATCGCGCTGCCGCATGCAAAGATGGCCGACCTCGGCGGCGTGCGCGGGCTGTTCCTGCAGCTCGCGCGGCCGATCGATTTCAACGCCGTCGACGGCCTCCCGGTCGATCTGCTCTTCATCCTGCTCTCGCCGCTTGATGCCGGCGCCGATCATCTGAAGGCGCTTGCCGGCGTGTCGCGGATGCTCCGCAACGACGCGATCGCCGAGCGGCTGCGCGGCGCGAAAAGCGACGAAGCGCTCTATGCGATGCTCGCCGACAGCGAAACGCGTGACGCGGCGTAACGGCATTTAGCATATCTACCAGATCCTCCCTGTGGCGAAGCCATGGGGAGGGGGACCGTTCGCGAAGCGAATGGTGGAGGGGCGGCAGCGCCGCATTAATGCCCCTCCGTCAGCGGCTGCGCCAAAGGCGCAGTTTATCCTGAGCGCCTGCAAGGCAGTCGCAGGGCCGCTGCCACCTCCCCATCGCTGCGCGACAGGGAGGAACCAAATGACCCGCCTCAAAAGCCGTTTCCTTGTCGACCTCCTCCTTCGCCGCACCGAAGCGGCGGGCGGTTTCGCGACGGTGCTCGCCAAGGGCGACGACACCTCCGGCATCATCCTCGTCCAATGTAGCGATCGGGGAGAAGCCGGGCCCTTGCTCGAACGGCGCTTTTCACCGGCCGGCCACTATGTCTGGGAGGCTGTCGGTCCCGACGATCCGCAGGATGATGAATCGCGCGCAAACTATCGGGAAAGACGGCGAAAGGCCGATCCCGACCTCTGGATCGTCGAACTGGATATCGCAGATGCGCCACGACTCGTCGCGGAGTGGGCTGCGTTAACTTGACTCTGTTGCGGCGCACAATAACTGGCGCGCATTCGATAACGCGTAGGTCGTTTCGCGGGTTGCCTGCCTTTTTGCATGCCCCGGCAAGACGGAATGGACACGCAGTCGGACGATGACCGCAGGCGGCGATACTGGACGATAGTCCCCCGCCTGGTTTGAGAGGTTCGGTTCATCGGCCGCACTTTTGACGGACAATATGAGTCGCATTCTGAACGTGGCCGGCATGGCTGCCGTCGGCATGACTGCCGCCTCCATGCTGCTTCTGGCGGAACCGGGCTTCGCAAGCGATCTTGCGGCCGACGCCAATATCCCCGCCATCATCCTCCCGGGCGTCGATGCGCCGGCGGTCGAGGACAAGGCGGATCTTGCGGCCGAAACCGAAACGCCGGTCGAGGACAGCAAGAAAATTGAAGAAGAATCCGCACCCGAGCCGAAACCGGCCCAGGTGACCGCCGATTCGCTCGCCGAACTCGTCTCCGCGACGCCGAAGCCCGCCGACATCGATCCCGAACTGCGCTGCCTCGCCGGCGCGGTCTATTTCGAATCGCGCGGCGAATCGCTTCCCGGCCAGCTCGCGGTCGCGCATGTCGTGATCAACCGCGCCAAATCGGGCCGCTTCCCGAAGAGCCTGTGCGGCGTCGTCCACCAGAAGAGCCAGTTCAGCTTCGTGCGCGGCGGCCGGATGCCGGCGATCCGCAACGCCGGCCAATGGAACAACGCGGTCGCGATCGCGCAGATCGCGCGCGACGGCACGTGGAAGAATCACGCCCCCGGCGCGCTCTTCTTCCACGCGCGCTACGTCTCGCCGGGCTGGCGCAAGACGCGTATCGCGCAGATCGACAACCACATCTTCTATCGCTGATACCTGATCCTCCCCGTCGCGTAGCGATGGGGAGGTGGCAGCGCGAAGCGCTGACGGAGGGGCTAATGGCGCGACGTGGCTGCCCCTCCACCACCGCCTGCGGCGGCGGTCCCCCTCCCCATGCCTGCGGCACAGGGAGGATTTTCAATCCATCCCGTTCATTGCCAAGCCATAAATGCTGACGCATGATGAACGGATGACGCGTCCTCTTTCCGTCGCCCTGCTCTCGGCAGCGGCGCTCGCACTCGGCGGCTGCGCGACGGCGGTTCCGCCGGTCGAGGTCACCCGCTTTCACACCAATGCCGTTGCCGGCTGGGCGCCGGGCACGCGCTACGCGATCGCGACCGCGCCGCTCGACGGGCCCGGAACCACTCCGGGCGCGGGTATGCCCTCGCTCGAATGGAACAGCTATCGCACCGCGGTCGACCAGCAGCTTCAGCAGCGGGGACTCGTCGCCGCGGGCAGCAATGAACGCGCGCCGCTTCTCGTGCGCATTTCCTTCGATCGCAGCGAACAGCTCCCCGAAGGCCGCCGGTCGCCCGTGTCGGTCGGCGTCGGCGGCTCGACCGGCAGCTACGGCTCGGGCGTCGGGCTCGGCATCGGGATCAATCTCGGCGGCGGTCCCAAGCGGATGGCCGATTTGCAGCTGTCGGTGCGCATCGACGATGCGGCGAGCGGGCAGGCTTTGTGGGAAGGCCGCGCGCTGACAGCGGTGCCGGTCAAGGCGCCCGCCAACCAGCCGAGCCTCGCCGCGGCGAAATTGGCCGACGCGCTATTCAGGGACTTCCCCGGTGAATCGGGACGCACTATCAGCGTCAAATGACCATCAGCATCAACGCCGCTTTCGACAGCGGCAATATCGTCGTGGAACATGTCGACGGCACGTCGGCGCGCCTTTCGATTCGCAAGGACCGCGAATCGGACTTTTTCCAGTGGTTCCATTTCCGCGTTGCGTGCAACGTCGGCGACGCGCTCGACCTCGCGATCACGGGCCTTGGCGGTTCGGCCTATCCCGATGGCTGGCCGGGCTATGCGGCGTGCGCGAGCACCGATCGCGAAACCTGGTTCCGCCTCGACACAAGCTATGACGCCGGCACGCTGACGATCCAGCACACCGCCGAAAGTCCGATCCTCTACATCGCCTATTTCGCGCCCTATTCGATGGAACGTCACCACGACCTGATCGCCCAGATCGCCGAATGCGAAGGCGTGACCTACCGCTGCCTCGGCACCAGCCTCGAAGGCCAGCCGATCGACTGCCTCGAAATGGGGAACGGTGAGACGCAGGTCTGGCTCTATGCGCGCCAGCATCCGGGCGAGAGCATGGCCGAATGGTGGATGGAGGGCGCGCTCGAAAAGCTCGTCGATCCCGCCGATCCGCACGCGCGCTCGCTGCGGAACAAGTGCCGCTTCCACATCGTCCCCAACATGAATCCCGACGGTTCGCGCCGCGGGCATCTGCGCACCAACTTCGCCGGGGTGAACCTCAACCGCGAATGGGACAATCCGACCGCCGAACGCAGCCCCGAAGTGCTCGCCGTCCGCAACGCGATGGACGAAAGCGGCGTCGACTGGGCGATGGACGTCCACGGCGACGAAGCGATCCCCGCGGTCTTCCTCGCGGGTTTCGAGGGCATCCCGTCGCTGAAGGCCGGGCAGACCGAAAAATATAAGGCGTTCGAAGCCGCGCTCGCCGCGAACACCCCCGATTTCCAGGTCGATCTGGGTTATGAGCAATCGGCGCCGGGTCAGGCGAATCTGTCGATGTCGACGACGCAGCTCGCCGAGCGCTTCGGCGCGGTGTCGATGACGCTCGAAATGCCCTTCAAGGACAATCGCGACCTTCCCGATCCCGTCGCCGGCTGGTCGCCCGAACGCTCGAAGCTGCTCGCGCACGCCTGCCTCGCCACGCTGGACCAGCTGCTCTGATGCGCAAGGCGGATGCCTGGCGGATCGTCGAGGATGATCTTTCGGGCGCCGCCATCCGCGCGCTGCTCGAGGTGCATTTCGCGGGCATGCTCGCGAATTCGCCGGCCGAAAGCTGTCATTTTCTCGATTTCGACGGGCTGCGTGCGGGCGACGTGACCTTCTGGTCGATCCATCGCGGCGAAGAGCTTGCGGGGTGCGGCGCGCTCAGGATGCTCGATGCCGGGCACGGCGAGATCAAGTCGATGCGCACCGCCGAAGCCTTTCTGCGGCAGGGCGTCGCCGCGCATATGCTCGATCATATCATCGATGTCGCGCGGACCCGCGGTCTCGGGCGCCTCAGCCTCGAAACCGGGTCGAGCGGCGCTTTCGAACCCGCGCTCGCGCTCTACCGGCGTTACGGTTTCGCCGAATGCGAACCCTTCGCCGATTACCGGCCCGATCCGTTCAGCCGCTTCATGACGCGCGTGCTCTAGAAACGAAAACGGGGCCCGGAAGGGACTCCGGACCCCGCATATTCCCGTTCAGATCCGGAGGCGCTTACGCGGCCTTCCTGTCCTCGATCACCGGCGCGCTGCCGCCGATCGCGATCTTGTGCGGCTTCATCGCCTCGGGCACTTCGCGCACCAGGTCGATGGTCAGCAGCCCGTCGGCGAGGTCGGCACCCGCGACGCGGACGAAATCGGCGAGCTGGAAGCGGCGCTCGAACGCGCGCGTCGCGATGCCGCTATAGAGAAGCTGGCGCCCCTCGCCTTCGGCGACCGGCGCCTTGCGGCCGCTGACGGTCAGCATATTCTGCTGCGCGGTGATATCGATCTCGTCCGACTTGAAGCCGGCGACCGCCACCGTGATGCGGAAATGGTCGTCGGCGACCTTCTCGATGTCGAACGGCGGATAATTTTCGGCGCCCGAACCGCCGGTCTCGAGGAAATCGAAAAGCCGGTCGAACCCGACGGTCGAACGGCGATAGGGGGTCCAGTCGAAGCTGTTACGCATGGTCTTTCTTCCTTTTCAAAAGCGAAGCAAAGGGACCGCGGGGACGTGCCGCGATCGCCGCCCGGCCCCTGTCGGCGGCCGGACAGGGCCAATCTGGTAGCGGCCGAAACCATTTCAAGAGGGGCGTTGGCCTTTGCGGAAAAGCCGCGCTAAAGGGCGGCGACTCTCCTCCATCGAAGGATCCGAAATGCCGCAGCTCATCCTCATCCGTCACGGCCAGTCGCAGTGGAATCTCGAAAACCGCTTCACCGGCTGGTGGGATGTCGATGTCACCGAAAAGGGCGCCGCCGAAGCCTTTGCCGCAGGCGAACTGATGAAGGCGAAGGGCATCGCCCCCGACACCTGCTTCACCTCGGTCCAGACGCGCGCGATCAAGACATTGAACCTCGCGCTCGAGGCGATGGGCCGGCTCTGGCTCCCCGTCACCAAGGACTGGCGCCTCAACGAGCGCCACTATGGCGGGCTCACCGGGCTCGACAAGGCCGAGACCGCGGCGAAGCACGGCGACGAGCAGGTCAAGATCTGGCGCCGCAGCTTCGATATCCCGCCGCCGCCGCTCGAAGCCGGCTCGCCGTGGGACCTGTCGACCGACCCGCGCTACGCCGGCATCGCGATCCCCTCGGCCGAAAGCCTCAAGGACACGATCGAACGCGTGCTGCCCTATTATGAAAGCGCGATCGTCCCCGAACTCGCCGCGGGCAAGACGGTGCTGATCTCGGCGCACGGCAACAGCCTGCGCGCGCTCGTCAAGCATCTCTCGGGCATTTCGGACGCCGACATCACCGGGCTCGAAATCCCGACCGGCCAGCCGATCGTCTACGAGCTGAACGACGATCTCAGCGCGCGCGAACGTTACTACCTCAGCGAGAAGTAAGACCGTGTACCCCGGCGAAAGCCGGGGCCCAGTTCTGCCGTAGCCATGGGCCCCGGCTTTCGCCGGGGTACACGCCGCGATACCTAAAGCGTCCCCGTCACCGTCAACTGGAAAAACCGCCCGAACTTGCGCAACCTTCGCTCGCTGAACGCGACCGGCCCGTCGCGCCGGTCGGCGAACACCGTCCGGTCGAACCCGTCCTTCATCCCCGCCAGATTTCGGTACGACAGCTTCACCGTGAAGCCCGCGACATCCTTATGCTCGACAAAAGCCGTGACGAACGGCCCCTCGGTATATTCCTTTTCGATCGCACCGAGCCGCAGATTCGGGCTGTAGCGTTCGTCGAAATAGCCCGCGCCCCAGGCAAGGTTCGTGCGGGGAATGTCGTGGCGCAGGCTGAGGTCGACGACATAGTCCTGCCCCTCGCTCTGGTCGCGCCACGCGCCCGTCAGCGGATCGCGCACGCGGTTGCGGCGCCAGGTGATGTCGCTGTTGATCCGCGCGCCCCTCCATCCCAGCCGGTCGAGCAGCAGGGTCGCTTTCGAACTGATGCGATAGAGGTGCGCTGGCGGCAGATTGCCGCGTCCCTCGGTCGTCGGCGACAGCGGCACCTGATCGACCAGATCCTCGGCATAGGCATAGGCGAAGGCGACCGACGCATTGCCCCACGCCCCCATGTCCTGCACGACCTCGAGCTCGCTGCGGTTGACGATCGGGGGCACAAGCAGCCCGTTGCCGCCGTTGCCCTGCCCGTTCGCGACATCGACCGAGCTCGCGAAATCGAAAAAGTCGAGCTGGTCGACGCGGCGTTGCGCGAACCAGTTGATCGTCGTCTTGGGCGCGACCTTCCATGCCAGCGCGACCTTGCCTTTCGGCCGGACGAAGCGGCGCGTCAGCCCGTCGGGGCCCGACGAAGTGAGTTCGCTATATTCGGCGCCGAGGTTCACCTGCGCGGTCAGGTTGGACGCCAGCGACCGCCCCCAGGTCAGCGATGCCTCGCCGCGCTTCTCCTCGACCTTCGTGCGCTCGCCGCCGAACACGACGGGCAGAAAGCTGCCGTCCGCCTGCAGCACCGCAAATTCGGAATCGACGTCGAGCGTATTGTATGCGCCCTCGAGCGCAACCTGCCAGTCGGTACCGCCCGCGGTGCGCCAGCTATATTCGCCGCGCAGGATCGACTCGCCCTCGTCGGCGCTCTGCCTGAACCGCTCGCCGGTGCGCCCGCCGATGTCGCGGTCGACGATGAAGCTGTCGACGAAGGGGCTGTGCTCGAAGCGATAGAGGGTGATCAGCTTCAGCCGTCCCTTGCCCAGCCCCAGCTCATAATCGCCGCCGATGTCGAAATTAACCTCGTCCTCGGTGAAGCGGAACGCCTCGCGCACCATGCCGGCACCGGGCTGAACCGACGCCCCGTCCACCCGCTCGTCAAGATTGACCAGCTGACCGCCCAGATTGAAATTCCATTTGTTGCCGTTCGCGGTGGACCGCGCGAGCGCCGCCGACAGGCGCGGCTGATCGGCGTTGTAGCGGCCGAACTCGTCGCGCACGAACAACAGGTCGCCATTGCCGTCGAACCGCTGCTCGGGCCCCCAATGCCCCTGACGCCGCGCCTCGTTCTTCAGGCTCAAAGTCAGGTTCGTTCCGCCGAGCTTGCCCGTCGTCGAAATCTCGCCGTTCAGCCAGTTCTTCTGAAGCCGCGGGCGCCATTCGGGCTGCCAGCGGATCGTCGTCTTGAACCCGCCGCTTCCGGCGCCCGCGACGAGCACGACATTCGCGACCTGCCCGGTCAGCCCCGGCACATTCAGCCCTGCGCCGTCGACGATGTCGATATAAGAAACCTCGGCGGCGGTGATGCGTGCCAGCGCCGTGCGCGCATCGGTCGACTTGTTCGCGATCCGCTCGCCGTTGATCAGCACATTCTCGGTTGCCGCGCCCAGCCCGCGTTCGCCGCCATTGGTGCCGGTGACGATCAGGAAGCCCGGCACCTTCTCGACCATGTCGAGCGCAGTGCGCGGCGCAAAGCGGGTGAAATCGGCGGGTGTATAGCGTTCGGCGCCGTTCACCGGGACGGGGATCGCGGCCGGCGCGTCGCCGGTCGGTTCCTGCGCTGCGGCGGGCGCGACCGACAGCAACGCCAATATGGCCAGCGATGACCCGTGAAAAACGGCCGACATAATTCCCCCTCGCGGCCGCTATCGAAACAGATGGCCTCCCCAATCGCGAATAGTTCGCAATAATTATCTTGTTATATGATGTCTACCAACGGGCAGCAGCGCTCGACGAGCGTCGTGAAATCCTCCCTGTGGCGAAGCCATGGGAGGGGGACCGTTCGCGAAGCGAATGGTGGAGGGGCCGCGACACTGCGTCATTGCCCCTCCGTCAGCGGCTGCGCCAAAGCGGCTGCGCCAAAGGCGCAGTTTATCCTCAGCGCCTGCAAGGCAGTCGCAGGGCCGCTGCCACCTCCCCATCGCTGCGCGACAGGGAGGATTGCTCGTTTCAGTCGCGCAGCAGCTCGTTGATCCCGGTCTTGGCGCGCGTCTTCGCATCGACGCGCTTGACGATGACCGCGCAGTACAGCGACGGCCCCGGCGTTCCGTCGGGAAGCGGCTTGCCCGGCAGCGATCCCGGAACGACGACCGAATAGGCCGGCACTTCGCCGACGAACACTTCGCCCGTCGCGCGGTCGACGATCTTGGTCGATGCGCCCAGATAGACACCCATCGACAGCACCGCGCCCTCGCGCACGATCACGCCCTCGGCAACCTCGGCGCGCGCGCCGATGAAGGCGCCGTCCTCGATCACCACCGGCCCCGCCTGCAGCGGTTCGAGCACGCCGCCGATCCCCGCGCCGCCCGACAGGTGGACGTTCGCGCCGATCTGCGCGCAGCTGCCGACGGTCGCCCAGGCGTCGACCATCGACCCCTCGCCGACATGGGCGCCGATGTTGACGAAGCTCGGCATCAGCACCGCGCCCTTGCTGATGAAGGCGCCGCGGCGGACGATCGATCCGGGCACGGCGCGGAAGCCCGCGTCGCGGAACCGGTTCTCGCCCCAGCCGGCGAATTTCGACGGCACCTTGTCCCACCAGGTCGCGCCGCCCGGGCCGCCCTCGATGATTTCCATGTCGTTGAGGCGGAACGACAGCAGCACCGCCTTCTTCAGCCACTGGTTGACCTGCCACGTCCCGTCGGCGTCACGTGCCGCAACGCGATAACTGCCGTCGTCGAGTCCGGCGATCGCCGTTTCGACCGCGTCGCGCACCGCGCCGGTGGTCGTCAGTCCCAGCGTGTCGCGCGCGTCCCACGCGGCTTCGATCGTGCTCTGCAGGTCGGTGGTCATGAAATTCCCCAGGGTAAAGGTAAGGTATCGAGCCAGTCGGCGATGTCGGTCGCGTGGAAATCGACATGTTCCGGCAGGTGGTCGCGATGGCCGCTTTCGCTGCCGTTGTCCAGCCACACGGTCGTCATCCCCAGCGCCTTCGCCGGGGTCAGATTGCGCGCCATATCCTCGACGAACAGGCTTTTCGCCGGGTCGATGCCGAGGTGCGCGACCATCATGTCATAGGCGGCGGCGTCGGGCTTCGGCGTATAACGCGTGACACGGATGTCGCAGATGCCGTCGAACAGGTCGGCGATTCCGCGCGCATCGAGCACGCGTGCCGCATAATCGGCATCGGCGTTGGTAAAGACCAGCCTGCGTCCCGGCAGCCGTTCGAGCCCGGCGCGCAGCCGCGCGTCGATGCTCAGCCGGTCGAGCGCGATATCATGGACGTCGACCAGAAAATCCTCGGGGTCGACGCCGTGGTGGCGCATCAGCCCCGCCATCGTCGTGCCGTGATCGTGAAAATATTGCTTCTGCACGCGTCGCGCCTCGACCGCGTCGACTTTCAAAAGCCGCATGATGAAGGCGCCCATCCGCTCGTCGATCAGGTCGAACAGCTTCGCCGACGGCGCATAGAGCGTGTTGTCGAGATCGAAGATCCAGCTGTCGATATGGTCGAGGGGAGCGGGCATGCGGGCCGCATAAGGGCTGGCGTGCGCGGGGGCAAGGCGCGGCAAGGCGGTTTGAAGGCCGGGAGGACCCGCGAACGCGCAATTAACCGCAAGATGCTATTGCCAAGCCCTCCGCCGCGCTAAAAGGCGGCCATCAGGGCAAAGGGGAACGGCCATGGCCGACGCGAACCGACGCAGCTGCATCCGGCGGATGACCGGGCGGCCTTTACCCCTTTTGCTGGGAATTGTGGCGCTTTCGCTCGCAGGCTGCGGCGGCGGAGGTGGCGGTGCCCGCCCCTCGCCGACGCCGGCGCCCCCGCCCGCTCCGACGCCGACGCCCGTTCCGACTCCCACGCCGACCCCGCCGCCGACGGGCAATTTCAACACCGCCGAAACGCGCATGTCCGACGGGGTCAATTTCCACGGCGCGATCACCGCCTATCAGGCGGGGGCGACGGGGCAGAATATCCTCGCCGGGGTGATCGACGACGGCATCGATCAGGACAGCCCCGAATTTGCCGGTCGCATCTCGTCGCAATCGGCCGACCTCGCCGGATCGCGCGGGATCAATGGCGAAGGCACACATGGGACGAATGTCGCGCAGGTGCTGCTCGGCGGAAAAAATGACGTCGGCACCTTCGGCATCGCCTTCAACGCGAATCTGCTCGTGCTGCGCGCCGACCGGCCGGGCAGCTGCGCGACCGAGGACCCGACGAACGACGAAAGCGGATGCCGCTTTCCCGAAACCGCGATCGCGGCGGGGCTCGACCGCGCGGTGAGCGCCGGTGCGCGCGTCGTCAACATCTCGCTCGGCGGCGAAGACCCGCCCGGTGCGACCTTGCGCGCCGCGGTGTCGCGCGCGACCGCCGCGGGCATCGTCGTCATCGTTTCGGCGGGCAACGAGGGCGACACGACCGCGAACGGCAACGATCCGAACAACCCCGATCGCTTCGCACAGGGGCTGCGCGATGCCGGGGGCGGGCTCGTCGTGATCGCCGGATCGGTCAATGAAAATGGCGCGATCTCGGGGTTCAGCAACCGCGCGGGCGGCTATGCGGCTTCCTATCTCACGGCGCTCGGCGAGGGTGTGTGCTGTGCCTATGAAAATGGCGCGCTCAAGACCGAGGGCAATTTCGTCTTCATACTCAACGGCACCAGCTTCGCGGCGCCGCAGGTTGCGGGCGCGGTCGCGTTGATCGCGCAGGCCTTCCCGAATCTCACGAGCCAGCAGATCGTCGCGCTGCTCTACCAGTCGGCGCGCGACGCGGGTGTGGCGGGCGACGACGCCGTCTATGGCCAGGGCATCCTCGACATTGCGCGGGCGTTCCAGCCGATGGGTGCCACTTCGCTCGCCGGCACCTCGACCGCGGTGCGGCTCGGCGCGCCGCTCGGGCTGCTCGGCGGCCCGATGGGCGACGCCGGCGGCATCGGAACGACGGGGCTCGTCACCGACGGCTTCGGCCGTGCGTTCAACGTCGATTTCGGCGGTTCACTGGCGTCGCGGCGGCCCGACTTCAAACTGTCGGGCGCGATCGGCGGGTTGATACGCCAGCAAAGCGCCGCGAACGCGTCGCTCGCGCTGTCGCTCGTCACCGCGCCGGGTACCGGCGGCACCGACGCGCTCGCGGGCCTTTCCTTCCACGACGCGCAGCGCGCGCGCGCGCTTGCCGCCTCGGTGATGACGCGCCTCGACGCGCGCACGCGCCTCGGCTTCGCGGCGGGCCGCGGCACGGGCGGCCTGCTCGCGGGCGAACGCGGCGACAGCGGGCATGCCATGCTCATCGGCGATGCCGCGAACGAAGGGCTCGGCTTTGCCGCCAGCCCGGGGATTGGCGCGATAATTCGGCATAATATCTTTTATAATCAATATGTTAATATCATATTGGAGAATGGCTGGGTCTCGGGCTCGCGCTGGCAGGACGATCCCCTCCTCCGCTACCGTCCGGGCCGCGACAGCCGCTACCGACGCGTCGGCGCCGCATGGGACGGCCGTTTCGGCCCCGTTCGCGCCGCGCTCGGCGCGAGCTGGCTGCGCGAATCGGACAGCCTCCTCGGCGCGCACCTCGGACCGATGTTCGGCGCCGGCGGCGCGACCAGCCTCGTCGGTGACGCCAACGTCATCGTCGATATGCGCGATGATTGGCAAATTGCGGCCAGCTGGCGCCAGATGTGGACGCGCCCCGACAGCCGGGGCTTGATCGCCGGCGGAACACTCCGGTCGACCGCTTTCTCCTTCGACGTCGCCAGGGCCAATCTGGTGCAAGCCGGCGACCGCGCCGCGCTCCGCTTTGCGCAGCCGCTGCGCGTTGCGCGCGGCGGCATCGACCTGATACTTCCCGTCGCGCACGATTATGCGACCGGGCGCACCGACTTCGGGCGCCGCACCTATAATCTCGCACCGACGGGCCGCGAGCTTGTCGTCGAGGCGAGCTATGCGCTGTCGCTCTTCGGCGGCGATCTCGTCGCCAACACATGGTGGCGCCGCGATCCCGGCCACATCGCCGCGATGCCCGACGACAGGGGCGCGGCACTCCGCTTTACGCTCGGCTTCTGATCGGCTTTAACGCTCCCCAAATTCAAACAGGGGATGCCAGAATGAAGCCGATCCATATTCTTCCGCTCGCGTTCGCCGGCGCAGCGTTCGCCGGCGCGGCGCTCGCTTCGCCGCTCGCGGCGCAGGCTCCGGCGCGCACCGTGATCCATGCGGGGCAACTGCTCGCCGAACCCGGCAAGCCTGTGCGCGGGGCGTCGACGATCATTGTCGAGGGCGGCAAGATCGTGTCGATCGCCGACGGCTATCAACCTGCCGATCCGGGCGCGACGCTGATCGACCTCAAGGACAAATATGTCCTCCCCGGTCTGATCGACAGCCATGTCCATCTGACGAGCGACGCGGGTGGCATCGCGGGCCAGCTCGAAGAGGTGACTCTCAGCCCCGCGGCGCAGGCGTTCAATGCCGAGGCGAACGGGATGAAGACGCTCCGCGCGGGCTTCACCACCGTCCGCAATCTTGGCGACGGCGACGGCGCGACGCTCGCGCTCCGGGATGCGATCCTTGCGGGCAAGGTGCAGGGACCGCGCATCGTCGATGCGGGCAACAGCATTTCGGGCAGCGCGGGGCATATGGACGGATCGCTGGGCTATCGCGACGAACTCCGTCCCTTCTTCGCGGGCGCGGGCAACACGTGCAACGGCGCCGACGATTGCCGCCGTGCGGTGCGGCTGCAGATCGGGCGCGGCGCCGACGTGATCAAATTCGCCTCGACCGGCGGCGTCAACAGCCGCATCGGCGCGGGGCTCGGCAAGCAGATGTTCGACGACGAGGCGCAGGCGATCGTCGATACCGCGCATCTGTTCGGCAAGAAGGTCGCGGTGCACGCGCACGGCGCCGACGGCATCCGCCTCGCGCTGGCGGCGGGCGCGGACTCGATCGAGCATGGCACGATCCTCGACGAGGCGACGATCGCGGCGTGGGCGAAATCGAAGGCTTATTATGTCCCCACACTCTCGACCGTGAACGGCTACAAGGAACGCCTCGCGGCCAATCCGGGCGCCTATGAACCCGACGTGCTGGCGAAGATTCAGTGGCGTATCTCGATCACGGGCAAGAGCCTGCAGCAACTCGTACCCAAAGGCGTGCGCATTGCCTTCGGTACCGACGCCGGCGTCTCGAAGCACGGCCGCAACGGCGACGAATTCGAACTGATGGTCCAGAACGGGATGACGCCCGTCGAGGCGCTGAAGGCCGCGACGGTCAACGCCGCCGACCTGCTCGGCCTGTCGAACGAGATCGGTACGATCGCACCGGGCAAGAGCGCCGACATCATCGCCGTGGCGAGCGACCCCGTCGCCGACGTGACCGTGCTCAAGAAGGTCGATTTCGTGATGGCGCGGGGCGCGGTGGTCGACTGATTACAGGGCGTCGCGGAGCGCCAACCAGCGATCGCGCTTCGCTTCGAAACCGATCGTATGGGCCGCGCTGCTCGACGGCAGGTCGACGACGGCAATATCCTTGAGCGACGGCAGCTGTTTTCGCCCGATCGCCGCGGCCTTGCCGCCGTTGAAGGCGATCATGCGGAGGTCGGGCAATCGGGCGATCAGCCCGGCAAGGTCGTGCGCTTCGGCTTCGCGAATCAGCGCATCGCTGCTCGTGTGCCGTTCGGCGCTGCGGATCACGTCCCACAGACCGACCTTTGCTTCGCGGAGCGCCACCAGCCTGTCGTCGTAGGGCATGGTAGCGAGCGGCCGGTCGATCACTGCGCCGAGCAGGCGCCAGAACTGGTTCGTCGGATGTGCATAATATTGCTGTTTGGCGAGCGAACGGACGCCCGGCAGACTCCCGAGAACCAGCAATCGCGTATCGGGCGCGACGTGGGGTGCGAAGCTGGCATGGCGGATGGCAGGCATCGCTGACCGATAGCCCGCGCGGACCGGCGCAACAATATTGCCTGCCCCTTGACCGCGAAGGGAATCGGGTCTAGGGGCGCGCTCGACCGAAAAGGGCGGTTTGCCGCCTCTTTCAGTTGCAACAGCGCTTGAACATTGCTGGCGCGGATGGAGCCTCCGGAAGATCCTAGCGATCCGCCGGGGTCTTTTGCTGTTATCAGGTCGGCCGTTTTTCGCCATTATTGGCGGGATATCGGCCGGAGCTTCATCCACCGCGGTACAGTAACCGTTCGCTTTGATGGGCGGACATTTAAAGGTGAAGCATTCATGCCCACGATCAACCAGCTGGTCCGCAAGGGCCGGACTCCCCAGAAGGTGAAGTCCAAGGTCCCGGCGATGGACGCAAACCCGCAGAAGCGCGGCGTTTGCACCCGTGTCTACACGACGACCCCGAAAAAGCCGAACTCGGCGCTCCGCAAGGTTGCGAAGGTCCGCCTGACCAACAGCCGCGAAGTCATCACCTACATCCCCGGCGAAGGCCACAACCTCCAGGAACACAGCGTCGTGC
>Ga0209676_1000894_pt1 | contig 37859 bp, 39 predicted proteins | sample AraplaCvi_mLB_r2_FD_184282 | JGI IMG/M metagenome (GOLD analysis project Ga0209676, IMG submission 184282) | Arabidopsis root microbial communities from North Carolina, USA - plate scrape MF_Cvi_mLB_r2 (SPAdes) (version 2) | ecosystem: Host-associated > Plants > Roots > Endosphere | place: USA... | reverse complement strand
TAACAAAACCTTCCAAACTCTAATTAATGGAAGGTTATTTGGCATGTCAAAAATAGTATAACATGAGTTACAATGTAATTTTATTGAAAAATATTGACAAACTATTAGCTGGTTTAGTTGAATAAGGAAATTTTTGATTTTGCTTTTAGTAAATTTTCTTTCAAATACGATTAAATAGTTATTTATTAATCAACTATCGCGATCTTTTTTTACGAAAATATGAACCAATTGAGGCTCCAATAAATCCAGGCAAAAGCCATGATGAATCGTGTAAAAATGAATAGCCTAAAATAAATTTATTTAACAGTCCCGTATACAAAATTACAAAGAATAATATAAAAAGAGAAACATACCACTTTTCATTTCGTTCAATGTTTTGCTTCTTCGCATTGTATTTAAAGAATCTACTAACTAGTATTGCGAATAGTATGAAGATTATTAAAGCCAATAACATCAATTCTATTGAAGTTGAATTAGCTAGTTTGAGCCAAGTTAAAAATATAATTAATCCCACAGTAATAACTATTGATTCTAAGATTTCATACCTATTCATTTTAATCCCCTGTCATTTATTTACCAATAAATCCTTAATCTTTTTAATAGCAAAAGACCTTTACTCCACTGTTGGTTTCTCAAGTTTATCCTCCACAATAAAACGTTCATAACTATTAAAACATGATATTTTCATATGAATCTTTAATTTTTTATGAACGTTCACCAGCAATTAGAATGGGGTTCGGTTCATTCTTTTTTACAATGATAATATATCGCGCTTACAGATGGAAAAAGCGTACAAATGAAATCATTGACAGCGACGACTTGCTACACTGGGGAGTTTCAAAAATAACATTCAACGTCTTCGCTGACATACTTTGGGAAGTAAAATAAGAGCCAATTTCGGCTCTTTTTTTTATTTTATATTTTGTAAATTTCCGCACATTCCGCCCCAGTCGGCTCATAAAAGCAATGATTCTTCCAAACTCCCGCATAAGGCTGACCATACCATTTAGGCGGACACTGGGTATTTTGAACTCCCGCACCCGATGGATTGAAATACCACAAAGAATACACAGCAGGATATAGTCGCCAATTCTGTAAACATTGTCTAGCAAGTTTCAAATAAGGCTCGGTCGCTCTTTGATAAAAAGATGGCGATTGAATCGCGTCGAAGGAAGCGTCGCTCCCATGATATTGATAAATGACCTCTCGAATTGTATCAACATTTTTGAAATCTGAACACTTGACCAAGGCTCGATTTATCACGACAGCACCAACAGATAACATCCCCCTTTGTCCTTCCGCTTCCGCTTCGGTTCGAATTAATCTTGCCAATAATTCAACATCACTTTGAATGTATTTTATTCGAGTCATAGAAAAACCCCCTTTATTCAAGATATGATTTTTCACAACTTTTTACGTTAAAATCCTCGCTTTTAGAAATGATAATTACATTCTCTAGGAAAGAAGGTTATTAATCAATGTCCAAAAAGCAAGGCTTCAAGGGTAGGATCCCCCGACCCCATTCCTATTACCTATACAAAGGTAAACTCACAGGAAAAACTAATAAAAAGGAAAAAAATAAATAAAAGTACCAAATATTATTATTTTATTACTCATTTTTTTCAACTCTTATGACACTAAATATTTTTCTATTGATTTGTCTTTTAGTTAATACACTACAATACCTCACGGAATAGCTTAGTATTTTTTTATTTTAACAGTAGTGTCCTTCAAATATCCAAAGCAAATTATCCTATTTATTCATCACTCTAAAAAACTACCCTGACATTTAGTGCAAAAAAGGCGCCATAACAGGCTTTGGTGTTATACAACTAAAGCGCCAGTTAGTTGAATAAGAAATTTTTAAAATTGGTTTCTATCAATCTTTTTCACTACAATCAAATTGAAGGATTAAAATATGAGGTAATTGAAGTTAACGCTACTTACCACCTGTTATTAACATGTAATATATATACGCCATATATGCCATTAATAAAATCAAAATACTCTGGATCCATATTCCGATGATACTACAAATCCTACCTGATTTAGCTAAACCTTTTCCTTTTTCATTTGAATTATCAATTTCAGCAATGCTTTTCTTTGATAATGAATTCCCAATAATCCCAAGGATTAATCCAATTAAAGGAAGGATTATTGATAATATACCTAATGTTAATCCCAAAATAGATTTTTTATTTGTTGTTCCCACCTTACTGCCTCCGTAGAAAATATTATAAAATTGTACCGTTCTGGCCTTGTTTAGATGCAGTAAGTGTTGTTCAACTAACGCGCCAGTTAGTTAAAGAAGAATAAAAACACATCTAACACTTCACTAAGTTCAAAATGACCATAACTTCTAGTATCATGGTCATCATAGTTATAAATCTCAATCGGATTGGGTTTTTGATTATACTCAAATGGGTCACCAGTGCCTTCCCAATACCTTTCAGTAATTAGACATTTATTCCCCATTACAAACCAATTTTTATACTCATAATAATTTACATATACTTGAGAAAATGAATGAACTGAAGCAACCATTTTTTCGCCATCTTTTTTAACAATATGCTCAGGGCTATGATCAAGTGCAACAACCCATAAGAAATATACTCCGAGCATGATTTCTACTAATATTCCACCAATAATTCCAACACTGCCTAATATAATTGACCATTTAAATAGTTTTCTCACGCAAAGAAACAAAAGTATTGAAAACGATATACCATAAATGGAACTCATTATAATAGTTGTCCATGAACGAAGTTGTAGATTACTATTATCTATAATTAAATATATTCCATAGTAGAAAACGAAATAAGATATACAGCAAATAATCAATATTTTTTGGTATTTCATCTTTAATTTACCTCTCCCAATCGCAAACAAGAAAATCGTGTATATATAACCCACTTCTTTTTTATTTATCATAGCATGTAATGATAAATAAAATGTTAAAAATTGGAAAATTTATATTTCTAATTAGAACAAAAAAAAGACTGCCATAGCAGCCTTTAGATATTAAACTATCACGCCAGTTATAATGGGTTGCAACTGTAACAATGAAAGAAATAACAATAGAAATAATGATAGAAACAGAAGAAGAGATAGAGTTTTTACGTTTAATGCGAAAATCACGATTGATAAAGATGAGTTCTGTGTGCAGTAGATCGTTGAGACGATGATAGACGCAATATTTTCGGTCGTCGTATTTGTGACAGAGGTAGTTGATGGTAAGTTAAAAAAGCAGAAAAACATAGTTATGTAAACTAGCATTGTACCAAAAATTTAAAATAAAAAACTCTTCCCTATTTCGTGAAGGAAGAGCTTTGTAATTTTTAATTGGTTGAAATTCCGCGAGCTGCCCAGATTGAATCAATTTGAGCTCCGTGCGCCCCGCCGTAAAGCAGTACATCAGCTTGTTTAATAGCTCTAGCTCCATCACTGAATGTTGCATTTGGAGTCAAAGAAAAGTGAGACTGCAAGATGATCTTGGTCGCAATATCGCGTCCAAACGCTTGCGCCATGTCATACTCCCCTTGAGACCAGATTTCACCATCCGCATGCACTTCCCCTGCCCAATCACGAGGATAGACTTTATTATTGTCTAGTCGACGTAGGCAAGGAGGATTGCTTGATGAATATGAAGTAGCATCCCATTCACCAATGCATCCTTTACCATACCCATTTGTTGACAGAGAATCTTCATAAGTAGCACCTAGGAAATCCCCGAAGCCCTCTCCCATTGCGCCTCCTTCAGCGGAGTTGCCAAAGCCAGGAACTTGGTTATCTTGGATCGAGTGTCCATATTCATGTGCGATAATTCCTGCATCCTCAGCATCATCCACTCCACCAGATCCAAACGTCAACTCTTTTGTGGATGGAGAGTAGAAAGAGTTATCTTTAGTATAAGTATTTACATTGGCTTTAATCGAACGATTATTAATATTCTGAAAACCTATTGACTGGATATAACGTTGTAACGTGTCAATATGATAATAGGTGTTCACATCCTCGAAGCTATCATTTGATCGGGTAAAGTTGAACGTATTCGATGATGAGAAGGTTTTTGCTTTCGAGTAAATGTTTACATAGCTACCTTTTAAGTAGCCAGATCCATCAAGTCCTAATAGACTGACCGCTTTTAATTGATTGTTCAGTGAAGTGGAGTCTGCATCTCTGTTATCAGTGATACCTGTAGTAGAGCCAAGCGTTGCCACTGGATTGGGCATGAATACTTTTCCTGTTCCAGTCGCACGTTGGTTTAGATTTCTTTTCTTTAATAGTTTTCCGTTTTCAGCATGAATGTACGATTCCCAAGCACCAAACGGCTCATCCGTATGTACAACAACGCGATAAATTGGAATAGCTACACCATCTTCAACCATATAACCAAATTCTTTAGAGTTTTTTGCCCAATTGCCATTGTCTTTTGCACCGATGTGTTTAAGCGCTTTTGATTCTGCATCCTCTTTTGACATTTTATTTTTTATTTTTTCAACTGATTTGTACGGCACATAATCGGAAACAACAAGCAGAACTTTTCCTGTTTGATCCAAAGTAACCGTAAGTTGATTGGAGAATACTGGTGCTCCCTCTATTGTTTGCTGATAGCGTACATAAGTACCGTTTTCTGAATTAATTACGGTTTCAACATTCAAATCGGAGAGGTCTTCTTTGAGGTTATACTTGTCAGCGTGTTCCCTTAGATACTGATCCGCAGCCGTTCTGACGTCTGACGTTTCGATTACTGCTGCTTGTGAGTGAGCACCTCTTTCTGCCATGACAGTTGGAACCGTCATCGTTAATAAAATTGATGCGGCTACGATAATACTCTTGCGTTTCTTCATTGCTTTTCCTCCCATTCTTCTAAGAAATTTTAATGTTCAGAATTATTTTATAATTTACTCCTTGAATTAACAATGTTTACTTTTTATTAAATTACGTCAAGTTTCGCAGACTGAAATTGGGAAATACACCTTGATATAACTTGGAAGTCCCGTAATCCATTCCTGTAGTTACTTAACAACATGGTATACTTTTACGGACCAAAAAAAGGATTTTTATTCGTTGATATTGATAATTGCTAATGGGATGAGTCTGTCTTTGTTTATATATTCATAAATCATTTTCGGTGCGTATGAAAATTTAGTAGCAGAGCTGGTCCAGTAAGTTGAATACTTGGTCCCCTTGAAATCTAGTTTCGTTTCCACAAATAAAGAAAGAGCGTGATTTGAACAAGATTGTTCAAATCACGCTCTTAATAAATTCAAATAGAGTATTCTAGTTTGAATTTACTATTTAGTTTGTGAAGTATTACACTTAAACTATACTGCCATTTATTTTAAGAAGGAATAACAAAAAAAGAGCCACGACTGTGACTCAGGCTATTCAACTAATACATCCATTAACTAAATTTGTAATACTCTTTAATTCCTTTAATTAAATACCGTATGCCAACAAACAGGAATACTATACTGACTATTAACGGAATAAACGAATTGTTAAATAATGCTGTTCCAATTAAATATAACGATTGATCGTTTCCTCGCTCTACTCCACTCAACGAATTTACTGTTGATGGAATAACTGTCATTCCGAATAAAATAATACTCGTTAAGATTCCGATACCGCCAATTATAAGGTTATTCATAATATCTTCTCCCTTACAAACTATAAATTCATTATACATAATTCTAGTTTTAGTATATAGAAACTATTAGCAAGACTAAGAAAATGTCATTTAAAATATAGACAATTCATATTCTAAAAAAAGGACAAGTAAAGGGTGTGAACTGTTTTGAACATTATAGAAATAACTCTAATAATGTTAATTTTACTTATGATCATCATTATAGGTCTTACTCTTGTTTCAAAATACAAAAAACAAGCAGTTAAAATATATACAATTGAGAGTTTCTTAAATGGACATCATTTGATCGAAAATGAAGGTCAGAAGAAAAATCTGATAGATCGAATAAATGATATCTTTGATGGTAGTAAAGACAGTGCTGGGAACGGTGAAAGTGACGATGGAGATGATGGCGGTGATGGAGGAGAATAATAGTCTTAGTCTCACATTGATTACTTATCGTTTAATCGCATCAACTATTAGCGAAGTAAAACCAAGTTGATCCCCTTGATTTCTAGCATCATACCTTTTTGAACGGTAAATCACACCATCATTCGCATCCCACTCACTATTGTAAAATTTTCCGCTTTCATCACAATATTCAAGTAATATAACCTCAAATCCAGCATTTTCAAACATTTGAGTTAATGTTATATAGTTATGAACGATTTTATGACTTGCAGCAGGATGGTCTTTCGGTCCGGGTCCCCCGACTTTCACGATATTTTGATAGGTTTCATCTGGAAAAAATGCATCTGGGACAGCACAACGAATATGACCCGATGATTTCAAAAATTTATAGCAAATTTTAGCTGCTTCAACACCTTGTTCAAAAGTAAGATGCTCCCAAACATGCTCAGCCAAGATTGCTGATATTGAGTTATGCTTAAACTTATTTTCCCAAGTAGATTCATCTAATAAGTTAAGTTCATCTTCTTGAGTTTGTATCCAACCAGGATTATTGTTAAATGCACCAGCCCCTACTACTACTTTCAATTCGTTTTGATGAATAATGAACACCTCCAACTCTTAACTAATTTTTTACTTATGTGAACTTTCAATTAGTAACATTTAATACAAGTTTTTTAAAGTCGGAAACCATTTCAATGAATTGTTCTTTTTCTTCTAAAAATGGTAAGTGGTTACTGCGCTCATAAATATATAGTTTTGATTCTATTAAGTTCTCATTTATTTCTTCAGAAAAATATAACGGGCATTGTGCATCATACCTTCCACAATAAACAAAAATAGGCACTTTAACTTTAGTAAGTTCAGTTATTATGTCATATTTCGGTAAATCACAAAAAGAATAATAATCTAATCTTTTTTGTACAACTATACCGCTACCCGGTTTTGAAAAATATTCCTCACGCTTTTCAACATTATATAAAGACAGATCAGTCCATTCTTTGTTAGCCTGTCTTTTTTCTTCAATTGTAGAATTGGGGATTTCAAAACGGCAAATATTTCTTTTAATTTACTATTTAGTGGACTTTTAGGGCAATACATACTTTTCTCATGATCCATATATTTATTAGTAGCAGTAGCTCCTCCTACTAATAATTTTGAAAGAGAACTAGGAAACAAGGTTACGTAATACAAACCGAGCATACCACCTGTTGAATGACCCGCATAACTCCATCTTTCAAGGCCAAGCGCAATTCTAATAGCTTCTAAATCTAAACAAGTTTCTCGCATGCTTAATTCTTCGTCCTTCATTACTTTGCATGAATTACCTGCTTCTTTTAAATTGATTAAGTAAACTGTAAATTCTTCAATGAATACGTCTGCAAAATAATTACCTAATTCATTAAATTCACTATATAAATGAGTAATACATATTGGTTCTCCACTACCTTTTGCAAAAATCTCAAACGCTCCTCGATTTGTTTTTACAATCTGCTTCTCCCACATAAGAAATTCACCCCAAAATTACTAATAATTTATTATTTAATTTAAATTCAATAGAATTCTGATGATTCCTTTAAGCAAAAAAAGAAAGGACTACCGAAGTAGCCCATCGAAATTCATTTTGAATTTGAAAATTTCATGTCACAATGCTTGAGATTAAAGAACAATCTTAACTATTCCACCAACTAGTATTAGAATAGACACTGTCAAAAGAGTAATTTTAGTGGACCCGTTAGATTTATGAAAAAGTCTTATTAACATGTTCAGCACCTCAATTTCTAATATTCCCTACTTCAATTTTATATGAAAACGTGTTTAATAAGATACCAGTATAATAGAAATTATTATTTGTATCCTTCTAACGCCTCTCCTAACTGATTATCTAATTAAACAGACAAATTATGTTACAAAATTATGATGTAGCTTGATATCATTAGAGTATCAATAGATTAACCGTATAAGTAAAACTATTATTTTGTACTTTTGGTAAGAAAGGTCTCTCTCCTTACTCACATTTCTATGGTATATTGAAAAAAGTGGGAGTTGATAATATGTTTTTAGAACTGTTCGATCAGTTGCCTGTAAGAATTTTAACTGCGGCACTGCTGATTATATTCACAGTATATTTAATCCGAAAATCGATCAAGCTTTTCTTTGATAAAACGAGTTTGTTGGATGAAAAGCGTGAAGAGACAATTATGCATTTCGCTAAACAGGTGACAAAAGTATTAGGATGGGTATTATTCTTACTTTATGTAATAAGTGAAAGTGATTTCATTGACCTCGGCAATTTTATTGCTGGTTCTGTCGTTGTGGCAGGTGCCGTGGCATTAATACTACAGCATATCATTAGGGATTATATTATGGGGCTAACTTATTTGCTTGAGCGACAAATTCATCTCGGTGACTATGTGATCATTAACGGAAACCGTCAGGGAAAAATTGAGGAAATTAGTATGCGCTTCTTAAAAATCCGCCAATATGATGGTTACCTATATACTGTCTCTTATAGTAATATCACGGAGCTTCAAAACGGGAACCGCGGGATGCGACGTGTGAACGAGAGTCTTGTCCTCAATTATAGGCAAAATCCAGATGAAGCATTCAAGGTGCTAGAGGAAGTCGCAAAAACTTGTAATGAGAAATATGGTGAATTCCTGTTACGGGATGAAACCGGAGTTCCTGTTGAGAGTTTCAGATTCAACCAAATTACTGAACTAAATGTGGATTTCAGAGGTAACCGATTCTCTTTATCTGGTCTTGTGAACGAATCGAACTATGTTGAAGCCGGAAAAAAAGTTAGGTATGAATTGGCAAAGGCTGCTTACCAATACGATTTGATGATGGCAGAGAGTCTAAATACAAACCATTAAAAAAAGCAAGAGTTCATTACTCTTGCTTTTTATTTATTTAAAACTTTTATCATGCTAAATATGACACCGAGATGTTCGGAAACATGTGATACATTATAAATAAGTAAATCTTCAATTGTATTTGCTTCTAGAAAATTCTTTTTAACATCAGTATCAAGTTTACCATTCAAAGCTTCGTGAATATAATCAATCTGTTCTTTCAATTGTTCAATTAATAAATCACATGTAGGCGGTTCTTCTTTCCAATCAAGTGGTTTTGTACCATATGCAAAAAATGTTTGATAGCTTTCTGGTAGAACCTTTTTTTGCTCAGATAGCCGAAGTACATGGTTTTCAGTAGAATAAAGAATATGACCAAGTTGCCAATGAATACTATTTTTAAAGCCTTCAGGTACAACATCTCTCTTATTTTCAGGACATTTCTTAATCAAATCAAACAATTTATTATATTTTTTATTTAATAGTTTAAACACATACGATGAATCATTCATTATTGTCCCCCTGATTTTACTTGCGATAAATATGTATCAAAAAAGGAATTTCAAAAGTGAAATTCCTTCTTTACATAGATTTTATTATGTTTTTGCTATTACATCAAATTAAGCCTTTGTAGTAGTGTAGTTTTCTTCTAATGTTTTCTTTAGAAACGAAGCTAATTCAAGCATACCATATTTTCCAACTTTTGCTTCAGCATCAGAATTATAGTTCGTGTTTGTATTGATATCGTAAGTAAATATTGTTCCTTCAGCATTTCTGATAAATTCAATTCCAGCTACTTGAATATTATTATTAACTAAAACGTCTTTATATTTATTTAATATTTCATCTTCAAATCCTTCAATAATTTGGAACTTAGGTTTCTCTTCTACTTCTTCTCCAACCGGGCAGAATAGATCGCCAATTTGGCATACGTCCGCTGGGCAAAGTTCAAAACCTTCCGAAGTATCAACCTTAACAGCATATACAAAGTTTCCTCCGACAAACTCACAACGAGTTATATAGCTTTCAGGAGACAGTATGTATTCTTGAATAAGGGTAATGCCATCGACTGGTTCTTCGAAAGTAGTTCCTTCTACATAAGTTTTTAATGCTTCAATACTATGAAATAATTGAACACCTAATCCTTTACCTGCACGATTATGCTTCGTAATAAATGACTGTCCTGCAAAACTTTCAGCTGCCTTCAAAATGTTTTCTTTTCCAACCGCTGCAATTGTTTTTGGCGTCTTAACACCATACTTGTTTAATTCTAGGTATTGCAAAACCTTACTAACCTCTAGTTTTAGTGCATTCGTTCCATTTAACACCGTTCGTCCATGAGCTTCAAGCCAACTTAATACTTGCGCAGTAAATTCAGCCGCAAAACGATGATCACGTGTGTGAGAAGAAGCACTCATTCTGCTATAAAAAATACCTTCTGGTGGTTCGGTCGATAAATCTAAAGTTCCTTCGTCTAAATGCCACTCTTCATAAGGAACACCAAGTTCCTCCAATCTTTTTGTTAAATGGACAGTCCACTCACTATTTTCATGAATTACATATACTTTACTCATTTTTACGACCCCTTTCTAGCTCTTTATTAAACTACGTTTTTGTTCAACTAATGGCATAACCTGTTTTGAAAATCGTTCCATTTCCTCAAGTTGAGGAGAAAATTGTAATAATAATAAGTCTAAGCCAGATTCTTCATATTGTAAAATTCGATTTGCAATTTGCTCTGGAGTTCCTACTAAATTTGGGCGTAGACCTCGGTTAGACACCGAGTAATCCTGTAATTGAATTTGTTGCTCTAATTGTGACTTTGTAGTGAAGTCTTTATATCCAGCATATCCGCTTGACTCCTTCACATTTGTGATTTTTTCAAGCTCAGCTTGTGCCTCTTCTTCAGTATCACGGCATATAACATACGCAGCCATTCCAAAAGAACTGAATGGTGCATTATCAGTTTGTTCACGACGTGCTTTCATATCTGCAATTTTTCGTTCAATCTCTTCAACAGTTCCACCATGCATTACATATGCATCACATTTTTCTGCAATGGTTTGCTTGCCTTTTTCACTTTCACCACCTGCATATAGTATCGGGTTAGGTCTTTGAACAGGCTTCGGAGCAAGCTTCGTGTCTTTCAAGTCGTAAAATTGGCCAGAATAATTGAAGGTTTCTTCTGTCCATAAACCTTTTAGTACATCAATAAACTCTTCGGTACGAGCATAACGGTCATCATGTTCTGTAAAAATACCACCATATTGACGCGCTTCGTCTGCCCACCAAGCAGAAACAACGTTTAATGTAAATCGTCCGTTACTGATTCGATCAATATTTGCTGCCATTTTTGCTGCTACAGCTGGATTATGAAATCCAGGGCGAATCGCCGTCATAATTTCTATTTTTTCTGTCACCGCTGCAAGTGCTGCTGCTGTAGACCAAGCTTCAAGAGAGTCATGCTCTGGTCCCTTAATATCATTTAAATATAATTCAGCAATTAAAGTAGTTGAGTAGCCCCATTTTTCAGCTGATTGAATAACCTCTTTTGCATATTCATAAGTTGGCGGCATATTTTCATCATCTACATTTCGTAACCAACCTCCAAAAATCGGTAACCAAAAACCATATTTCATCTAGACACTCTCCCTTATTTTCATTTTCACCAAGTTTACCTATCTGCTAAGTTGGTATTGTACTCAAAATAAAAAACTCTCCTCCAAAAGAAGAGAGTTTAAAAACCCTCTTCTCATCTTTCAAGCATGTGCTTGTTGGAATTGGCACAGTATTCATAAGAACCTGCTGCCGAGGCTTCAAAGGGCCAGTCCCTCCACCTCTCTAGATAAGAAGAAAAATATAAATTCAAACTTTTTTATTAATAAAGTGATAATAGTTTAAATTTATTTAATTGTCAATCAATTCACTCTAATGTTAACCTGTTTTTTAAACTGATAGATGATAGCTACTTTAAAACAGTCCTTTGTCTAAATTTCCTGATTTATTAAACTACAATAGTCTCAAAAATCTGGAGTTTTTCTCCCTTATATTTTACGAACGTATATGTAGTTCAATCTTTTCAGTACTAATTTAACACAAATAAAAATTACTTCAAAAAAAGAGCAGCCATTGGCTACTCTACAAAATAATAGTTATTCGATAGTATTTGTTCCATCAGACTTGCTATTTTCTATACTTTGTTCAGGTAAAACAGTAACAGCGCCTTGATTTATATAGCCATTCGTCTTGGATGCATATGACTTGATCAATTCAGCTATATCAATACCTGTCATTTCTTTTAATGGCTCTTGCATTTCAACCATTGTTTTTGTAATGCTCTTTCCGAAAGATGGAATCCCCTGACCGTTACCTGAATCAATAATTTTAACAGATTCGATATTATTAAGTGGTTGAGCAATTTTTTCTGCAAAAATAGGGAGCATTTCAATTAACTTTTCTGTGATGATGACCTCACCATGTTTTTCCATCGCTTCAGCTAATAACTTACGTGCTTCCGCTTCTGCCTTACCACGTTCACGAATAACGTCCGCCTCAGCTGAACCTTCTGCCTTACGAATTTTGGCTTTTGCTTCCCCATCAATCTCAGCTTTACGTGCCTCAGCTTCAGCTTTACGAGTTGTTTCATAATATTCTGCATCTGCTTTTGTTTTACGTACTTTACTTTCCTCTTCTTCTAGTCTAACTGCTCGTTCACGCTCTAGGAATTTAAGTGATAATTCTTCTTCTTTTACTTCTTTTGCTAATTTGGCTTTTTCAAGTTCATAAGACTGTTCTGATTTTGCACGAGCACGTTCGGTTTCTTCCATGAAGGCTGCGTCTTTAATATCTTTTTCCTTTTTCGATTCTGCGATTGCAATTTGACGTTTATATTCTTCTTCTTTTGCCTCTTGATCGGTTTGTGCTTTATGTATACGAGTTTCACGCTCACTATTTGCTTCAGCGATTTCTGCCAATTTACGAACTTCAGCGATTCGTGGTCTACCTAAGTTTTCTAAATATCCATTCTCCTCATCAGCGTCACGTAAATCTGTTAGACCTAATGATGTAATTTTAAATCCCATTAAATCAAGTTGCTTTTGTGCGACTTCAGATACATCTTGATTAAATTTTTCACGGTTACTATTAATATCTTCTACCGTCATTTTAGAAAGAATCGCACGAAGATTACTTCCAAGAACCTCAATAATTTCTGCTTCAATTTCTTCTTGTTTCTTACCTAAAAATTGTTCTGCATAGTTTGCGATCCCATTTAAAGTATCCGCTACCTTAACCATTGCTACTGCATCAGCAACAATTGGTACACCACCATTTGTATAGACTCTTGGCGTTGATAACTTTAATTGAAAGGATGTCAGATTAACAGGTGTTGATGTTTGGAAACGTCTTAGACGGTATCCACCACCACGAATAATTTTCATTGATCGACCTTCTTGGTCTGTAAAGATATTTGTTTCTTTCTCAGGATCACCTAATTTCGGACCTGTAATAATTAAAGCTTGATTTGATTTTGCAGTTCGATAACGATACCTGATCCAAAAAAAATAAGCTACACCACCAATTGCAGCTATGATCAGTACTGGAATTAAAAACAAAAGTCCTCCTAAAAAACTTAGCATTGCATTTCCTCCTTTTAAAATTTCCAAAATATTACATTTATTGTATTATTCGACATAAACGATTATATCCCTTGTTAAAAAAACTCCATTTACTTATCCATTTTTGCAAATAAAGTACGCGTTAGTTGATTACAACTACTGTCTTAAGAGTTTATAATTCTATATGAAACAATCTTTATAAAGAATCTAAAAATAATAAACGGACTACCGAAGCAGCCCATTATTTTTCTATAAAGAATGCGTTAGATGTTTGGTAATTTAATAGAATAATTGATTTAAGATAGATTTCTTACTTAGTTATGGTTATATGCCATTCCACAAGAGCAACGATTTCTTCCAATTAGCAGGTGATAGGATGCGGGTAATTCCTGATTGACTTGTTGAACTGCAATAGCAAATTCATTACTATCACTAGGTACCAGAGTTAGTGCGTCCGCTTTTTCTTGAGAATCAATAACTGCTCCAGGTGGCACAAATGTATTTGCTGGAATTGTGACACCGTTTGTTACTACGGCATTATAGGAAATAAATGCTCCTCTTCCGACAATCGCGGTATAAACAATTGCATTAAACCCAACAAATACTTTGTCAGCGATATAACATGGACCATGAATAAGAGCACCATGGGCTATACTCACTTCATTACCAATGAAGATAGAAAATTTTCTTCCTTCAACTGAAATCTTTTTATTTGCTAAACCATGCAGAATGACTCGATCCTGGATATTTGTGTGAGAACCTATATAAAAAGGTGTTCCTTCATCAGCACGTATTGTTACATTAGGAGCTACATACACATTGTTTCTAAGCGTTACATCGCCTATAACACTCGTAAACTGACTTACAAATGCAGTTTGATCAATAGTAGGATAATGTTGAATAGGATTATATGAAGTTATGGGGTTTGGACTTATGAAAGGTTCAAAACAGCAAGAAGGATTATTAGAATAGGAGTTTGATTCTTTATTTTCTCTCACGTTATCACCTCATTTACAATTTATTTTTTTATTAACGTTTTATGCCTTAATAAAATATAGATTCGTTTGCTGAAAGCGGTTTTTAAAACTATAAAAAAAGCTGCTATTTAGGCAGCTTTTGATTTTCAACTATGTTTTGTCTATGTAAAAAACTCATGCTATTTTTATGTTGAAAAAGTAGAATATTAAATCTTAATAAATCCTTTTTGCGAATGGATGATTTTCTGAAAACTGTATTAAATCCCACAAATTTCCGTATAAATCCTTAAATACTGCTACAGTACCGTAATCTTGAGTTTTGGGTTCTCTTACAAATTCGATTCCTCTTGAAGTCATTTCGGTATAATCTCTCCAAAAATCATCTGTACCTAGAAAGAGAAAAACTCTTCCTCCTGCTTGGTTCCCTATAAAAGACTCTTGCTCTGGTTTAGATGCTTTTGCTAGTAATATTGTAGTACCATTTGAACCCGGAGGTGATACAACCACCCATCTCTTATCTTGTTCAGGCTGGTATGTATCTTCTAACAATTGAAAATTTAATTTATTAGTATAAAAATTTATAGCTTCATCATAATCTTTTACAACTAGGGCTATATGTACAATAGATTGAATCATTTTAGTTTCTCCTAACTAGCTTATTGCTACTATTGCTTAACGACAAATGCTTATGTATTTTAGAAAAGACTCTATGAATGACAATGAGGATTAATATTGATCGTTTAAATCAACATCATTCAAAAAGCTTCCAATCACTCTTAAATACTCTTCCGGTTCTTCTAAGTAAGGCATATGTGCACTCTGCTCAAATACATGGAATTTTCCATTTGGTGTAAGCGTACTAAAATATTTAGTTGATTCAGGAGTTGCTTCATCAAAACGACCACAAGTATATATCGTTGGAACATGAATATCTTTTAATTTCGAAGTACAGTCAAAATCCTTTAAATTACCGGTCACGTGAAACTCAGAAGGTCCCCACATAATATTGTATACTTCCCTATTTCTTAAATGTGCACCATTTTTTATAAATTCCGGGTTCGGCTCGAGTCTATAAACGAAATGCTTATTAAATACCGCTGTAGCATTCTTGTACTCTTCAGAATCAGTTGTTCCATTTTCTTCACAATTTTTTAAAGTTTGTTGAACCTCAAGAGGAAGCAGTTTTCGATTTTTATCTTGATCCTCAGCCCAAAGTGGAGCACTCAAACAAGGACTTGAAAAGATGATACTCTTCACACCGTCTGGTTTGGATAAATAATATGCTGCAGCAAGGGTCGTCCCCCATGAGTGACCTAAAATGTGAAATTCATCAAGGGAAAGTGCCTCACGGATTTGCCCTAATTCTTCAGCAAACCGATCAATATTCCATAAAGAAGTATCTGTTGGACGGTCAGACTTCCCACATCCCAACTGATCATAAAATATAACTGGACGATCCTCTGCTAGTTTTTGCAATCCCTGTAATGAATAATGTGAGGAACCTGGCCCACCATGTAAAACAATTACTGGTGTGGAATTTGTGTTTTTTTCATGGATCTGATACCAAACCTTCCCCCCAGTTACGTCAATAAAACCTTCTTTTATACTCATTTATTTCTCTCCTTAACGCTTTTTAATTAGAATCAAAACTGTTGAACTATTTATATGTTATACATAACTTTATTAAACTATCTCACGCGCTAGTTAAACAAGTTATTTTTATTTTATAAAAGGGGCTACTCAAGGGATTCTGCTAATTCTTTTAACTTATTATATGTAGTACTATTTTGAAAGTCTAATTCTATTATATCTAAACTATCACACGCAAAAAATAAGTGTTCACACCAATCGGCGTCATTTTCTTTGACTGCTTTTTCGCATTCTATTTCTATATATTTAGTACTAATTTCTTTACCTAAATCCCTAAATACTTCAATCCCATCTAAAGTCCCGGGCCAGTTTCGATCCTGCAATTGCTCTGCTAATTTTGGTAAAGCTTTTTCATTTCTTGGATAGCCTATATTCTTAATAACAGCTACTGCATTTTCCCAACAAGCCTTACTATATTTAGGTATAAGTAGATCAACCTTATCTGGTGGAAGATGGAAAAGAATATCCATACTCTCTAATTGGATATCTTTTGTAGATGCCAATTTAGTTCATAAACATAAGTAAGTATATGTTCATCATCATAAAATACAAATGAAGAATAATTTGTCATAACGATTACTCCTTTAACTCTAAACTAAAAAAATTTATTTATTTTTTCCAACTCTTATTAGTATTAGATATCTAAAAATTCAGATGATACTATTTTTCTCCAATCCCATAAGCAAGTAGAAATATAAGAATTATTGAGCAAATTGAAAAAAAGTTAAGTATGATTGGTACCCATTTTAAGATACCCTTCTTCCCTTTAAATCCTATTAAAAAACCAATAATGGGCATTAACATTATTGTAATGATTTGCATTTTACCAGAGTGACCAAATTCTCCTGGAGGACTACTTAGTAAGTAGGCCAATAGGATAAAAATACCTAAAAATATAAAAGAAAATATACTATATCTATTCATATTTTTTCTTGCCGCTCCTTCGAATATTTCTATTATGATCGTAAAACAATTTTGGCATATTTCTATATTACTATTTTACTCATACGATCCATTCAAAAACAAAGAGCCCCCAAATACATCGGAGACTCAAATAAATTAATATTGGTCGGTAAAAATCTGTTGGCCCAAGATGCCGTGGAAAAATTGTTCAAGAACTGGGACGTCTTCTGGCATAATACCAAGTTTTTGTACCCAATGTTCAGGATGTTTAATATCATCCCTGCAAATTAACACCATGCGTTCACTTTGAATAGAAACAACCATGGCTTTTCCTAGAAAATTCCCTGAAAAGATAATCGCAAAGTCGTATCGATGACTTTCAGTAGCGATACAGTAATAATGAATATTTTGAGTTTCTTTCTCTTCCGATAAAATGTGAAAATTCATCTTTACCACTCCTTTTTGTAATTTGCTTCTTTAAGCAACCTATGTTGAAAGGTTAAGTGATTTCAAGAATAAAGAAATTCTATACAAACTGCCTTTATATTAAATTAAATATGAATATACGATTTCCCTTTATTTTTCTCTAAATATTTTAATTGACTTCAAATGTTTAGACTAAAGTCGTACTTTATTATTCCAAATTTGAACTTTACAAAAGCAAATTTGAGAACTATGATAAAAGCTCTTTATAAAGTTTAATAACGGTTAAATGCATTCCTTCGTGATATAAATTAAACGTAAGAAATTCTTTTGGTGTCTCCAATTTCATTCCTGCCGAAGTGGTATACGGTGGGATTATTTTTTCGTCTATTCGATCTGAAAGTGTTTCTTGAATTCGAACTTGTTGTGCTTTAAGAAGTTCTTCTAACTCCGATAGAGTAGGTACTCGATATTCGTGGGCATTTAAAGGTGACGTACCGTATTCAAATTGTTCTTTGAAACCTTCTGGTAAATTTTGTGGAAGCCCTAAGTATTGAAACGCAAATCTTTCTACAACAACATAGATATGCCCTACATTCCAACGAATTGTATTTCTGAATCCCTCAGGAATTCGATCAGCCATTTCTTCTGAAACTCCGTCTAGTAGGTTCAAAGTTTGATTTCTTACAAAAGCTAACTGATTGAATAAAAATTGCTCCATTTACCTCAACTCCTAATTTGTTTATAGTTTCCCACGAATAACACATCGTTTAAGTGCCTTACTGATACTCAACTTTAAATGAAGCAATTCATATTAAAAGCATCAACAAACTTAAAGCAACCTGAATAATAAAATATAGTCGCTTTAAAAAAGGCTATCATTACCATAATATGTTAATTCTCTCCCATGCATGATATTCCCTCTATAGTGAATATTGAAGTTTACTATACGCTACTAAAAAATACTTAGTTGAACAAACATAAAAAGTAGGAATCATTAATTTTTAATGATTCCTACTTTTTACGGTAGATTATATATATTAAAATCACAACTCTGACTTTATTATTTCTGCTTTCTTTGCATTTCTTGCTTTAGCTTATAATTACGCATTCTTTTCATATTTTCGGGTGCGTCCATCGAATCCTCGACGATCATTTCGATAATACATAGTCTTTCAGCACGTTCTATATCTGCTTGCTTTATAGCTTGTTCAAGCTCCCCATTTGTTCGAACAATAGTAGTAAACGCATTCCCTCCAAAAGCTTCAACCAGTTTTGTGTAAGACCACTGAGGTATTTTGTTGTAATTCTGATTTTTTGTTTTCACATTTAAATATTTTTCAATGGTATAACCATTATTGTTCAAGACGAAGATAATGGGTTTACAGCCGTAATATAGCATAGAGCTAATTTCTTGAGCAGTTAGCTGTAGTGAGCCATCTCCTGTAAACAGTAATACCCGGCGTTCTGGTGCTGCGATGCTGGCACCAAAAGTCGATGGGGTTGCATATCCGATAGACCCCCAACCACCTTGACCAACATATGTAACATTGCTCGGTAGTCTTAGCTCCGCCATGCCATTATAAAACGTACCGGTCTCGACGATTAGGATATCGTCTTTTTTCAGCATCTGTTGAAAAATGGGGTAATATCCAGCTGACATAAGAAGTTCATCCGTATTTGTTTTGAACTGATTATAAGGGAAATCCACTTTTTTTAATATTCTTTGACCTTTGTATCCTATACTTTTCACAGCATTAAGCATATCTTCAGCAAGTACGTTCGGATACACCGCGTATACCTCGTAGTGGCAGATGATTTAGTAGCGAAGCCGATTATGGTCCGAGAAGTGCCAATACAGCAACAAATAACTTCCGACAAGCAAACACTTGGTTGTTTCTTTTCTTTAGCAATTCGAATAGCAGCAGGAATCTCAATCATTGCATTTTCTGGTGTTAGTACTGCACTATAGGATGTTATCTGCTCATACATCTTACGAAAAACATCAAAATTCCCATCCATTAATGTGTGGTGCATTAGGTTGTGCTCTTTTTGATCTTTTTCTGGAGGCGAACCAACAATGTGAATAATCGGAACATGTTCACTGTTGGCACCCGCAATCGGATTACTCGCGCTTAGCTCTCCAACCCCAAAGGTTGTAATGAGTGCTGAAATTCCTTTGATTCTTGCGTAGCCATCTGAAGCATAACCCGAGTTTAGTTCGTTCCGTCCTTCAATAAACTTAATACCGTTATATCTCTCCAAAGTGTCCAGCAATGTAAAATTATAGTCTCCTGCGACTCCGAAAATTTCTGTAATCCCCTCCAACTTTAAGCAATCAAACAAATACTGCCCGACTGTTTTTGGGGCCATATCATTATGAGAGTCTGTACTGACCCTACTTTTCATCTTATCCATTCTCACACTAACTCCTTATCCAATTTTTGGATTTATTCAGTTTACTAGTATCCTTTTATTCGTACCCTATCATTGAATAGGTTATACGATGCTTTATGAATGTTTGAATCGCTTTTTAACGACAAAAAGAAGAGTTCTTTTTTAAAGATCTCTTCGAAAATTAATTTTTTATTCAGATTGCTTAGTTAACCTCTCAAACTCTTCTTCTATCTTAAGAGTATCTATTCTTTCAAATAAAGGTTCAACATTTGACAAATAATGCGATTTAACTAGAAATGGTCTCCAATCAGTTACTGATGTTGAATTGATCATGCCCTTGACTTTACTACTTGAAAAAGGTAGGAACGGATTTAGAATATGTGCTAAATTGGCAATTAAATAGATACAATTTGCAAGCGTTTCTTTACAAGACTCCGTATCTTCCTTTATCTGTTTCCAAGGTTGTTGGTCATCAAAGTATTTATTTGAGAATCTAATTAGCTCGAAAATTTTTTCTAATGCTTGTTTGAAAGTGGTACTTTCAATACAATGACCTACTTCATGGTACAAAAGATTAACTTTATCTTGAATAGTAGAAGAAATGACTTTTTCAGGAATCAAACCATTAAATGATTTTTCAATAAATTTTAGTGTCCGATTTACAAAGTTGCCATATGCACCTAATAATTCACCATTATGACTATAAATAAACTCTTTCCAAGAAAAATCGGCATCACGACTTTCTGGTGCGTTGATTGTTAAGAAATAGCGTATTGAATCTGGATCGTACCTTTCTAAAATATCTGGAACCCAAACAGCCCAATTTTTACTCGTAGACAATTTCTTTTTTTCTAAAGTCAAATACTCGTTTGAAACAATATGTGTTGGTAATGATTCTTTTCCAAGACCGGAAAGAATTCCAGGCCATACTATAGAATGAAACGGTATATTATCTTTTCCGTGAACGTAATAGGATGTAACAGAAGAGTTCCAAAATGTTGAGTCGTCATTCTTTCTTTCTTTTGCCCATAACTTACTTGCTGTGTAATATCCAGAAACCGCCTCAATCCAAACATAGATTTTTTTATCTTCGTATCCAGCCACTGGAACACTGACACCAATAGGCAGGTCTCTAGAAACTGCACGATCCAACAAACCTTCCTTTAAGTATCGCTTAGTAAGTGAAATTGCATTCTCTCTCCAAAGATTCCTATTTTCTGCATCCTGAGTATAGTTTTCCAATACCCTTTGGAATGAGCTTAATGCGAAGTAAAAATGCTCTGTCAGACGTTTTATAGGAGGCTGGCTACAAATTTTACACTTTCTTTCAAGCAATTCAAGCGATTCTAACACTGTTGAACAGTGTTCACACTGATCTCCACGTGCTTTTGCCCCACAATTAGGACATATACCTTCTACATATCGATCCGGTAAAAATTGTTGATCATATTCACAATATGTTTGTTCAATTTCTTTTTTGTAAATAAGTCCCTTCTCAAGTAAATCTAGAAATAATTGTTGAACGATTTCATGATGATGTTTTGTATCTGTTCTTGTATAGATATCATAAGAGAATCCTAATTTTGTAAAACACTCTAAAAATTCATGGTGATAACGATCCGCGATTTCTTTGGGAGAAACACCATCTTGTTTTGCTCTGATTGTAATAGGTGTACCATTGCAATCACTACCTGATACATACAAAACTTTTTCTCCTTTGATACGGTAATATCTCGCTAGAATATCTCCAGGTAACAAACTAGAAATGTGCCCAAGATGTAATGAGCCGTTAGCATAAGCCCAAGCACCTCCGATAAAAATACTCATAAATAAAACCTCCTAAAATTAATCTAATTTTAAAAACAAAAAAACCTCACCCTTAACTGTAATAGTTAAGGACGAGGTTTGAATTTCCACGTGGTACCACCTTATTTTACAAATGGTTCACACCATTTGCCTTATGCAAGTACGGAGTAATAAATGCTACTCTTATACTGTGAATTTGATAACGAGTGACAAAACTCGCCGTAGCCTACTAATACCAAAAGTATGTTCAGTACGAAGCTCAGAGACCATTGTTCAAATGTGTGTTTTCGCTTCTTTTCAGCTACCGAAGCTCTCTGTATAAAACAACTTCATTTTACTTTTTCTCTTCATTGCCTGTATTTTATAATTAATATTTAGTATATTCAATAATTTTCATAATATCAATATCAAAATATATTTTATATTAAGATATATTTATCAATTAAATTTGTCTATTAAATCCATTCTATTCCTTTACATATCTATTATTTTTAAAACGGTTTCGTTAACTAAAGAGAGCCAATTTAGTGTGGTATTTAAACATTCCGAATGTCAAATCTGTTACACTAAATAACAATAACTCCTTCATCCATCAATTTCTTATACTCTATTCCCGCAAAAAATAAAGCAGCAAGACCATAGCTCCAATCTCTTGATTTTTGCATTTTATATTGAAGCTTGTAACCAAGCGCTGGAAAAATATGAAGCGGAATCGTGGGACCACTTATATGTCCTAAGCTAATATGTCCTTCTCGGTAATCAAGATCAGCGACAACTGCATTAAACGCTTTCAAACCAGGTTCCAAATAATTTGGGTCGAGGTATCCAGAACGTACACCATGCATCCAGCCCGAAGCAATTAAAGCAGTTGCACTACTTTCTTTATTCGTGGCTCCTGGCCTATTAAGCAATGTTTCGAAATAGCCATCAAATCGTTGATAAGGAAGTAAGGCTTCGCTTATTTCTTGTAAAATTCGGATTGCCTTGTTACGTTCTTGTCCGTTTTCTAAGTTATCAATTAACATTGGCAGCGCACTAACAACCCAACCGTTTCCTCTTCCCCAAAAAAGCTTGTGCGGATATTGCTTTTTTACCCGAACCCAATAGCTATGAACAAATAAGTTTTCTTCCGAACTTTTCAAATACTTTTCGAACAGCTCTGGCTGAATTTTAGCAAACTCCATGAGCCAATCTTCTCTTTGTTCTTTAGCATATAGACTTGTAAACACCCCATACATCATGATGGAGTCGACCCAAATACTTTTTGGATAAAACTTTCCTTCCAGTGAATGACCGAGATGATTTGGCATATTGTGAATTATTTTTTCTGAGTCCTTAATATATGCAAGACCACGTTCAGTTACGGAATGATAATCTTCATTTTTAATATGTTTGCTTAAATAATAAGTGGCTAAAATTGGTGCTAACGTATCCGATTGATCAACACGAAGTCCGTTTTTAATATGAAAGTCAACATATCGTTGTATGTAATCTGTGTAACGCGCTTCATCTAAAAGGTCGTTCAGTTGACCAAGTGCATGCATCAGTAAACCTTCGCCCCACATCCATGGTAATTTTTCAGGTATGAGTCGCATTGTCGTCGCGTCAGCTAATTCAATAATTTTTGCAAATAACTGATCCATTGCCAACCTCCAAATTAAAATAACAATTTTTTCAGTTCATCTTCTTCTTCCTTATTTTTATTTTTTTGTTCGTAAAATTTTAATAGTCTTTCGTAAATCTTACGGCTTAATGGATATTTACTAGCTATGAGAATAGCAAATAATAATAAAATGGCAGGTAAAACAAAGATAATGACGCGCAAACCTGTTATAAATGAATCAGGTTGATTATAATAATTTACCGATTTTAGAGATGAATTTTGATTAAAATCATAGACATCAGTTACTTTAATTCCCTTTTCAACAATAATACTGTCTTTCTGTTCATTATTTAGGCGTATTTTCAACAAGTCATTATCAAAAACATAGCTCATTTTTTCATTACTCAGTAGATCAACTTTTTGCTGATTCATATCGATTCGAATATCATCATTTCCATCATTTTGCAAATCGACATTTAACTTCGCTTCTTTATCGACGAAAGCGCTTGCATTTTTCGGGATGATCATTTCACCTGGTTGCATATAGCCGGAAAGTTGTAGCATTAATCCAATCGTCCAAATGCCAATGGCTGACGAAAACTTTCTTAAAAACGCCATAAATCCAGCGAAAGAGCCACTTCTTCGCTCGCCAAATGCTAAAAGTGAAACATCCGTAACATCAGGAAACATCACCCAAGGAATGACGATACATGCAGTCAATCCTAGTCCTATCACAGCTGATATGATAAAAATCGTAGCAATTGGCCAACTGTTATTGTAAAAACCAAGCGCAATTGTCCCGATGATAAAAATTGCTGCCCCAATCATGTATGTTTTCGGCTTACCTATCTTTCCAGCGAGCTTAACAACGAAAAACAACATGATAATTTGCGTAATGAGCATCGTTCCTAATACAAATTCGAGTAGATCTTCGCGATGAATCAAATATGTCATATAATAAGAAAAAACGGCACTTACTACATCCATGACGAAAAAGGCGGATAAATACATCCCTATTAATGAGCGATACGTTTTTACTCGGAATGGAGAAATTATTTCTGTAAAGCTAAACCGGCGTCTTTCATCATTGACAGGAACACGTTCTTCACACAAAAGAAAAATGCCAAGATATGGAATCGCATAAAAAATACTGAAAACAAACCCCATAAATAAATACCCTGTTTTCTCTGGCAGCAACCCGACAATAACCATCGGCAAGACCGCACCAATTAATGAGGAAACTTGCGAGAAAAATAATCGTGTTCCATTCACTTGGTCGCGTTCATTTACGTTTTGACTAATTTCACTTGAAAAAGCAGTATAAGGAATCGTTACAATTGTAGAAACCGTTGAGAAAAAGATGTAACTGAACGAAACAAATAAAAATTTCCCTATTGAGCTTTCAAAATTAGGCGCATACCAAAGTAGTGTAAAGGCAACGAGGATGAGAAAAAAACCTGCTAAAAGATACGGTTTTCTTCGCCCAAACCTTGTTCGCGTATTATCTGTCACAACTCCCATAACTGGATCTAAAATTGCATCCCATATTTTTGATACTAAAATAACTGTTCCTGCAAGAACAGGATCAATGCGGACAACGTCTGTCAAAAATCTCAAATAAAAAAATGCAATGACTAGCTGGGCACCACCACCAAATAAATCACCTGATGCAAACATCATCATCTCTTTTTTTGTTATTTTTTTCATAGCACCCTCTCCGTTTCAACTAATGAACTTTGTTTTCTTAATCCTAAATCAAAATTCAACGATAACTGGTACCCTTTGCAACTTAGTTCAATTTCGTTCGCACCTCTTTCAAAATATCCATAAGGTGACTCTAGTCGCTTATATTGATCCTCTATCCGTTTTCCTTCTATATATAGGCCATCATTATATTTTAGCTGATAAGTATGATAATGTAGTGTGAGGTTTTCAAAGAGGATATTCGTCTGTTTTATACGTTTTTGAAATTCTTCATAACTTTCTCCTGAATCTGAAATTTCAAAAATCCAATAGGTCATGTGTCCATTTTGTATGAGGTCATAGGGGTCATTTGGATTGATGACTAAGTCACTTCCGCCAATTAATGCAACATGAACGCCTTCATTTGTCCCGAACGCATACTTTCCTTCAAGATGCGCCTGTTCAAATCGATCAATTGGAAAGTGCGCATGTGTGAATTCGATGCGCTGTCGTTCCATAAAACCCTTTCGTTGGTCTACTTTGTAAATAGACATATGGACATTTTCAAACTGCGCACTATGAGGCAAAATGCCATTTCCAACCCAATAAGAAGGAGAAAAATTTCTCGCATTGTCATCAAAAATCGGCGCACCTGGATGAGTCGTGAAAATACTAATATCTTTATTTAAAGTTGCTTGCCAGATGTGATGTTGGTCACCAAACGTTCCCGGATAATAGTTTTGTGCTGTTGACAGAATATAGTTGGTTGTCCGATATGTATATGAGTTCACCTTTTGGATCGCGACACCGTTTGATACTGGATTTAATATTTTCGTTATGAATGGTAATAAAAAATCAAGTGATTTTATATCTAGCATCTTAAGATCCTTCAAAAAATCATTTGCCTTCATATTGTAGGCTCGGAACATTCTCATTGTTTCGCGAATCGCTTGAGGATTTGTAAAACTTTCCATAGCCCATTGAATATAGCCTGCTGTCTCTTCGCCTTTTTCGGCACGGAATTGCTCAAGTTCCTCCAAATCATGCCCCATACTTGTTTTAATGACGCCTGGTTCTGTGTCGTTCGCAATTTCAAATATGACTTTAGGTAACTGATAATTTTTGCATAAAAAAAGATTGGCACTTATGCGTGAATAATCTAATTCTCGCGTATAACGGTTTCCAAATAAAAACTCATTAATTTCAAGCACATCTTGTGTTAACGGTTCGCGTTTTTGGACTTCATAACAACGACCACTTGTAACTGAAAACAGTCCTTTATACAAATGCATCGCCATATCTGCTAAAATTAAATCCATTATTATTGTCGCTTTACATTTGATTTCTTCATCACCAAAATCAATGAGTAATGCTAAAGGTGCAATATCTTCTTCATAATATGTGTTTGAGTGCCATTCAATAAAACCGTGTTCAAATCGGTGTTTCAACCAAATTAAAATTTTCTCCCTAAACTTCTCACTAAGCTGTGCACCTGTTAAACCTGAGTTCGTAAATAGTTCATGATCGTAGTAACGCCCGGCTACATATGCACAAGTAAAAAACAGTAACTGATGATTTTCGGACCAATAACACATCGAGTCATCACCAGGTTCATCCATCCAATACTTGAATGATATAATAGTAGTTTTCATCTCTTTAATGGAGTTATCCGACAAAAGTGATGAATAAGAATACAACGTTCTTAAAACGGTGATCATCCTAAAGTCAGCACAGTCAAGACGATAATCAATATATTTCAATAGCTCTAGTAGTCCAGTCTCGTCAATGTGCTTCCCTTCATCTAAATCTTTAATTTCTTTAAATGACTTCGGCCCCATTTTCACACTCATCGGAATATCTCTGTCCATAATTTCCCTCATTCCTATCCGTTTGTAACTCGTTTACAAACAACTTTTTTAAATGGTCGTTTAAGAACATCCCATTTGGATCAAGTTGTTGACGAAACTTTTTAAAGTCTTCTATTTTCGGATAAAGTGCATTAACATGATCTGCTTGAAGTGTATGAAGTTTTCCCCAATGTGGTCGTCCATTGTAGCGACGAAAAATTGCTTCAACATCTGCAAAATATTTTTCATGCTCCATCCCTTTATACATATGGATAGCAATATACGCTGAGTCGCGTCCGTGTGCAGGACTAAGCCAAATATCGTCACCCTTCACATAACGACATTCAATAGGGAAATGAACCTGATAGTTGTTTTTCTCGACCAGCCGATGGATTTCACGTACAACAGTTTCCATTAATTCAGCTGGAACACTATATTCCATTTCGTTAAAACGTACGAGACGAGATGTTGTAAATAATTGATGTGTATAACCAATATCCTTACCTGTATCAACAAATTTGGCTGACAAACGACTGATTGATTTACTTAGACTTGGAATTGTACGACATACTCGTGAAAGTGCACCAAATAATGCATTTTCCATTATCATTTGATTTAAATTACGCCAATGTCTATTACCAGGTAGTTGATTCGTTGCTTCATTCATTAATTTAGCTTGAATTGTATCAGTGTGCGGAAACCAGTAAAATTCAAAGTTGCGGTATTGATCTCTAAACTCCGCTAACTGGTTAAAACATTCATCTAATGATAACCGTTTACTTTCATATGTAAGGACTGTAGCTGGAATGACACGCAACGTTACCTTCACAATAATTCCGAGCATCCCAAGTGATACTTGCAAAGCCTTAAATAAATCTGGGTGGTTTTCATCATTACATGTAAGTACTTCACCAAAAGAAGTCACAATTTGGATTTCAACTGCTTGCGTCGAAATACTACCAAGTTTACTTCCTGTTCCATGTGTTCCCGTACTAATTGCACCAGCAATCGATTGTTTATCAATATCACCAAGATTTTATTGGGCCCATCCTTGTTCGTGAAGAGCCTCACTTAGATCGCTTAATTTCGTTCCTGCCCATACGCCCACTGTATGAGTCGTTTGATCGACTTTTTCAACTCCTGCTAGTTGGTCAAGTGAAACAAGTACATCGTTTGTATGTACAACTGGCGTAAATGAATGACCAGATCCGACAACACGAATTTTACGCCCTTCTTTATTACAACGTTTTACTAACGAAACAACATCTTCAACACTAGTTGGATATACGATATGTGACGGTTTACTTTGAACAATACCAGACCAGTTTTGCCAAATTTTTTGATTTTCCTTTAAAGAAAGCATAGTCCATCCCCCCGATAAGTTGTTACTTTATTAACAATTTCACCATTAGAAACACAATAAAGATGATTAAACCGCTCGCATAGCTCACCAGCTTTTGCATGTCTTAAAAATATTGGATCACCGAGCATTAACGCATTTGTCCCTCGGTAAACAATCGGTGTCTGCACTTCTCCCGCTCCTTCAAGAGACATTAATTGAGCGTTTTCTGGTAAATATGGCTTTGGTAACTTATCTGTTCCAACTGCTCCTGATGCGATATATCCTCCTCCAGCACATGTATATAGATTGGCATCCGGTTTGCGAACAATTTCAATCGCAAAACCCGCAGCTGGTTTGTACTGAAAATCTCGATAGTTGTCAAATAACCCTGGAGAGAAAAAACCTGACCCGACAGTTACTTCTGTTACCACATTCTCATTCGTTGTTGAATGTAAACTTCCAGTCCCGCCACCATTCACAAATTGAAGGGAAATCCCGAAGTTTTCAATCATTTGAATCGTCGCCGCTCGTTTTTCAGCAAGTTGCTTAATTGAGTGCTTTTTTAGTATTGTAATAATCTTATTTTTTGCAGTTTTCTTAGGATATTGGTCTCCAACCCCAGCAATTTGTGCCTCATATCCCATCACACCTACTAAACTTACTGACGAGGACGACATAATTTCCTCAACAACTACTTTTGCATCTTCTACAGTCCGAACAGGCGAACGCCATACACCGAAATGAAGACCAGGAACATCAAGTGACATATCGATGTCTAGACATAGAGGGAGTGTAACGTTATACATTTGAGCAATTTTGTTAAGGTGCTTTACATGTTCGACAGAGTCGATCATTAACGTAATCATTTTTCCTTGTTGATTTAACTGACAAATTTTCGCCACAGCTTCTGAATCCCAAATTGGATAGCCGATTAATAGATCTTCAATTCCTTCATTCAACAAATACATTGCTTCATTCGCCGTAAAACACATCACACCTTGAAACAATTCATGTTTCTTCATAATATATTTAATGATAAAAACACTTCGAATCGATTTCGTCGCAATTCGAATGTTTTTATGTGATGCTGCTGAAACAATCCTTTCAATGTTTTCATCTAATAAATCAAAATCAACATACCCAAATGGCTTTGCTGTATTCTCAAATATTTTCTTGTAATATTGATAATCTTGTTCCATTCCATCAATCCTTTCTTTTTAATTCATCCTGTTAAATAACCTTCATATATCATTTTCAAAAAATTCAGATAATTATTTTTATGAAGGATCCATAGATTTGTCAATTTAAGTTAAGTCATTTTAGGGACTTTTTACTTGGACAGGTTCAACTATTAATTTATGTAACTGCATCATTTCATTAAAACTATAAATTTACATACTACAAAGTTGGGTTTCATAAATGGAATACCACTGTATCCATGGGTAAATTTCCTCATACTAATATATTTATCTACATATCTTATTTATCCTGCATTTCGAAAAAAAAAAGAACCACATTTCGCGACTCGGGTTCGATTAATTAACACATACCATTTTCTCTATTCTTTTTTATTCTTTTTCTCCCTAGTTGTATATAAATTTAATTCGGATCTTACTGATTACTTTTTGTGAGATCAAACCAAATCCCAAGAATTTTTATTGCTGAAACTTCAATTTCTTCATTATCTTCTTTGTAAAATGTATAAGAATATTTACTATAAAAAAATGCGTCTTCTACTGCTGAGGATTGCCAAACTAGTTTTCCTTCTGGACCAAACCACCCATTTATATGACTTTCTCCATCTGAAAAGATATTTTTCTCTCGTGATAAGTAATCTTCGAAAGTATCTTCACCAACAAAACTTGTAATTAAATAGAAAGTAAATAAAATTACGATTACCCAACCAATGCTAATTTTCTTCTTCATATTAATACCCCTTAACTAAAAAAAACTACTAAAATACTACTTTTATTAACTCCAATGCAAAAATAATTCTTATGTAAATACACCTACTAATCCTTTTTATTTCACTATATTATAACATTACTTGCACTATTAAATTGCCACCATATACTAAGTTGCTAACAAAATATAAAATGGCTGCCGTGGCAGCCAACTTTTTCATAACTATGAATTAGTTAGAACTTAGAGAAGTGTTACATAATTCTAAAATCATAGTTATCACTATTGATATTAATTTGTTTTTGATTTACTAATATTTCTTTATTATTGATCTATTTGATACTAAAAGGTTCTCCAGGTAACCACAATATGAATCTTTCCTTTTCCTTCTTATCTTTAGAACTCAATTGCTCTATATAACTATAATCTGATTTCATGATTACTCCTCCGCTTAAATAAATCGTTATTTTATGTTTCTGATCAGGAGATTCAAGTTGTTGAATCACATCAAGTTTTTTTACATTGGCATCATCTAATGCCGTAATCGAAAAAAACCTTCTTTTAAGTGTATATTCATCAACACAAAAGTAAGGTTTTTCATCATTCAATTTAATTGTTTTTTGTTTTCTTCAACTCGAAATACGAATTGCTTTTGACAGATATAGTTTGTGATTGTGTAAATCGCGGTACTTAATAAGATTGCAAGATCTGTTTGAAAAGAAATTGCATAGTCCATTTCTTTCATCGACCAATCAACTAAAAGTGTTCCTAAGTGATACGAAATAAAATAACAACATAGAATTACGAGCAAAAACTTCATGATACTTTTTTGAATGGAACCATTACTTTTAAAGGTGAAGCTTCTATTTAGAATAAAGCTAACGACAGCACCAACAGAATTTCCGATAAATGTGGATAACCAATAGGATTGATTTGCTAAGTGGTAAAGTACATACATGATCGAGAGTCCTACAAGTGTATTAATGAGTCCAACAATCAAAAATCGCACAAAAGTAAAGTTCATTATTTACTCCTCTTTATTTCCACTTTTCTTATGAGATTTTGTGACTCGGAAACAAGATTACTGTTAATCGCATATCTAGGTCGCTTTTTAATTTCATTATGTATCCGATCTATATATACATTCAAATTGGGTTTGCGATAACTCATATTAGCTTCATTTTTAGAATAGATATCTTTTTCAATTGCGTATTTCGGTCGTCTTTTCACTTCTTGATAGATTTTACCGATATATTCTCCTATAATTCCAATACCCAATAATTGAATCCCACCTACAAACCATATTGAAATCATTAATGAAGTCCAACCTGATTTTGTATTTCCTAAAATAGCTTGTACAAAAGAATATCCACCTGCCATTGCACTAATAATTAAAGATAAAAAACCGATGAATGTAACAAAACGAATTGGTGTAACACTGAATGATGTGATACCGTCAAAAGCAAATGAGAGCATTTTTTTTAGAGGATATTTAGATTCTCCAGCAAAACGTTCCTTCCGATCATAATAAACAATGCTAGACTGAAAACCAATCAATGGAATTAAACCTCTCAAAAATAAGTTTGTTTCCTTAAATTTCAATAACTCATTTAGAGCACGTTTACTTAATAATCGATAATCTGCATGATTAGGTACTAATTTTATCCCTATTCTTTCCATAAAACGGTAAAATCCTAGTGCAGTTGTTCTTTTGAAATAGGTATCTGTATTTCTACAATCTCTAACCCCATAAACAATATCATTGCCTTCTTTAAATTTTTCAAGAAAGGTACGTATTATAGAAATATCATCTTGTAAATCGGCGTCAATTGATACAACACAATCCGATTGTTTACTTGCAACTACAAGTCCAGCTAATAATGCATTTTGATGACCTACATTTCTAGCTAATTTTAAACCTTTAACAATAGGATTTAGTTTGTTTTCAGATAAAATTAAATTCCAAGTGTGATCCTTACTTCCATCATCTACAAAAAGGATACTACTTCTATTTGAAATTTCATTTTGAGTGACTAAACTTTTTAGAAGAGTTGACAATTGAAAAGCTGTTTCAGAAAAGACTTCCTCTTCATTAAAGCAAGGAACTACAATTGTCAAAACTGGTTTCATCATATAAAACACTTCCTTCGTAGCTGTTAAATTACTTCATAGAGGTAAATTTTCCAAGCAGATTGTTGATCATCGAAAGTTTTCATTAATTTCATCCCATTTTGTATCGCATTTTTGATTGGTACTGCTGAAAAGATATATTTTCCACCCATATTTTTAAACACTTTAGTATTGAGTTGTAGATTCTTAACTTCTTTATTTGAGTCTTTTTCATAATCATATTTTTTTCCGAGTTCAGCTACAAAAATATAACATCGTCCACCCCATTGATCGAAGTATCTTTCTAGTTTTGGATTCTTATCTAATTCTGTAGCAATGATGTTTCTAAATTGATGTTTATATTTTAAAGGATAAAAATTATTGTATGTATCAATTGTATAAAACCCATTAAATTGTGAAATTGCAGGATGTAGCCCAATACTAGCTACTCTGTAATCTGCTTTCGGTTTTCCAATATACTCCTCTATTTTTTTAAATTGTTTTTCAGCATAGAATTGTTTAAAAGTTGGTGAACCATAAACACGATAAACGATCTCTTCATTGTATGTGATTACTACAATCATCTGTACTAGCAGACAAAGCTTTACAAAACTTTGACTAAACTTCCCTTTTTGCCATAACAAATAGCAACCTGTAGCAAACATTAGATAGATAACCATTGGTCTGAGAAAATGAAATCTTGCAAAATTGAATGTATTTAATAATTGAAATTGTTCTTTTAACGGTTCCCATCCTTTAAAAAACCAAAAGGCATACCATACTGATAGCAAGATATTAAGAACAAATAAAAACATAAATTTTTTTTCATATCTACTTTTCATTTCTCCTCTAATCATAATGAGTACAATAAATGAAAGCGGAAGTATAACAAGCGTATGTAGAGCTAATACATGAGTATGGCCAATTATGTAGTTCTTGAAGACTAATCGAATGGTTCGGCGAAATCCTAGAACCGAACTGAAAAATTCATTTCTACTTGTAGGTTCATCAGGAAAAAGTAACGAATAGACGAGACGGTATTCGATCGCTAAATAAATGAATGTCATGCATACGATACTAGCTAAAAACGTCCAATTTATGCTCTTTTTAATGAATAAATCTCTTACCCATAATAAACTTACTGCTACTAAGAAAAAGAAAAAACCTAAAACAAAGCTTGAATAAAATGGTAATAAGATAATTGTTAGCCATTCTTTGTACGTATTTTTGCCGCTTCTAATATTTAAAAATGCCCAAAGTGCTAACGGCATTCCAAGTGTACTCAGCATTCCTGATGGCCAAAATGGTGTGAGTGCAAATGCTAATGATACCCAGACACGGATTAAATACCCGTCCTTTGAAGGGATAAAGTGATCAACTAGTAGTTTATACATTCCAATGAATGCAAAAACTCTCGAAATTGTTTGAGATAAAGCATAAGCAAGCATTGAAGGGAATATGGCATGAAGCCATTGAATCCCACTAAACTCTGTTCCATAAGCATTTCTTGGAAGACCATTGATAACTTGTGGAACGACGTCATTAATATTTCCAAATAAAGTACCACTGTTATTTAATGTTTTATACCAGGCAATATTGGAATCTAAGTTATCATGAATTCTTATATGAGCATTTTCACCTAATATAAAAAGAGGTGATACAAATAAAATTAATAGAGCTATTGCCAAAAAGATATGCCGCTTTTCAACACTCCATTGCTTCCAAAAATTCATCAGTATTCACCACACAAACTTTAACATTAATATGAAAAAATCTTTTATAAATTACTTAAATGTATGTAAAAAGCATTTTATTTCTGTTATCTTTCCCAAGATTACTTCCAATCATTACTAATATTTAGTCTCAAAAGCTCTGAAAATAAAAAACATCTTGAATGCATTGTGCAAACAAGATGAAGTCATTAGATTCGATCAAATTTCTCAATCGTTCCTCTTTTCTTAAATCGTTTCACTTTTGGATGTTCAACCTGATGAACTAAATTTTGTAAGTATTGTAGTAATGGCCTATTCAAGTCTTTATGGCGCATCGCAAATTCAATATTCGTTGTAATAAAGCCAAATATTTCCCCTACATCATATCGAGTTCCATGAAATTCATAGGCGTAAATATCTTGTATCGTATTTAACCTTTGAAGTGCGTCAGTTAATTGAATTTCGCCATTTGTCCCCTCTTCTAAGTTTTCTAAAAAGCCGAATATTTCAGGGGTTAAAACATAACGCCCCATAATTGCTAAATTTGAAGGTGCATGACCTGGAAATGGTTTTTCAATTAAATTTTTTATTTTAATTAACTCATTTTCTTTCCGTGATGGATCTATTATTCCGTATCGGTATGTTTCAGATGTAGCTACAGGTTTTACACCTATAATAGAGGAACCAACTTGTTGAAACTGATCAATTAATTGTTTAATACAAGGAGTAGTTGACTCAACAATATCGTCACCTAATAATACCGCGAACGGTTCATCTCCTATGAACTTTCTAGCACACCATACTGCATGGCCTAATCCCTTAGGTTCTTTTTGGCGAATATAATGTATATCTGCCATTTTTGATGATTTAAGTACTTGTTGAAGTAAACCATCCTTTCCTTTGTCAAACAGATTTTGTTCTAATTCGAACACATGGTCAAAATGATCTTCTATCGCCCTTTTTCCTTTTCCAGTTACTATGATAATGTCTTCAATTCCTGCCTCAATCGCTTCTTCAACTATATATTGTATGGTTGGTCTATTTACAATTGGAAGCATTTCTTTTGGCATTGCTTTTGTTGCAGGTAGAAACCGAGTTCCAAACCCAGCAGCTGGTATGATCGCTTTTTTGACCTTTTTCATTTTCATTTCTCCTTTTACCAAACTAAATTATGACCCGTTTCACGAAAGAAGTAATGAGTTTCAAATTCTTCTATTAGATATCTTCGTTTATTAGATTATTAACATAGTATTAAATTTTATATTTTTTTATGTCCCATATTTGCTGGAACTGTATCCATTCGCTTTCATTAAACATAGTTGATTTATAGAATTCTATGAAATTTAAGGCATAAAATGAAGTACGAAACTTAAATTAGACCCTGTATATCCGAATGGGAGTGTTCAACATGATTATTGTTGATGAAAAAGAAAAACAGTTTCATTTAACGAATGGTCAAATAAGCTATATATTTTTTGTGATGAAAAATGGACATCTTGGTTCTATTTATTTTGGCGAGGCGCTCAACGAATGTACTAATTTTTCGAATATCAATCATCATTTATATCCAAACACCTATTCCTCTTATATTGAAGGAGACCGTGCATTTAGTTTAGAAACATTGAGACAGGAATACCCTGTTTACGGAACGACAGATTATCGTGAACCAGCTTTGAGTATTATTGGTGAAAATGGAAGTCATATTTCAAACTTTATTTATAAATATCATATTATTACAAAAGGTAAACCTATCTTGGAGGGATTACCTTCAACGTATACAGACAATGAAGAAGATGCAGAAACCATTCAAATTGTTCTTGAAGATACTGTTTTAGCGGCCGAGCTAATTCTTTCCTATACTATCTTTAAAGACCTACGTGTGATTATAAGGAGTGCTTATATTTGCAATAAGGGTAAGAATCCGTTTTTTTTGGAACGGTTCATGAGTACTTCAGTAGACTTTCCAGATAAAGACTTTAGCATGGTTCAGTTAAGTGGAGCTTGGGCAAGGGAACGCTATGTAAAAGAACGACGTTTAGAAACTGGCATTCAATCAATCTCTAGCTTACGGGGAGCAAGTTCCCATCAACATAACCCTTTTCTTGCATTTGTAAGACTTGATGCAAATGAAACACAAGGTGAAGTTTTTAGTTTCAATTTTATATATAGTTCAAATTTTATTGCCCAAGCTGAGGTTGATCAATTTGATTGTTTAAGGGTTACGATGGGGATTCACCCATTTCGTTTTAAATGGAAGCTATGTTCGAATGAGCATTTTCAATCACCAGAAGTTGTAATGGTTCATTCAAATAGTGGATTAAATGGCATGAGTCAAACTTATCATGATTTATATCGAAAACATTTAATTCGAGGTGTTTGGAAGGAAGTTAGTCGGCCGATTTTACTAAACAATTGGGAAGCGACTTATTTTCATTTTAATGAGAAAAAACTTCTTGAAATTGCAGAGGCATCAAAAGAGTTAGGAATTGAATTATTTGTACTAGACGATGGATGGTTTGGAAATCGGAATGATGCGACTTCTTCATTAGGAGATTGGTTTACGAATAAAAGTAAATTCCCAAACGGTATGCAGTATTTTATTAGCGAATTAAATCGTTTAGGATTGCAGTTTGGTTTATGGTTTGAACCAGAGATGATCAGTCCAAAAAGTGAGTTATATAATAATCAACCTAATTGGGCTATCAACACACCAAACCGCCCTACCTCATTAGGAAGGAATCAACTTGTTTTAGATTTTTCAAGAAAAGAGATTGTAGATGCTATATATTATCAAATCGCTAGTATCATTGAAGAAACAAATTTATCATATATTAAATGGGATATGAATCGAAATATTACAGAAGCTTATTCATTACATTTGGCTTATGATCAGCAAGATGAGTTTTTTCACAGATATATACTTGGTGTTTATGATTTATTTGAACGTTTACATACGAATTTTCCGCATATATTGATTGAATCCTGTGCAGGTGGCGGTGGAAGATTCGATGCCGGGTTATTAAATTACGCACCTCAAGCCTGGGCTAGTGATGACACGGATCCAATAGAAAGACTAAAGATTCAATATGGTAGTTCTTTTGCTTATCCGCTCAGTAGTATAGGTTCTCATGTTTCAATTAGTCCAAATCATCAAACTTTACGTCATACTTCTTTGAAAACTCGGGGAAATGTAGCGTTCTTTGGTACTTTTGGTTATGAATTAGACCCAACTACATTAAGTGAACTAGAAAAAAGTACTATAAAGAATCAAATACAATTCTATAAAAGACATCAGTCACTTATCCAATATGGTGATTTTTATCGAATAGCAAGTCCTTTTAAAGGAAATGAAACCGCATGGATGATCGTTAGTAAAGAAAGAGATGAAGCATTAGTTGGCTGGTATAAAGTATTAGCCACTCCTAATCCCCAAAAATATCAATATTTAAAATTAACTGGCTTAGAAAAAAACTATCTTTATTATGTTGAGCATTTTGACCGTTTTTTTTATGGAGATGAACTAATGTATCATGGCATTCCATTGCCACCAGAATTTAACGGGCCAAATAAAAAAATTGCAAAACGAAAAGGTGATTTTCAATCTGAGGTTTTTTATCTAAAACAGAAGAAATAGCCCATTCAGACTGTTGACAACCGCTCTCTTTCTCCTTACTTCGCCTGCTTGCGGTGCGCTCATTACCGTCAAAGGTAACTCCGCTCCTCATCCGGCTTTGCGTCTCGAAAGACAAGGTTTTCAATCAGTCTGAATCTCTTAGTTTTTTATTTTGTTTACGAACTGATAGAAAAAGCATCCACAATTGTGAATGCTAGCATTAGTAATTTAGAGCCATCTTCTACAGTTTCTGTGTCTACGACTGTTATTACTATTATTATTGTTTTTTGAAATACGGTTGTTGCTATTACCATTGTTTTTAAGATTCATCTCTTAGACAATTGTTTCAATTTAAATCACATCCGCAGTCGTATTTTCCAC
>Ga0209676_1000891_pt1 | contig 38072 bp, 31 predicted proteins | sample AraplaCvi_mLB_r2_FD_184282 | JGI IMG/M metagenome (GOLD analysis project Ga0209676, IMG submission 184282) | Arabidopsis root microbial communities from North Carolina, USA - plate scrape MF_Cvi_mLB_r2 (SPAdes) (version 2) | ecosystem: Host-associated > Plants > Roots > Endosphere | place: USA... | reverse complement strand
CGTCGTTGAACAGCGGAACGGTCTTCTCGAGGTTGATGATGTGGATCTTGCCGCGCGCGCCGAAGATGTACGGACCCATCTTCGGGTTCCAGTAACGGGTCTGGTGGCCGAAGTGGACGCCGGCTTCCAGCATCTGACGCATGGTGATCTGGGGCATTGCTTGTAACTCCAGGCAGTGGAACCGACCGCCGGAAAGTGGTGGCGGCGCCCACGGCAAGGCCGGGGCAGGGGTTCCGGGGTTGGGCCTCCCCGCAGCGTTCGTGTCCGAACCGTCGGCCCTTGCGGACCTCCGGCACCCCGGCACGAGCGTGGGCTGCGGGTGTGTATTCGCCTGCGTCCGGGCGGGGCCGGACCGCTTTCGCCCTGGCGTGGGCGGTCGGGACAGGCCTGAGCCGGTCGCCGAGCCGCGGGATTGTAGCCGTAACAGTGTGTTACGGGCAACTTCGGGCGTCCGGAAAGCCTGAACGGACCGCGGATGGGCCATAATGCCTGCATGGCCATCACCATCAAGACCCCCGAAGAGATCGAGAAGATGCGCGTCGCCGGCCGCCTGGCCGCCGAGGTGCTCCAGGTCGTCGCCCCGCACGTCAAAGCAGGCGTGACCACCGAGGAACTGGACCGCATCTGCCACGATCATATCGTCAACGTGCAGAAGGCGATCCCGGCCAACGTCGGCTACAAGGGATTCCCGAAGACCGTCTGCACCTCGGTCAACAACGTCATCTGCCACGGCATCCCCAGCGACGCGAAGGTCCTGAAAGACGGCGACATCGTCAATATCGACGTCACCGTCATCAAGGACGGCTGGCACGGCGACACCAGCCGCATGTACGTGGTCGGCAATCCGTCGGTCATGGCCAAGAGGCTCGTGGATGTCACCCGCGAGGCGATGTTCCGCGGCATCCGCACCGTCAAGCCCGGCGCGACCCTGGGCGACATCGGCGCGGCGATCCAGCAGTTCGCCGAAGGCGAACGCTTCAGCGTGGTGCGCGAGTACTGCGGCCACGGCATCGGACGGATCTACCACGAAGATCCGCAGGTGCTGCATTACGGGCGAAATGGCGAAGGGCTGGTGCTCAAGCCGGGCATGACCTTCACCATCGAGCCGATGATCAACGAGGGAACGCGCTACACCAAGCTGCTGCCCGACGGCTGGACCGTGGTCACCAAGGACCGCAAGTTGTCCGCGCAGTGGGAGCACACGGTGGTGGTCACCGAGGACGGCGTGGAAATCCTCACCCGCGTGCCGGGTGACGACAACGATCTATGAGCGAACCTTCCGCCGTCGATGAACCCTCGGCGGCGGCGGTCAGCGCCGAGGCGGCAGCAGCGATCCGTGCGGCCATCGCAACGGTAGACGCAGGGCTGGCGAAGGCCTTCGACGCCGACCCGCACGCCGACATCGACCGCTTGCTCGCCGCGCGCGCGGGCGCGATGGATGCGCAGGTGCGCGCCGCGTGGAAGGCCTGCATTCCCGACGACGCACCGCTGGCGCTGTTCGCCGTCGGCGGTTATGGCCGCGCGGAACTGTTCCCCCAATCCGACATCGACCTGCTGGTCCTGGCCGAACCGGACGCACAGGCCGCGCACGCCGAAGCGCTGTCGCGTTTCGTCGCGCTGCTGTGGGACGCCGGCCTGCCCGTGGGCCACGCGGTGCGCTCGCCGACGCAATGCACGGAAGCGGCGGCCGACATCACCGTGCTCACCTCGATGCTGGAAGCGCGCCCGCTGATCGCGCAGGTCGAACACCTGCAGGCGTTGCAGCGAGCGATCGCGCCCAGCCTGGTGTGGCCGGCGCGCGAGTTCTTCGCCTCCAAGCGCGAGGAACTGCGCCTGCGCCACGCGCGCTACGAAGACACCGCCGACAACCTCGAGCCCAACCTGAAGGAAGGCCCCGGCGGCCTGCGCGACGTGCAGACGCTGCGCTGGATGGCGCTGCGCATCGTCGGCACGGGCGACCTGGAATCGCTCGTCGCCATCGGCCAGTTCGGCGAGGACGAACTGGCCACGCTCGAACGCGAACGCCGCGCGCTGTCGCGCCTGCGCTTCGGCCTGCACTTGGTCGCCGGCAAGCGCGAGGAACGCCTGCGTTTCGATTACCAGAAAGTGCTCGCGCAACGGCTGGGCCATGTCGACAACGCCGACAACCTCGCCGTCGAGCAGATGATGCAGGGCTTCTACCGCAGCGCCGCGCTGGTGCAGCGCATCGGCGAGCGCCTGCTGCAGCGCTTCGAGGAACAGATCGAAGGCGAAAGCACGCCGGTTGCCATCGACCATGCGTTCGAACTGCGCCGCGATTACCTGGCCGCGCGCGATCCGCACTGGCCACGCGATGCCTACGACGTGTTCGCGCTGTTCGCCGTGTGGGCCGCGCACGACGCCGTGCGCGGGCTGCATTCACGCACGGCGCGCGCGCTGGCCGAATCGCTGTCGCGCGTGCCCGCGTTCCAGCAGGCCGAACCTGCATTGCGCGAACGCTTCATCGCGCTGCTGCGCGGCCCGCATCCGGTGCATGCGCTTGAACGCATGGCGCGCCTGGGCGTGCTGGGTCGCTGGATTCCCGCGTTCGCGAAAGTCTCCGGACGCATGCAGTTCGACCTGTTCCACGTGTTCACCGTGGACCAGCACACGCTTGCGGTGTTGCGCAACCTGGCGCGTTTCGCGTCCGGCATCGCGGACGAGCGCTTCAGCATCGCGCATGAAGTCTGGCCGCGCCTGCGCAAGCCGGAACTGCTGCTGCTCGCGGGGCTGTTCCACGACATCGGCAAGGGGCGCGGCGGCGATCATTCCGAACTCGGCGCGGAGGACGCACGCATCTTCTGCAGCACGATGGGCCTGTCGCAGGCCGACGGCGCGCTGGTGGAATGGCTGGTGCGCCAGCACCTGCTGATGTCGGTGACCGCACAGAAGCAGGACATCGCCGACCCGGATGTCATCCACCGCTTCGCCGGCAAGGTCGCCGATCGCGACCGACTGGACCATCTCTACCTGCTGACGTGCGCCGACATCGCCGGCACGTCGCCCAAGCTGTGGAACGCGTGGAAGGACAGGCTGCTGGCCGATCTCTACACCGCGACACGCCTGGCCTTGCGGCGTGGCCTGGAGCACCAGGTCGCAGGCGAGGAGCGCGCGAACGAAACGCGCGATGCCGCACGCGCGATGCTCGCGACGATGGGCATCGGCGACGAGCAGGTCGATGCGTTGTTCTCGCGCATGCCGGAAATCGGATTCCAGCGCGGGCGTCCGGACCAGATCGCATGGCAGGCATCGTCGCTGCGCGCAGTGGAGGTCGGCCAGACGCGCGTTCGCGCGCGTGCGCTGGGCGAACACGCCGGCGCGATGGAAGTGTTCGTGCATTCGCCCGACCGCGATGGCCTGTTCGCCGCGATCGTCGCCACGCTCGACCGCCTCGGTCTGGCGATCCAGCAGGCGCGCGTGCTCGACGGCCCCAACGGCATGGTGTTCGACAGTTTCGAAGTCGTGCCGATCGATCCGCGTTGTCCGCCATCCACCGACGACGTCGAGCAACGCCTGGGTTCGGCGCTCGACGGCGACCTCGACCGAATCAAGCCTGCGCGCCGCGCGCAGCCGCGCCACCTCAAGCATTTCCGCATCGCGCCGCAGATCGGCTTCGATACGCTCGAAGGCGAGCAGGGAACGCGGACCATGCTCAGCCTGGTGTGCACCGACCGCCCCGGCCTGCTTGCGGACGTGACGCACGCGATCCGCAGCCAGGGCCTGGCCGTGCACGACGCGCGCATCGCGACGTTCGGCGAACGCGCCGAGGACGTGTTCCAGATCACCCATCCCCATCACGACGGGCGCGACGGCGCGCTCGACGACACGCAACGGCAGGCGCTGCGCCAGGCCTTGCTCGCCTGCCTCGAAGGAGACTGTTGAATGGCTGTACAGAAGAAGACCGTCCGCAAGACCGCGCGCAAGAAGGCCGTGCCCGCCGGCCCGGGTGTGGACGAGCTGAAGTTCATGATCGACAGCGCGTTCGAACGCCGCGCGATGCTGACGCTGGACGAGATCGAAGGCTCGACGCGTCCGACGGTCGAGCGCGTGATCTCCGGCCTTGAAACCGGCGAGTTCCGCGTCGCCGAACCCGACGGCAAGGGCGGCTGGACAGTCAACGAATGGTTGAAGAAGGCCGTGCTGCTGTACTTCCGCGTCAACGAGATGCAGGTCGTCGACGGTGCGCCGTCCCCGTACTGGGACAAGGTGCCGTCGCGCTTCGAAGGCTTCGGCGAGTCCGACTTCCGCAAGCTCGGCGCGCGTGTCGTGCCGGGCGCGGTCGCGCGGCGCGGCGCGCACATCGGCAAGGACGTCGTGCTGATGCCGAGTTTCGTCAACATCGGCGCGCACGTCGGCGAAGGCACGATGGTCGATACGTGGGCGACCGTGGGTTCGTGCGCGCAGGTCGGCAAGCATTGCCACCTGTCCGGCGGCGCGGGCATCGGCGGCGTGCTGGAACCGCTGCAGGCCAGCCCGACGATCATCGAAGACCACTGCTTCATCGGCGCGCGCTCGGAAGTGGTCGAAGGCGTCGTCGTCGGCCACCACAGCGTGATCGGCATGGGCGTCTTCCTCGGCCAGAGCACGCGCATCTACAACCGCGCGACGGGCGAGATCTCCTACGGCTTCGTGCCGCCGTACAGCGTGGTCGTCTCCGGCCAGCTGCCGTCGAAGGACGGCACGCATTCGCTTTACTGCGCGGTGATCGTGAAGCAGGTCGACGCGAAGACGCGCAGCAAGACGAGCATCAACGACCTGCTGCGCGGCTTGGCGGAGTAAGTCACATGGCAACCACGCTCTATGGCCTGAGCAACTGCGACACCTGCAAGAAGGCCCGCAAGTGGCTGGAACGCTTCGGCGTCGCGTACTCCTTCGTCGACTACCGCGACCAGCGCCAGGCGCCGGAAACGCTGGCGGAATGGAAGGACAAGCTCGGCGGCTGGGACGCGATGATCAACAAGTCGTCCACCACGTGGCGCACGCTGCCGGACAACCGCAGGACGCCGGGTTCGGATGCGGAATGGAAGCTGCTGCTGAAGGAATACCCGCAGTTGATCCGCCGTCCGCTCGTCGTGGCCGACGACGGCACGGTCGCGCAGGGCTTCAGCGACAACGGCTTCAAGAAGCGTTTCGGAGTGGGTTCCCTTGGCTGATTCCGATGTTGCCGGCGACGTCGTCGCGCTCACCCGCGAGCTGATCGCGCGTCCGTCCGTGACGCCCGACGACGCGGGCTGCCAGGCGCTGATCGCGCGTCGATTGGCCGCCGCAGGCTTTCGTTGTGAATCGCTTCGCTTCGGCGACGTCGACAACCTCTGGGCCGTGCACGGGGATGAAGGCCGGACGCTGGTGCTGCTGGGGCACACCGACGTTGTGCCGCCCGGCCCGCGCGAAGCGTGGAGCAGCGATCCATTCGCGCCGGAAATCCGCGACGGCGTGCTGTACGGACGCGGCGCGGCCGACATGAAGGGCAGCGTGGCGGCGTTCGTCGTTGCGCTGGAGGCTTTCGTCGCCGCGCATCCGGACCATCCGGGCCGCGTCGGCCTGCTGGTGACCTCCGACGAGGAGGGCGATGCCGTCGACGGCGTGCGCCAGGTCGCCGAAACCTTCCGCAAGCGCGGCGAGCGCATCGACTGGTGCATCACCGGCGAGCCCTCGTCGATGGCGGCGCTGGGCGACCTGTTGCGCGTGGGCCGTCGCGGCACGCTGTCGGCGACGTTGAACGTCATCGGCGTGCAGGGCCACGTGGCGTATCCGGACAAGGCGCGCAACCCGATCCATCAGGCGATGCCGGCGTTGAGCGAACTCGCGTCGCGCCGATGGGACGAGGGTTTCGAAACCTTCCCGCCGACCAGCCTGCAGATCAGCAACATCCACGCCGGCACGGGCGCGAACAACGTGATTCCGGGCGACCTTTCGGCGCTGTTCAACCTGCGCTTCAATCCGAACTGGCGCGCAGAGCAGCTCGAACGCGAATGCGAGGACGTATTGAGCCGGCACGGCCTGGAGTACACGATCCGCTGGCATCGCGGCGGTGATCCGTTCTACACGCCGGAAGGCCCGCTGCGTGCCGCGGCACGTTCGGTATTGGGCCGTTACTGCGGCGGCGCGCCGGAAGAAAGCACCGGTGGCGGCACATCGGACGCGCGTTTCATCGCGCCGCTGGGTGCGCAGTGCATCGAGATCGGGCCGGTGAACGCGACCATCCACAAGGTGGACGAGAACGTGTCCGTCGCGGACCTGGAGCGCCTGCCCGGGCTGTACCGCGAGCTGGTCGAGCGGATGCTGCTGGACTGAGGGCAGCCAATGCCCTCGTAGCCCGGGTAAGCGAAGCGCACCCGGGTTGGTGGTGACATGGCCGAAGCCGCCCGGTCAGAAGCACCCGGGTGCGCTGCGCTTACCCGGGCTACAAATGCCGCGGGATCGACCGTCAGTCCTTCCCCGGCACCAGCGTCATCGAATGCTTCGCCTCGCCCGGCAGGAACGGCGTTGCGCGGCCGTGCACCCAGTCCTCATGACCCGCGCCCCAGAACGGCGACATCGGGTGTCCGCTCTGGCCGCCGGGCATGTGGATGATGCCGTCGGCCTCGTGGCCCGGCGAGACGACCATGCGTTCGGACGCGCCGAAATCCGGCCCCTGCACGCGCGGCATGCCGCTGTCGCCGGGCAGTTCGTCGGCCGGCATGCACAGCTGCGGCTTCAGGAAGCCGGGCAGGGCGCGCGAAAGCGGGTGGCAGATGCGCGCGGTGTTGCGCTCGCCCCAGGTGCGTTTGACCAGCGGTCCGTCTTTGGCCAGCTCGTCGCGCACTTCCCGCGCGGCATCCTCGAACAGCGCGTCCCACGATGCGAAACGTCGCGGCAACAGGTTCGCGGGACGTTGCGTGACCAACGGCCATGCGGCGCCTTCGAAATGCGAGAGGTTCGGCATCTCGAACGCATCGCCCATCGCGGCGTGCGCCGGTGCGGTCAGGCCATCGAGCAGGCGATCGTGCACCGCAAGGCGCCATGCGCGAACGATGCGGTAGCTCGTGGAGTCCGTGCTCGCGCGGCCCTGCCACGTCGACGCGGCCGAAGCCAGTTCGTGCAGCGCGGGCGTCCTGGCCGCGACATCGCGTTCGCGCAGCAGCGTCCACCAGCGCTGCAGGAACAACGCACGGTCATCGAGCTGGATGGCAAGCAGGTCGCGTTCGGTGAAGCGGTCCTTCGCGAACAGGTCGTCGCGGATCTGCCTGGCGCGGGCGCCGTTGGCGTAGCCGCCGTCGCCCACGCGCGCCAGCAGCGCGCCATCGACCACGCGCGAGTTCGCCGTCCACAGGCGCTGCACCGTGCCGATCGGCAGCATCGTGCCGTGCTGCGTGGTGATCGGCCACGGCGCGCAGGCCTCGGGTTCGACGACCTGCGTGGCATCGCAACCGGCACCGCGCAGCGGCATCGGGCCGAGCAGGCGCCAGGTGATGCGCCCCTGGCTGTCGCCGACGGCCAGGTTCTGCGCGGGAATCGCGGTGCGGTCGGCGGCGGCCAGCGCCTCGTCGAGCGAACGTGCGTAGAGGAAGCTGGACAGGCCCAGGTTCATCGAACCGGGCTGGTGCGCGATCCACCGCAGCGCGAGCGCGCTGCCGTCGTTGTCCCGATGCAGGATGGGGCCCCACGGCGTTTCATCGACCGGGTATTCGACATCGTCGCTGCCCGCGACGTGGATGGTCTCGACAGTGCGCATGGCGCTCGCACACGCGTCCTTCCCGCAGTCGGGCACGCGCTTCCAGTCGAGCCAGTCGCCGTAGCTGTTGGTGAAACCCCACGCCACGTGACCGTTGCTGCCCACCACCAGCGCCGGCAGGCCCGGCAGGGTGAAGCCGTTGGCATCGACGCGGCCACCTTCTGCGCGCGTGTCCGCATAGCGCAGCCGCGCACGGAACCAGATGTTCGGTGCGCGCAGGCCCAGGTGCATGTCGTCGGCGACGATCGCGCGGCCGTCCGCGGTGAGCTGGCCGGACACGGCGAAGTTGTTGCTGCCCACGTCGGAACGCTCCGGAACATCGGCCGGGTTCGCGGTTTCGGGCATCGGCAGCGTGCGCAGGTCGACGCTGGCGGCATCGGGCAGGGTCGCATCGCCACGCGGGCGACCGGCGAGGGGAGCGTCCCAGCTCGAGCCATCGTGCGCCAGCAGTGCGTACAGAGCCGGCGGCAAGTGCGGACGCAGGCGCCACATCGCCAGCTCGCGCTCGTTCTGCGCGTCCTGCAGGTCGAAGTACATCGCGTAGCCGGTGAGTGCGGAATCGGCGAGCGTCCACGGCTCGGGCTCGGCGCGCAGCAGCAGGTACGGCCACGGACGCACCTTCAATGCGGCGCGACCGGCGTTGACGCCATCGACGTACGCCTGCGCCATCGGGCGCTTGTCGCCCAGGATCACGTCCAGGTTCTGCGTGACGCGTGCGCGCATGCGATGCACGCGATGTTGCTTGTCCACGCCGATCGCAACGGGGCCGAACAGCGCGGCCAGTTCGCCCGCGGCCGTGCGTCGCAGCAGGTCCATCTCGAAATAGCGTTCCTGCGCGTGCACGTAACCGAGTGCGCGCATTGCGTCGTTCTCGTTCGCGGCATCTACCGTCACCACGCCATTGGCGTCGCGCTGGATCGTTACCGGCGCCGACAGGCCGGGCAGGGCGAGTTCGCCATCCAGTCGCGGCAGGCTGCCGTGCATCAGCCACCAGCCGGCCATGACCGCCACCAGCAATACCAGCACCAGCGCGATGAGCACGCGCCTGACCCACTTCATCATCGCACCGTCGCCTGTGTTGTCCCCGCGCCGAGCTTATCCGATGAACGGCGCCGCCGGCATGCGCGCGCCCCCTTGCAACCGACGCCGGCGTCCAGCAGGATCGACCCATGTCTTCCGTCCAGGCCACCGCCTATGCCGCCCTCACCGCCCTGCGCGGCGGCGCGCCCGTGTCGGGCCTGAACAATAACAACCGCAATAACGCCAGCCTCCCGCGGGCCGGTGATTAGCGCGTTGTAACCGCACTAAGCACCCACGAAGCCCGCGCCGAAAAGCGCGGGCTTCGTCGTTTCAGGCATCCGATTCCTCCCCGATCCGACCCCGACCCTCAAGGAAACCCGCCATGTGTTCCATCCTCGGCATCTTCGGCCTCCAACCCGGCGACGACGTGCAGGCCCTGCGCCGACGTGCGCTGGAACTGTCGCAACGCCAGCGCCATCGCGGGCCGGACTGGAGCGGCGTCCACCTGGACGATGGCGCGATCCTCGTGCACGAGCGCCTGGCCATCGTCGATCCGGCCGGCGGTTCGCAGCCGCTGCGCTCGGCGGACGGCGAACTCGTACTCGCGGTCAACGGCGAGATCTACAACCATCGCGAACTGGAGCAGTCGCTCGCCACGCCCTACGCGTTCCAGACCGGTTCGGACTGCGAGGTCATCAACGCGCTGTATCGGCAGCGCGACGACATCGGCCAGTGGCTCAACGCGCTCAACGGGATATTCGCTTTCGCGCTGTGGGATCGTGCGCGGCGCCGGTTCGTCATCGCGCGCGATCCCATCGGCGTGTGCCCGCTGTACTGGGGCCACGATGGCGACGGCCGCCTTTGCGTCGCCTCCGAGATGAAGGCGCTGGCCGATACCTGCGCGGACGTCGCGCAATTCCCGCCGGGTCATTACTACGACAGCGAGCGCGACGAACTGGTGCGCTGGTACGAACGTCCATGGCGCGAGCACGCCGCGACGCACGGCGTTGAAGTATCCAGGCAGGAGCTGCGCGAGGCGTTCGAACGCGCCGTGCATCGGCAGCTGATGAGCGATGTGCCTTACGGCGTACTGCTGTCGGGCGGGCTGGATTCCTCGCTCGTGGCCGCGGTCGCCGCGCGCTTCGCGCGCAAGCGCATCGAGGACAACGATTCGACCGAGGCGTGGTGGCCACGCCTGCACTCCTTCGCGATCGGCCTTGAAGGCTCGCCCGATCTCGCCGCCGCCGCGGTCGCGGCCAAGGCGCTGGGCACCGTGCACCACGGTTTCACCTACACGTTCGAGGAAGGCCTGGATGCATTGCCGGAAGTCATCCGCCACATCGAAACGTACGATGTGACGACGATCCGTGCGTCCACGCCGATGTTCCTGCTCGCGCGACGCATCAAGGCGATGGGCGTGAAGATGGTGCTGTCGGGCGAGGGCAGCGACGAGGTGTTCGGCGGCTACCTGTATTTCCACAAGGCGCCCGACGCGCGCGAATTCCACGGGGAAACCATCCGCAAGCTCGACGCGCTGTACAACTACGACTGCCTGCGCGCGAACAAGTCGATGATGGCCTGGGGCGTCGAGCCGCGGGTTCCGTTCCTCGACGTGGAATTCCTCGATGTCGCGATGCGCATGGACGCCGCGCACAAGATGGTGCGGCCCGGGCCGAGCGGTCGGCCGATCGAGAAGGCGGTCCTGCGCGAGGCATTCGAAGGCTACCTGCCCGACGAGATCCTGTGGCGGCAGAAGGAGCAGTTCAGCGACGGCGTCGGCTACGGCTGGATCGACGGCCTGAAGGCGCACGCACAGGCGCAGATCAGCGATCGCGTGTTCGCCGCCGCGGCCAGCCGCTTCCCGGTGAATCCGCCGCAGACGAAGGAGGCGTACCTGTACCGCCACATCTTCGAGCAGTTCTTCCCGGGCGTTGCGTGCGCGCAGACGGTCCCGGGCGGCAAGTCGATCGCGTGTTCCTCGCCCGCGGCGATCGCCTGGGACGCGGCGTTCGCGAAGATGGCCGACCCGTCGGGACGCGCGGTCGCCGGAGTGCACGAAGCGGCGCTGTGAGGATGACGTCGCGACGGGCCGTGAAGGCGGCCCGTCGCGAAAGTCAATGCGACTGATTCCGATTAGAACGCGGCCGCTCGCATTCGGGCACCCTATGCGCCTGCAAGGAGGTTCCCCCATGAAAGGCCACCCCGAAGTCGTCGAGTACCTGAACGTCCTGCTGCGTGGCGAACTGGCCGCGCGCGACCAGTACTTCATCCATTCCCGTCGCTACGAGGACATGGGCCTGCACTCGCTGTACGAGCGCATCGGCCACGAGATGGAGGAGGAGACCGAGCACGCCGACGCGCTGCTGCGCCGGATCCTGTTCCTGGAAGGCGACCCGGACATGCGACCGGATGCGTTCGTCGCCGGTTACACGGTGGAGGAAATGCTGCAGCGCGACCTTGAAGTCGAGTACCGCGTGCGCGCCGCGCTGGCCGAAGGCGTGGCGTTGTGCGAACGCGTGGGCGATTTCGTGAGCCGTGAAATGCTGCGCGTGCAGTTGCAGGACACCGAGGAAGACCACGCGCACTGGCTGGAGCAGCAGCTTGGCCTGATCAAGCGCCTGGGCATCCAGAACTACCTGACGGCGCGCCTGGCGCAGAAGCCGGCTGAACAGGAATAAGGCAGCGCGCAGTGGTGGCCCGGGTAAGCGAAGCGCACCCGGGTGCGCGGCCCCGCCATCGGCTTAGGCGCGCTTGCGCTGCAAGGCGAACACCACGGTGTCCAGCGCCGTCACGCCTTCGTCGATGAAACGCTGCTGCGTCGACAGGATGTCGCGACGCTCCAGCGTGGCGACGCTCCAGTCGCGCGAATAAAGGTCGTACACCTCGGATTCGACCACGCTGAAAGGCGGGCCGTCCTTCTCGTGCTGCGGGTACTCCAGCGAAACGAGCAGGCCGCGGCAGTGCGCGGGCAGCCGTGCGTAAAGCTCGTGCACGTACCGGCGGCGCAGGTCGGCCGGCAATGCGATCAACGCGGCGCGATCGAACACCGCATCGCACGTGCCCAGCAATGCTTCGTCGAGTCCGAACGCGTCGCCGCAGATCAGCTCGATGTTGCCGGCAACGAAATGCGTGCCGTACTTCGATTCGCTGCGCGCGGGCGTCACGCCGTTCTCGTCGAAGAACGCTTCGACGGCGATGCGCGACAACTCCACGCCCAGCACGCGATAGCCCTGTGCGGCGAACCAGGCCATGTCCAGCGTCTTTCCCGCCAGCGGCACGAACACGCGCGCTCCCGGCGCGATGCCGAGCGACGGCCAATGCTTGAGCATCAGCGGCGTCGGAGTGTCCTGGTGGAAGCCGATCTGGTTGTCGGCCCAGCGCTGGTGCCAGAAGTCGGGGTGCATGCGGGCGATGATCCTTTTCGATGGAGCCAAAGCGCTCTGGACGCCGTCATCCCGGCCTTCGCCGGGGACGGCCAGACACACTACTGCGCGTCGCAGGGGCCTTATTCGACCCCCAGCCCCTCAACCTTCTGCCAGCCGCGCGGCAGCAGGCCGCCACGCGTTGCGCGCGCGCCAAGGTACGCATCCAGGTCCTTGAACGACAGCGACATCGTGCGCGTGCCCGACTTCACCACCAGCGTGCCGCCCGGCGCGACGACGGCGACGGCGACCACGCGTTCGGTGCCCAACTTCGCCTTCGGGATGTCGATCAGCTTGTTGCCCTTGCCCTTGTCGAGTTCGGGCAGCTCACCCACCGGGAACGTCAGCAGATGACCGACGTTGGTGACCACGGCGATGCGGTCCTGGTCGACGTCGCCGACCGGCGCCGGCTGCACGACCTTCGCGCCCGGCGTGAGCGAGAGCATCGCCTTGCCGGCCTTGTTGCGGCCGGTGAGGTTCTCGAAACGGGTGACGAAACCGTAGCCGTGGCTCGACGCCAGCACGAAGCGGGTGTCGTTCTCGCCGCTGGCCAGCGCCTGGAACGAGGCGCCCGGTGCCGGCGAGAAGCGGCCGGTCAGCGGTTCGCCATTGCCGCGCGCCGACGGCAGCGAATGCACGACGGTCGAATACGCGCGGCCGGTGGAATCCAGGAACGCGACCTGCTGGGTGCTGCGGCTCTTCACGGCCGACAGCAGTTCGTCGCCGTCGCGATAGCTGAGCGACGCGGCGTCGACGTCGGCGCCCTTCGCCGCGCGCACCCAGCCCTTTTCGCTGAGCACGACGGTCATCGGCTCGCTGGCGACCAGTTCGGTTTCGCTCAGTGCCTGCGCCGCGCCACGGGCGACCAGCGGCGAACGACGCGCGTCGCCGAACTTCTTCGCGTCGGCGAGCAGTTCGTCCTTGATCAGCTTCTTCAACTTGGCGCGGCTGTCGAGCGTGGCGATGATGCGTTCGCGCTCGGCCTTGAGTTCATCCTCTTCGCCGCGGATCTTCATCTCTTCCAGGCGCGCGAGCTGGCGCAGCTTGGTTTCGAGGATGTAGTCGGTCTGGTCCTCGCTCAGGCCGAAGCGCTTCATCAGCACCGGCCTGGGTTCGTCCTCGGCGCGGATGATGCGGATCACTTCGTCGAGGTTGAGGAACGCGACCAGCAAACCTTCCAACAGATGCAGGCGGCGCTCGACCTTGTCCAGGCGATGCTTGAGGCGGCGCGTCACCGTTTCGGTGCGGAAGGCCAGCCATTCGGCCAGCAGCGCCTTCAGGCCCTTGACCTGTGGGCGGCCGTCGCGACCGATGATGTTGAAGTTGACGCGGAAGCTCTTCTCGAGGTCCGTCGTCGCGAACAGATGGCCCATCAGCTGTTCGGCGTCCACGCGGTTGCTGCGCGGAACCAGCACGATGCGCGTGGGGTTGGCGTGGTCGGATTCGTCGCGGATGTCTTCCAGCCACGGCAGCTTCTTCGCTCGCATCTGCGTGGCGATCTGCTCGATCACCTTGCCGGGCGAGGTCTGGTAGGGCAGTGCGGTGATGACGAGGTTGGGGCCGTCTTTCTCGTAGACGGCGCGGGCGCGCACGCTGCCCAGTCCCGTTTCGTACATCTGCAGCAGGTCGGCGGCGGGCGTGATGATCTCCGCCGCCGTCGGGTAGTCCGGACCGCGCACGTGTTCGCACAGGTCGCGCGTGGTCGCGTCGGGATCGTCGAGCAGGCGAACGCACGCGCTGACGACCTCGTTGAGGTTGTGCGGCGGCATGTCGGTGGCCATGCCCACCGCGATGCCCGTGGTGCCGTTGAGCAGCAGGTGCGGCAGGCGCGCCGGCATCCACGACGGTTCTTCCAGCGTGCCGTCGAAGTTCGGCGTCCAGTCCACCGTGCCCTGGCCGAGTTCGCCCAGCAGCACCTCGGCGATCGGCGTCAGCTTGGACTCGGTGTAACGCATCGCCGCGAACGACTTGGGATCGTCGGTCGAACCGAAATTGCCCTGGCCTTCGACCAGCGGATAGCGGTACGAGAACGGCTGGGCCATCAGCACCATCGCCTCGTAGCAGGCGCTGTCGCCATGAGGGTGGTATTTACCGATGACGTCGCCGACGGTGCGCGCGGACTTCTTCGGCTTGGAGGCCGCATTCAGGCCCAGCTCGCTCATCGAATAGATGATGCGGCGCTGCACCGGCTTGAGCCCGTCGCCGAGGAACGGCAGGGCGCGGTCGAGCACCACGTACATCGAGTAATCGAGGTAGGCGCGCTCGGCGTATTCGCGCAGCGGGATCTGTTCGAAGCCGTGGAAGACCGGACGGACGGTATCGTTCATTTAGGCGGGGAGGGCCAGGTAAGTTGCGAATGCGGTGATTCTAAAGCGGTGCGTGCGGGAGCGGCCCGGCGCGCCGCACGGTTCAGCGATGCAGCTCGCCGGCGGCTTCGGGCTGGTAGCGGATCGACAGCACGCGCAGGTGGATCGTGCGTCCGCCCGGCAGCGGCCATTCGATGGAATCGCCCACGTGCAGGCCGAGCAGCGCGCTGCCCACCGGCGCCAGGATCGACACCTTTTCCGCGCTGCCGTCGGCATCGCGCGGGAACACCAGGGTCAGCTCGTGCTCCTCGCCATTGGTTTCGTCGAGGAAACGGGCGGTGGAGTTCATGGTGATGACGTCCGGCGGCATCTGTGCGGGTTCGACGATCGTCGCGCGCTCCAGTTCCGCTTCCAGCGCGGACGTGTCGATGCCCTGCGCGGCCGGGGATTCCAGCAGCGATTCGATGCGCTCCACGTCCAGGCGCGACATCAGCAGCGGGGGCTTGGGTTCGGACATTGCAAATCTCCAAAGCAACGCGGGCGCCGCACCGGGTGCGTCGCCCGCAGAGGAAAATGTCCGGCGACCATAGCCCCGAGCGGCCGGGGCATCAAGCCGACCCTGCCGGAACGGCGACCTTGCGGGCGCTCCGACCGCAGCCGGATGGGCGGGTCGGACCGAATGTGAAAATTTTCGTGACGAGGCGTTGACAAGGCGCCCGTCGCACCGCAACATACGCGGCCTCGCTCGACGAAACACGTCAAGCGTTGCCCAGGTGGCGGAATTGGTAGACGCACTAGTTTCAGGTACTAGCGGGTAAAACCGTGGAGGTTCGAGTCCTCTCCTGGGCACCAACTGATCAAGCTGATCAAAGCACGCTGAATGGCCTTCGGGCCCGGCACAAGAAACCCGCGCACTGCGCGGGTTTTTTGTTTTCCGCGGTTGCCACGAAACGTGTCGTCGATCCGCGCCGCACGCATGCGCGACGAACCCCGCACGAACCGGCGTTCCTGCGCGGCGTTGCGCCCTGTAATCCGCCCAGACATCGCATTCATGCGGATATGCGACCATGCGCAGATGAAACGAAAAGCCTCTGGCTCATCGAAATCCGGTGCCCCGAAGTCGGGCGCCAAGTCCGGCAAGAATCCTTCAGGCAAAGCCGCATCCGCCCCGCGCGGCGGGAAATCCGGAAAGCCGGGCAAGGCCAAAGGCACCTCCGGCGGCGCTCGCAAGCCTTCGCCGCGCCCCGGCTGGATGCCCGAACCGTTGCCGCCCGTGCATCGCGCACGCGGTGGCGCCGCATCGGCCTTCAACGATCCCTACGCCGCGCGCGAGGCCGCCCGTTACGAGCAGCCCATCGCCAGCCGCGAGGTCATCCTGCAGCTGCTGGTACAGGCCGATGGGCCCATGCTCGCCGAGGACCTGGCACAGCATCTGGGCCTGGCCGAACCCGACCGCTTCGACGCACTGGGCAAGCGCCTGGGCGCGATGGTGCGCGACGGCCAGTTGCTGCGTAACCGCATGGGTGAGTTCCTGCCGGCGCAGCAGCTCGACCTCATTCCCGGCGTCGTCATCGCCAACCCCGACGGCTTCGGCTTCCTGCGCCCCGAATCCGGCGGCGGCGACGACCTGTTCCTGCCGCCGATGGAAATGCGCAAGGCGATGCATGGCGATCGCGTGCTCGCGCGCGTCACCGGCGTGGACCGTCGCGGCCGTCGCGAAGGCGCAATCCTGCGCGTGCTCGAACGTCGCCTCAATCGCCTCATCGGCCGCTTCTGCCTGGAGGCGGGCATCAGCTACGTCGTGCCCGACGACCGCCGCATCCAGCGCAACGTGCAGGTGCCGCCGGACGAACGCCTGGGCGCGCAGAGCGGCCAGCTGGTCGTGGTCGAACTGATCGAATCGCCCGACGAACACGGCCCGCAGCGCACGCCGATCGGCCGCGTGCTCGCCGTGCTGGGCGATCGCCTTACCGCGTCGCTCGCGGTGCAGGCGGCGATCCACGGGCACGAGATTCCGCACGAATTCCCGCAGGCCGTGCTCGACGAAGCCGCCGACGTGCCGCTCACCGTGCCGGAAGCCGTCGCGGCGCAGCGCGTGGACTTGCGCGAACTGCCGCTGGTGACCATCGACGGCGAAGACGCGAAGGATTTCGACGACGCGGTGTACTGCGAGCCGAACAAGAACGGATTCCGCCTCGTCGTCGCCATCGCCGACGTCTCGCACTATGTGCGACCCGGCACGCCGCTGGACGATGAAGCGCAGAAGCGCGCCACGTCCGTGTACTTCCCCGGCTTCGTCGTGCCGATGCTGCCGGAGACGCTCTCCAACGGCATCTGCTCGCTCAATCCGAAGGTCGACCGCCTGTGCTTCGTCTGCGACATGCAGATCGATCGCGAAGGCGAAGTCACGAAGTCGAAGTTCTACGAGGCGGTGATGAACTCGCACGCGCGCCTCACCTACACCCAGGTGTGGAACGCGGTCGGCGAGGATGTTCGCGAGGAAGACAGGCAGGACGCCATCGAGCGCATCGGCTCGCTGCTGCCGAACGTGCAGCGCCTGCACCAGCTGTACCAGATCCTCGCCAAGGCGCGCGAACGCCGCGGCGCGATCGAGTTCGAATCCAGCGAAGTGCGCTTCGTGCTCGGCCCGAAGGGCGAGGTCGTGCAGGCCGGCATGCTCCAGCGCAACGATGCGCACAAGCTGATCGAGGAATGCATGATCGCCGCGAACGTGGAGGCGGCGAAATACCTGATGGCCGCGCACGTGCCGTCGCCGTTCCGCATCCACGAGCGCCCGCCGGAGCAGAAGTACGCGGACCTGCTGGAATTCCTGAAGGAGTTCAAGCTGCGCATGCCGCCGTGGGGGCGCGTCGAGCCGCGCGATTTCACCGCGCTGCTGAAGAAGATCCGCGAGCGCGCCGATGCGGCGCTGATCGAGTCGGTGCTGCTGCGCAGCCAGTCGCTGGCGGTGTATTCGCCGGACAACGTCGGCCACTTCGGCTTGGCGCTGGAGGCGTACACGCATTTCACCTCGCCGATCCGTCGCTACCCCGACTTGCTGGTGCATCGCGCGATCAAGTACGCGCTGACCGGTGGGCGGCCCGAGAAGTACCGCTATTCGCCCAGCGAAATGGCGGCGCTCACGCTGCAATGTTCCGAACGCGAACGCCGCGCCGACGAAGCCGAGCGCGAAGTCGACGAGCGTTACCGCGCCGCATGGATGGAACAGCATGTCGGCGGCGAGTTCGAGGGTGTCATCAGCGGCGTGACCAGCTTCGGCCTGTTCGTCGAACTGGACGAGTCCAAGGTCAACGGCCTGATCCACGTCACGCAGCTGCCGCACGACTATTACCAGTTCGATCCGATCCGCAAGACGTTGTCGGGCGAGCGCGCCGGACGCGTGTTCCGGTTGGGCGACCGCGTGCGCATCGTGGTGATGAAGGCCAGCGTCGAGGAGCGGAAGATCGACTTCAAGTTGGCCGAGGACCGCGGCGTGAAGCCGCTGCCGCCGCGCGGGCAGCCTGCGAAGCGGGTGAAGCAGAAGTATTGAGGCCCTCCTGCCGCTGGCATTCCCGGCGAAGGCGGGAATCCTGCGTTCCGCGGCGATGCCGCTTCCGGACGGTGTGACGCCGTGAGGGTTGCATCCCCGCCATCGCGGGGATGAGGGCTTCCGGGCGCCTTGCGCGATCGGGCAGATCCGTTCAGAAAGCCCGGATCCGCGACCCGTCGCACAAAACACTGGACCTGTGCCCGCGCGCGCCCGACGATACCGCTTTTCGGGTGCCCGACGGCGCCCCGTTATCCCGGAACCCCCATGAGCCAGAAACAATGGATCGCCGGCATCAATGCCGTGTCGGCGGCGCTCGAGCACGATGCCGAGCACGTGCGCGAGGTGCTGATCGAAGCCGGCGCGAAGAACCCGCGCATCACCGAGATCGAGAGCAACGCCCGCCGACTCGACATCGACGTGCGCCGCGTCGCGACGCAGGCGCTGGACGGCGTGGTCGGCAATCTGCGCCACCAGGGCGTGGTCGCGCGCTACGCAGCGGCCAAGACGTGGAACGAGAACGAGCTCGAAGCCCTGGTCGAAGCCGCGGAAGGTCGCGCGCTGCTGTTGATCCTCGACGGCGTGCAGGACCCGCACAACCTCGGCGCCTGCCTGCGCAGCGCGGCGGCGGCGGGCGCCACCGCGGTGATCATCCCGAAGGACAAGTCGGTGCAGGTCAACGCGACCGTGCGCAAGACCTCCGCGGGCGCGGCCGACAGCGTCGCCGTCATTCCGGTGACCAACCTGGCCCGTACGATGCGCGACCTGCAGAAGCTCGGCGTGTGGCTGTACGGCCTGGCGGGCGAGGCGGAAACCTCGCTGTACGCGCTTGACCTGAAGGGCAATGTCGGCCTGGTGCTCGGCGGCGAGGCCGACGGCCTGCGCCGGCTCACGCGCGAGAACTGCGACCAGCTGGTGCGCATCCCGATGCCGGGCGGCGACGCGGTGGAAAGCCTGAACGTTTCCGTCGCTGCGGGCGTCACGCTGTTCGAAGTGGTGCGCCAGCGGGCTTAAGCGTGGGCGTGTGGGGACGATAACGCCTGCGGGAAGAGGCATTCGGGGTCGGTAATGGGGGCTGCGCAAACACGGGGAGGGCGTCGCGGTTGGCGGCGATGGCTCGCCTTTGCCGCGTCGTGGCTGCCGGCCGTGGCGATGGCGGTCGCAGGTCCCGTTGCGGGCGTCGGACCGCCGCCGCTTCGCGACTACGTCATCGACGCATGGACCACGCGTAACGGCCTGCCGCACAACTCGCTGCGCGACATCGCGCAGACGCCGGAAGGCCACCTGTGGTTCGCGACCTGGGAAGGCGCGGTCCGCTACAACGGCATCGATTTCAACGTCGTCAGCCGTGGCAGCTCGCCGGGCCTGCGCGACAACGGCATCGGTTCGCTCTACGTCGATCCCGCCGGCCGCCTGTGGCTGAGCGATTCGCGCGGCAACCTCGGGCGCCAGCAGCCGGACGGCCAATGGCGTTTCTGGGAGCGCACGCACGATTGGCCGCAGGCGCTGATCCACGACATGGCGATGGATGGACGCGGCCGCCTGTGGCTGCTGTTCGAGAACCACGGCATGGGGCGCCTGGACCCCGACGACCGCTTCGCCTATTTCCCGCCGCCGAAGGACATCCCGCTCCCGGCGAGTTTCCCGCGGATCGCCATCGACGCCGAAGACCGCCTCTGGGTCGGCACGATGGATGGCCTCGTGGTCCGCCAGGCCGACGGCCGCTGGGAACGGGCACCGTCGCGCTGGAACCTTCCGCCCGGACTGGCCTGGCCGTATCGCGCCGCCGACGGTTCGCTGTGGGTGGTGGCCGACGATCGCGTCTACCGCGTGCAGGGCCTGGATGCGGTGCTGGTGCATCACCTGCCGGGCCTGGGCCACTTCACCGCGATGCTTCGCGACCGCAACGGCGACCTGTGGCTCGGCACGGAAAACCACGGCCTGCTGCGCCTGGGTTCGCACGGTGTCGAACGACTGCACGCCGGCGACGTACTGCCGAACGGGCGCATCGGCAGCCTGCTGGAAGATGCCGAAGGCAACATCTGGGTCGGTGCGAACGGCGGCCTGTTCCGGCTGCGCGAAACGCTGTTCAGCGCGATCACGCGCCGCGACGGCGTCTCGGGCGATTACGTCCGCGCCGTGTTCGAGGACCGCGACGGCGAGCTGTGGATCGGCGGTGGCGGCGGCCTGGACCGCCTCGGCGTGGACGGCCGCATCCGTCATGTCGATGTGCGCGGCAGCGGTCCCGATGCGTTGTCCGTGCTCAGCATCGCGCAGGGCGCGGACGGCGACCTGTGGGTCGGCACCTACGCCGACGGCGTGTTCCGCCTGCGCAATGGGCGCCTGAAGCGCCACTACGCGCAGGACGAAGGCGTGCCGAGCGGGCACGTGCGCGCCATCGCCGTCGACGAGGCGGGCACTGTCTGGGCCGGCACGCGACGCGGCGTGGTGATGCTGGACGAGCAGGGCGCACGCGCGCCGGACGTTGCCGGCCTGCCGCAGGGTCTGATCACCGCGCTGGCGAGCATCGACGGCGCGCTGTGGATCGGCTCGGTGGAGGGCGCGCACGTGCTGCGCGGCGACAAGGTCGAACGCATCGACGTCGATGCAATGGGCGGCGCGCGGTCGGTGTTCGGTTTCCGTAGCGTGCATGGCAATGTGTGGATCGCGACCGATCGCGGCCTGTACCGCTACCGTGAAGGCAGGCTCGCGCGCGTCGGCCTCGAACAGGGGCTGCCGGTGGATGCGGTGTTCCAGCTCGTGCCGGACCGCATCGGCAATGCATGGGTCACCAGCAACCGCGGCGTGCTGCGGTTGCGCATGGAAGCGCTGGACGAAGCCGCGGACGGCAGCTCGACGCCGGTGCCGGGCGAGCGCTACACCGAAGCCGACGGACTGCCCAGCTCGCAGGCGAACGGCAGCTCCTCGCCGTCGGCGATCCTGCGCCGCGACGGAAGCGTGTGGATTCCCACGGCGGCCGGCATCGCGGCGGTGGATCCGGCGCGATTGCAGCGTTACCTCGACCGCCGTCCGCCGCCGACGGTGATCGAGCGCGTCGCGCTAGACGGGCACGACGTTCCGTTCAACGCCCGCACCTCGCTGCCGGGCGGCAAGCGCATCGGCGTGTCGTACGTCGGCCTGAGTTACGTCATGTCCGATCGAATCCGTTACCGCACGCGCCTGGTCGGGCTGGATCGGGACTGGGTCGAACGCGATCGCCAGCGCACCGTCGAATACATGGGCCTGCCGCCGGGCGATTACACGTTGCAGGTCGCCGCCGCGCATCCGGGCGGCCCCTGGACGCAGGACGTGGCGAACTGGTCGTTCACCATCAAGCCGATGTGGTGGCAGCGCAACGACACGCGCGCCGTCGCCGCGCTGCTGATGCTGGTGTGCCTGTGGATGCTGTACCGCTACATGGTGCATCGCTACCGCACGAAGAACGTGCGCCTGGCGCGCCTGGTGAACGAGCGCACGCGCGACCTGCAGGCACAGGCCGAACGCCTGCTCGCGGCCGATCGCGAGCGCGCGCAGCTGCTCGAACGCGTGCGCCGCCAGGCCGTCGCCTACGAACGGCAGGCCCGCGAGGACGCACTCACGGGCCTGCCCAATCGCCGGCGTTTCGATGAAATCCTCACGCGGGACATGGCCGTCTCGCAGCGCGCCGGGCATCCGCTGTGCCTTGCGTTGATCGACCTGGACCACTTCAAGCGCATCAACGACGCGCATTCGCACGCCGTCGGCGATGCGGTGCTGCGCGAGGCGGCGATCGTGTTCGCGGCCGGCAGTCGCGCCGCCGATCTGCTCGCGCGACTGGGCGGCGAGGAGTTCGCGCTGTTGTTGCCCGACACGACGCTGGATGAAGCCATCACCATCTGCGAGCGCATGCAGGAGAAGTTCCAGACGCATGCGCTGTGGGCCGGCGTGCACGGCCTGCGCGTGACCTTCAGCGTGGGCATCGCGGAGTGCCGCTTCGACGACACGCCGGCGCGCCTGATGGAGCGCGCGGACGCGGCGATGTACCGCGCGAAGAACCAGGGGCGCAACATCATCTGCGTGGATGCCAATCCGCCCGAAGCGCGCCTGTAACCGCGCTGTAAACGCCGGTCTCGGCATGACGGCGCGGTGCGAAGGGCATGTGGAATAATTGCGTCCAACAGGAAGCGGGGACGACCCCGCCGCTCCAATCGCACCCGGGGACGGCCCCATCGCACTGGAGACTGCAATGCCCTGGATCCTTCTCGTTCTCGCCGGCCTGTTCGAAGTGGGCTGGGCGATCGGCCTGAAATACACCGACGGCTTCACGAAGCTGTGGCCCACCGTGGGCACCGTCGCCGCGATGATGATCAGCCTTGGATTGCTCGGCATCGCGATGAAGTCGTTGCCAGTCGGCACGGCGTATGCGATCTGGGTCGGCGTCGGCGCGGTCGGCACCGTGATCCTGGGCATCGTGCTGTTCCAGGAACCCACCAATGCGCTGCGACTGGTCAGCGTCGGCCTGATCGTCGCCGGCCTCGTCGGGCTGAAGCTGGCGTCGCCTTGAGCGACGTTATCCCGGTGAAACGGGGAGCCAGCTCCCGTAATCCGGGTAAGCGAAGCGCGCCCGGGTGAGTTCGCGACCTGCGTCCCCCGGGTGGGCTGCGCTCACCCGGGTTACGACCGCAGATGCTCTCATGTCATCGGACGATCAGAACGCCCGGCTGATGGTGAAGCTGCCGAACACCGGCGTCTCCTTCTGTCCGTCGAATTCGCGCGTGCCGTGGTACCGCGCCAGGGCGAACTTCCATCGGTTGAACATCACCGCCACGCCGTAGCCCACGTTGGCCACGGCATGGCGCTTGTCCACGCTGTGGCTGTCGCGAAAGGCATTGCCGTCCAGCGTGATGTCCCACAGCACCCAGCGCGTGTCCATCGTCAGGAACAGGTGCGCGCCGGGCGTGTACTGGCTCTGCGGCTGCCGCGTGGGCGCGGTGTTCTCGCCGGCCGGACGCAGCGGCGTGCTGCCGAAATCGTCGGGCAGGTTGCGGCCGAAACGCACTTCGGCGCCGGCGTTGGCATAGGTGGCCAGGTTGCCGAAGCTGCCGCCGTAATGCGCGATGGCATCCCATGCCCAGCCCCGCGCGCCGTCGTTGGGTGAGAAACGCTGCATGCGCTCATGGACGATGCGGAAGACCGGTTCGTTCTCCAGCTGGTTGTCCCAGCCGCGGAACTTCTCGCTGCCGGTGATCTGGTGCACGGCGTCCTGTGCCTGCTTGCCCAGCGCGGCCGGGCCGACGATGCCGAACTGCAACTGCGTCGTGCGCAGACGGTCGCCTTCACGCGCGTTGTAGCCCAGGCCGACGAGCAGCGCGGCCGCGTAGGGCCGGTCGTCCTCGATCAGGTCGGCGCGACTGAAGTCGGTGGGCGTGAAGATGCCCTGGGCGAAGGTCGCGATCATGTTCTGCTGCTCGAACGTCTCTGGCTGCAGCGCTTCCAGATGGCGGTTCACCCAGCGCGCCAGGCGCGGGATGCAGGGATCGTCGGTGTAGTCGCGCAGGTTCGGCGAGACCAGCGTGAGCTGCACGCCGTTGCTGTAGCCCTGGTCCTGCCCGCCGAGCAGGTCGTTGTCGACGCGCAGGTTGACGATGGGCGGCAGGCGCGTGGGGCCGCTGGTGCAATCGGCGCGGCCGGCCGCCTGGGCGGCACCGGCGAAGGCGCACAGGAAGACGGCCGGAAACAGCCATCCGGAACGGTTCATGGGAGATATCCAGTCCTGCGACGGCCGGCGCGGTCACGGACGCGCGCAGGCCGAAAGTGGGGGCGAAAGGATCGCACTGACGATGGCGTCGCCGCGATGCCCGGCGTGCGACGGAGCATTCCAGCAACGTTTCCTTAAAACGGTTTCAAACGCCCGTGCTCATCGCACTGCTGCGCGATTGTCGTGGAGCGTGGGCATGAGCGGAACGTCCGGGCGACACGACAGCGCGTTGCGTCGCGCGAAACAATGCGGCCCGGTGCGGGCGTCGCGTCAGGCCCTGGGAACCACGCGCGCCGGGTTGCCGGCGACCGTCGCGCCGGCCGGCACGTCGCGCGTGACCACGCTTCCGGCACCGATCAGCGCATCGTCGCCGATCGTCACCCCCGGCAGCACGATGGCGCCGCCGCCGATCCACACGTTGCGGCCGATGCGCACGGGTTTGCCGAATTCCCATCCTTCGCGGCGCTGGGCCGGATCGCGCGGATGGTCGGCCGTATAGATCTGCACGGCGGGGCCGATCTGCGTGCCCTCGCCGATGTCCACGCGCACTACGTCGAGGATCACGCAGTCGAAATTGAGGAAAACGCCGCGCCCCAGGTGCACGTTGAAGCCGTAGTCGCAGTGGAAGGGTGGGCGGATCTCGCTGCCTTCGCCGGCCGCGCCGAGGCCTTCGGCCAGCAGGCAATGGCGCTGCGCCGGCGTCATGCCCAGCGCGGCGTTGTAGCGCACCAGCCACTCGCGCGTGGCGGCCTGTGCCGCCTGGATCTGCGCGTCGTCGGCGCGATACAGCTCGCCGGCGAGCATGCGCTGCATCGGCGTGCGCGCATCGGTCACGGCGCCGCCACCGGCGGCACGGGCGAGGGCCACGCGTTGACGATGCGGCAGAACAGCTGCGCGGTGCGCTCGGTGTCGTACACGGCCGAGTGCTGTTCGTCGCTGTTCCACGACAGCCCGGCCGCCTGTACCGCGCGCGCCAGCACCGTCTGCCCGTAGGCGACGCCGGCAAGGCTCACCGTGTCGAAGACACTGAAGGGATGGAACGGATTGCGCTTGTGCCCGCTGCGCGCGACGGCCGCGTTGAGGAAGTTCAGGTCGAAATGCGCGTTGTGCCCGACCAGGATCGCGCGCTGGCAGCCGTGCTTCTTCAACGCGGCGCGCACCGGGGCGAAGACGGTCTCCAGCGCGACGCGCTCGGTCTTCGCGTCGCGGAAGGGATGGTCGATGTCGATGCCGGTGACTTCAAGCGACTTGGGATCGATCTCCAGCCCCGGTGCGGGCACGACGTGGCTGCTGGTGATCTCGCCGACGAACAGCAGGCCGTTCTCGTCGATGTCGATCGGCGCCACGGCGATCTCGAGCAGCGCGTGGCGATTCCAGTCGAAACCGCCGGTTTCCACGTCCACCACCACCGGCAGGAAGCCGCGGAATCGCGAGGAAAGGCGGGCGGGTGGGGCGGGTGCGTCGGGGTTGTGCATGCCGCAAAGGTTAGCAGACGAGGCAAATCCGGCCGCTGTGACGCGCTCGTCAGACCAGCACCACACCCACGCCGCGCATCTGTTCGAGCAATGCTCGTCCCTGTTCAACGAACGCGGCCACATCCGCGTGCCCGGCTTCGATCGCCAGCGCTTCCAGTTGCGCGCGCCCGCTCAGGCCGGGCGATTCGTCCAGTCGCTGCAACAGCCGGAACGCCAGCGGACTCAGCTGGGAGAACCGTACCTCGCCGTCGGGTCCGCGACGCACGAGCAGCAACGTGGGTTCAACCGGTGGAACCTGCGGCAGGTGGTCCGGCCCGATGCGATGCACCGGCCACGCGTACGCCAGCGGCCACGCCAGCGGCGACACGACGGGCACGCCTTCCAGCAGGTCGCCGCGCGGATCGACGTCGGGCAACGGCGCATCGCTGATCTGCAATGCCAGCTCGACCCATTCGTAATGCGCCAGTTCGCCGGCGAATGGCGGCAGCGTCGGTGCCTGGTCGTCGCGCGCATCGAGGAAGCGCAGCAACTCGCGGCCGAGTTCGGGAAACAGCGGTGTCTGCGCACGGTGCACGCGGAGGAAATCGCGGACGAGCGCACGCCAGTCCGCATCGCCCAGCACCTGCTTCAGCACCGGGAACGTGCCGGCCAGCAGGCTCTCGACGTTGTTGAACACCAGGTCGCGATAGATCGCCATGCGGCGATCCTCGACTCCGTCCGGCGCCGGTGCGGCCTGCGGGTCGCGCAGATGGCGCGTGAGGGCGAGCTGCTGTGCGTGCAGGCGCGAGGGCGCGTCAGCCATGGGCATGCGTGTGCGATGCGGGCGCGTTCTGGCGCATGACGCGGCGCACCGTGGCCAATTCGCCGAGCAATTCGGCGTAGGGCGGGATGTTGAAGTCGCGCTCCAGCAACGTCGGGCGCGCGCCGAAGCGGCGATAGGCATCGCCCAGCAGCGACCACACCGCGTCCTTCACCGGCGCGCCGTGCGTGTCGACCTTGAGGTCGTCGGCTTCGTCGAAGTGGCCGGCGACGTGGAAGCAGGCGATGCGGTGCGCGGGCATCGCGTCGAGGAAGGCCTGCGGATCGTAGCGATGGTTGATCGCGTTGACGTAGACGTTGTTGATGTCCAGGAGCAGGTCGCAGTCGGCCTCGGCCAGCACCGCGTTGATGAACGCCGCTTCGTCCAGCGCGTGCTGGCCGCGATCGGCCGGCATCGCCGCGTAGTACGAGACGTTCTCCACCGCGATCCGGCGGCCGACGATGTCCTGCGTCTGGCGGATGCGGGCAGCGACGTGGTGCACGGCCTCTTCGGTGAACGGCAACGGCAGCAGATCGTAGAGCTGGCCGTCGTCGCTGCAGTAGCTCAGGTGTTCGCTGTAGAGCGCGACGTGGTGGCGGTCGAGGAAACGCCGCACGCGCGCGAGGAAGGTTTCGTCCAGCGGCGCGAAGCCGCCGAGCGACAGCGACAGGCCGTGGCAGGAGATCGTGTGGCGCGCGCTGAGCTCGTCCAGCGCATCGCCCAGCGTGCCGCCCACGCCGATCCAGTTTTCCGGGGCGCATTCCAGGAAATCGAAATCGTCCGGCGCAGCATTGCGCAGCGGGCCCAACAGGGCCCGCCGCAGTCCGAGTCCGACCGAATGCTCAGGAAGCGTCATGCCTGCCGCGAATAGCCCGCACATGGTGTGCGGGCGCGCGAAGGGCTCGCACTCAAGCCATTCCGCCGCACTTGCCTTCGCCGCACTTGCCTTCCATCTTGTCGCCCTTCTTCGCCTTGAGTTCGTCGGCGGAGAGGAAGCCGTCCTTGTTCGCGTCGTGCGTGGCGAACTTGCTGGTATCGCCGTTGTGCGCCGCGCCGAATTCGGCCTGCGACACCTTGCCGTCCTTGTCGGTGTCCATCTTCTCGAGGCCGCACTTGCCTTCGGCCGCCTTCGTGCCTTCGCCTGCGCTGACCATGTAGCCCGAAGCCAGGTCGGTCATGGCGAACGCCGAACCCGAAAGGGCGATGCCACCGGCCAGGGCGGCGCCGGCGACGAGGACGACGGTCTTGCTGGTCTTGCTGGACATGAGTGAACTCCTGTACGCGATGCGGGGGAACCCGCGGAGAGTGGCCCGGACTCCGAGCCTGGGAACGATGACAGGGACGAGGATAGCGATCAGTGAAATCCGCATTCGTGTGACGCAGTGCAGCACGCGGTGGGAGCGGTGGGCGTCGCGATGGAAGCGGTTTCTTCGTGCCCGCCGTGCAGCGCGACTGTGCGCAATCCGGTGGGCCGTGGCATGGGCCATCAGTCGTGGGCGCGGGTGCCCGATGCGCCGGAAGGACGTGGAAACGGGGCGAAGCGTGGAAAGCGGGCGCACAAACGAAGAACGAGCCCATGCGGACTCGTTCTTCGTTCAGCGTGTCGCGGGTGCGGCCGTTACGGCGCCGCCGTCGTCGAGCTGCTGTCACGCTTTTCCCGCGGCGGCAGGGCTTCCTCGCCGCGCACCAGGAACCACACGTTCTCTGCGATGTTCGTGGCGTGGTCGCCGATGCGCTCGATGTTCTTGGCCATGAACAGCAGGTGCGTGCACGGCGTGATGCTGCGCGCGTCTTCCATCATGTAGGTGAGCAGTTCGCGGAACAGCGCGGTGTAGGCGACATCGAGGTCGGCGTCGCGCGCCCGCACGCGCTGGGCGAGTTCGACGTTGTTGTCGCGATAGGCCACCAGCACGTCGCGCACCTGCTGCACGGCCAGCGTGCCGATCGCGTGCAGCCCGCTCACGTGCGGCAGCGGGGGCGAGAGGTTCAGCGCGAGCGAGCGCTTGGCAACGTTCGCCGCGTAGTCGCCCACGCGTTCGATGTCGGACGCGATGCGGATCGCGGCGAGGATCTCGCGCAGGTCGCGCGCCATTGGCCCGCGCAGCGCGAGCTTCATGACATCGTGGCTGACCTCGGTTTCCAGCGCGTCGATCGCCTCGTCGTTGGCGATGATGCGTTCGGCGGCCTTGTCGTCGCGGCGCTGGACCACGTCGAGCGCGGCCTCCAGCTGCGATGCGGCCATCTCGCCCATGCGCAGGGTCTCGTTGAGCAGCCTTCGCTGCTCGTCGTCGTAGCTCTTGACGATGTGGTCGTGCATTTGGGTGCTCATGGGTGTGGTGTCCGTCTCAGTGCTTCATCAAGCGCTCGGTTGCCATCCATGGCGCGATGCATCCGGCTTCGGGTCGCCCGGCCCGGCCATCCATGGCCGGTCGTTCGGCAGGCCGCGCGCCAGTGGCGCGCAAGCGGCCTGCCTCACCCAAACCGTCCGGTGATGTAATCCTCGGTCTGCTGCTTGCTCGGATTGGAGAAGATCGTCTCCGTCGCGGCGTGTTCGATCAGGTCGCCCAGGTACATGAAGGCGGTGAAGTCCGACACGCGCGCGGCCTGCTGCATGTTGTGGGTCACGATCACGATCGTGTAGTCCTTCTTCAACTCCTCGACCAGCTGCTCGATGCGGCTGGTGGAAATCGGGTCCAGCGCGGACGTCGGCTCGTCGAGCAGAAGCACGTCCGGGCGCAGGGCGACGGCGCGCGCGATGCACAGGCGCTGCTGCTGGCCGCCGGACAGGCCCAGTGCGCTGGAACCCAGCTTGTCCTTCACCTCGTCCCACAGTGCGCCCTGGCGCAGCGCGTGTTCGACGCGCGAATCCATCTCCGACTTGGACAGCTTCTCGTGGTGGCGGATGCCGTAGGCGACGTTCTCGTAGATCGTCATCGGGAACGGCACCGGCTTCTGGAACACCATGCCGACCTTGCTGCGCAGGCGGTTCATCGGATAGCGCGAGTCCAGGATGTTCTCGCCGTCCAGGATCACCTCGCCGCGCGCTTCCAGCTTCGGATACAGCGCGTAGATGCGGTTGAAGATGCGCAGCAGCGTGGACTTGCCGCAGCCGGACGGGCCGATCAACGCGGTGACGCGCTTTTCCGGCATCTCCAGGTTGATGTCCTTCAATGCATGGAACTTGTCGTAGTAGAAGTTCAGGCCGCGTGCGGCGAGCTTCACGGGCGCGGCGGCCGCCGCAGCGGTGTTGCGCTCCGGCGTGGCGAGGGAGATGCGGGCGTCGTTCATGGCGGAGGTCCGCTGGACATTCGGGGTGGTGAGGTCAGTCATGGCTGATCCGGTTGCGCAGCACGATGGCGCGCGCGACGAGGCTGATGAGGAGGACGAAGATGGTGAGCACGAGCGCGCCGGCCCAGGCCAGCACCTGCCACGATTCGTACGGGCTGCCGGCGAACTGGTTCATCACCACCGGCACGGAGGCCATCGGCTGCAGCACGTTGGTCGACCAGTACTGGTTGCCGAAGGCGGTGAACAACAGCGGCGCGGTTTCGCCGGAAATGCGGGCCAGCGCCAGCAGCACGCCGGTGACGATGCCCGCCGACGCGCTGCGGTAGAGCACCTGCACGATGACCTTCCACTGCGGCACGCCCAGCGACAGCGCCGCTTCGCGCATCTGCGCCGGCACCAGGCGCAGCATCTCGTCGGTGGTGCGCACCACCACCGGCAGGACGATGAAGGCCAGCGAGATCGCACCGGCCAGCGCGGAGAAGTTGCCGCCGGTCTGCATCACCACCAGGGTGTAGACGAACAGGCCCAGCACGATCGACGGCGCCGACAGCAGGATGTCGTTGACGAAGCGCACCACCGTGCCGAACTTGCGCGCGTGGCCGTACTCGGCGAGCCAGGTGCCTGCCGCGATGCCCAGCGGCGTGCCGATGAGGATGGCGATGACGCACATCACGGCGCTGCCGAAGAAGGCGTTCATCAGGCCGCCTTCCTGCATCGGCGGCGGCGTGTTCTGCGTGAACAGCGCCCAGTTGATGCCGCCGATGCCCTTGGCGATCAGCGTCCACAGGATCCAGCCCAGGAAGAACAGGCCGAACAGCGCGGCCGCGCACGCCAGCAGGAGCGAGACGGTGTTGACGATGCGGCGACGGCGATACAGCGCGTCGGCGACGGCGAACTCGCGCGCGGTCTTGACCGACATCGTTGTCGAGGAGCGCGTGCTCATCAGTTGCCCTCCTTGCGGGCGAGCTTGAGCAGCATGAAGCGCGCGATGGCGAGCACCACGAAGGTCACGATGAACAGCACGAAGCCCAGCAGCAGCAGCGCGGAGCGGTAGGTCTCGGTCGCCTCGCCGAAGTCGTTGGCGATCAGCGCGGCGATGGTGGTGCCCGGCTCCAGCAGCGAGGCGGAGAAGTTCACGCTGTTGCCGATGACGAAGGCCACCGCCATCGTTTCGCCCAGCGCACGGCCAAGGCCGAGGAAGATGCCGCCGATCACCGCCGAGCGCGTGTAGGGCAGCACGATGTCCCAGCTCACTTCCCATTTGGTGGAACCCAGCGCGTAGGCCGATTCCTTCAGGCGCGTGGGCACGGTGAGGAACACCTCGCGCATCACCGAGGAGATGAACGGGATCACCATGATCGCCAGCACGACACCGGCGGTGAGCATGCCGATGCCCAGCGGCGGGCCCTGGAAGAGGGCGCCGATCACCGGCAGCGTGCCGACGTGGTCGTTGAGCCAGGGCGTGACGTACTCGGTCATCACCGGCACCAGCACGAACAGGCCCCACATGCCGTAGATGATGGAAGGAATGCCGGCGAGCAGTTCGATCGCCGTGCCGATGGGGCCGCGCGCCCAGCGCGGCGCGACTTCGGTCAGGAAGAAGGCGATGCCGAAACTCACCGGCACCGCGATCAGCATCGCGATGAGTGCGGTGACGACCGTGCCGTAGATCGGCACGAGCGCGCCGTAGCGGTTCTCGACCGGGTTCCATTCGGTGCTGAAGAAGAAGCTCAGGCCTTCGGTGGCGAGGACGTCGCGGCCGCCCCAGAGCATCGACAGCGCCGCGCTGGCGAGCGCGACGAGCACGAAGATCACCGTACCGGTGAGGACGTAGCGGAACAGCTTGTCGTTGCGCGCGTCCTTGTGGTCGCGCGACTTCGGGAGTTCGGCAGCGGTGAGGGAAGTGGCGTTCATGAGTGGCTTCGTGTGGTCCTGCTGTCGTTCCCGCTTCGTGCTGTCGTTCCCGCGAAGGCGGGAATCCAACTGTCCGACGCATCACGCTCTACGGAAGACCAGATCGATCCGGAGAGTTGGATCCCCGCCTTCGCGGGGATGACGGCTTCCTTTTCGAACATCTGGTCGGCCTGGATCCCTGCCTTCGCCGGGACGACGCAGCGGCAAAGGCGCTCGCGTTGCACGCGAGCGCGCCGCTGCGTCACTTGAACTCCGCCGCCCAGTACGCTTCGACCTGCTGCACCAGCGCCGGCGGCAGCGGGACGTAGTCCAGCGCCTGCGCCTGCGTCTGGCCCTGTTCGAAGGCCCACTTGAAGAACTCGCGCGTATCGGCCGAACGCTTGGCGTCCTTCGGCGTCTTGTACATGAGGATGAAATTGGTCGCGGTGATCGGCCAGGCCTGCTCGCCGGCGGCGTTCGTGATGACCAGGTTGAAGTCCTTCGCGCTGCCCCAGTCGGCGCCGGAGGCGGCGGCCTGGAAGGTCTCGGCGCTCGGCAGCACCCAGTTGCCCGCCGCATTCTGCAGCGAGGCGAAGGACATCTTGTTCTGCAGCGCGTACGCGAGTTCGACGTAACCGATCGAACCCTTGATCTGCTTCACGTAGGAGGCGACGCCTTCGTTGCCCTTGCCGCCCACGCCGCCCGGCCACTGCACCGAGGTGCCTTCGCCGACCTTCGACTTCCACTCCGGCGACACCTTCGACAGGTAGTTGGTGAAGTTGAACGTGGTGCCCGAACCGTCGGAGCGGTGGACGATGTTGATCTTGGTGGACGGCAGCGCCAGGCCGGGGTTCACCGCGGCGATGGCCGGATCGTTCCAGGTGGCGATCTTGCCGGCGAAGATGTCGGCCAGCAGCGGGCCGGTGAGGCGCAGCTTGCCCGGCTCGATGCCTTCGATGTTCACCACCGGCACCACGCCGCCGATGGCCGACGGGAACTGGCCCAGGCCCGCGGTCGCGAGTTCATCCGAGGACAGCGGCTTGTCGGAGGAACCGAAGTCCACCGTGCCGGCCTTGATCTGCGCGATGCCGCCGCCGGAGCCGATGGACTGGTAGTTCACCTTCGCGCCGGTGGCCTTGTTGTAGTCGTCGGACCACTTGGAAATCAGCGGATAGATGAAGGTCGCGCCGGCGCCGGTGATCTGGGCGGCGACCTTGTCGCCGGCCGGTGCGCCCGCGGCGGGTGCGCCGGTGTCGGCGGCCGTGGTCTGCGGGTTGGCGTTGTCGCCGGCGGGCTTGCAGGCCGCGACGGTCAGGGCGATGGCGAAGGCGAGGGCGGCAATGCGGGCCGTCGACGGGTTCATGCGCAGCTCCAAGGGGGAGGATTCCGGCCTGCTGGCCGGGCTGGCGCCATTTGATGATTCTTTTGTTACAGCCCAATGACATCCAGTCGTCACATTTCTGCAATGCGGTCGTGGCGGGGTCGGGCGACCGCTGCTGGCGGCGTGGATCGCGCGGTGGCGGGGGTTTTGCGCGGAGGCGGCGCGAGCCGGCCCTCATAGCCCGGGTAAGCGAAGCGCACCCGGGACCCGTCAAGGCTTCGGCCGCGCCACCCCGGGTGCGCTGCGCTTACCGGGGCTACACGAGCTGGCCATCCAGTGTCCGGACCTCGCGCATCAGTTCTCCTGCATGGCGCTCCGGGCTCCCGAGCGCGCGACCCGCACGCGCTATCGGAAACGAAGAAGGCGGGCCAATGGCCCGCCTTCCGTTGACGCCTGAACCCTCAAGGGGATCAGTAGTTCATGTTCGTCGACCAGTACGTCTCGATCTGCTTCACCAGCGCGTCCGGCAGCGGGACGTAGTCCAGCGCCTTGGCCTGCGTGTCGCCGTTGGCGTAGACCCAGCGGAAGAATTCCTTGGCGTTCTTGGCGCCGGCGGCGTTCTTGGGCTGCTTGTACATCAGGATGAAGTTGGTGGCGGTGATCGGCCAGGAGTTCGCACCCGGGGCGTTGGTCATCACCAGGTAGAAGTCCTTCGCGTTGCCCCAATCGGCGCTGGCGGCGGCGGCCGAGAAGCTCTCGTCCGACGGCAGCACGAAGTTGCCCGCGGCGTTCTTCAGGCGCGAGTACGACATCTTGTTCTGCAGCGCGTAGGACAGCTCGACGTAGCCGATGCCGCCGACGATCTGCTTCACGTACGCGGCGACGCCTTCGTTGCCCTTGCCGCCGATGCCCACCGGCCACTTCACCGACGTGCCTTCACCGACCTTCGTCTTCCACTCCGGCGACACCTTGGAGAGGTAGTTGACGAAGTTGAACGTGGTGCCCGAACCGTCCGAACGATGCACGACGGTGATCTTGCGGTCCGGCAGCTGCACGCCGCCGTTGATCGCGGCGATCGCCGGGTCGTTCCACTTGGTGATCTTGCCCAGGAAGATGTTGGCCAGCGTGTCGCCGTCCAGCTTCAGGGCGCCGGAGGCGATGCCCGGCACGTTGACGACCGGCACCACGCCGCCGATCACCGACGGGAACTGCGCAAGGCCGGCCTGGGCGAGTTCTTCCGGCTTCATCGGGGCGTCGGAGGAACCGAAGTCGACCGTCGCGGCCTTGATCTGCGCGATGCCGCCGCCGGAACCGATGGACTGGTAGTTCACCTTCTTGCCGGCGGCCTTGTTGTAGTCGGCCGACCACTTCGACATGACCGGGTAGACGAACGACGCGCCGGCGCCGGTGACGTCGGCGGCCTGCGCACTCATGGCGACGGTGCCGGCCAGCGCGAGCGCGGCGAGGCGGAACTGGATGGACTTGAACACGATGCTCTCCTGGAGTGACGACGGGCCGTGCCCGTACGTGGCGCATTTGACGACCGTTGGATGACAGCGCCGGGACGGGTGTGTGACAGCGGTGTTACGCAGAAGCGGTCATCCCCGCGAAGGTGGGGATCCCACTGCCCGAACCATCACGGGTGCGGATGGTTGGATTCCCGCCTTCGCGGGAATGACGGCTGGAAAGAGGGAATGACGGCGACAAAAAAACGGGCGCGGCCGAAGGACCGCGCCCGGAGGTTCACAAAGGGGAGAGAGACGGAACCGTGGAAGCTTCGATTACCAGTAGAACTGCATGCGGGCTTCGAAGATGTTCGGGTTGTCGTCGACCTTGCGGTTGACGAGCTGGTTCTGGTCGGCCGGGTTGACCAGGCCGGTGGCCGGGGTGCGGGCCATGAACTTGGAGCTGTCGACCATCACGTAGTTCAGCATGAACTTGAAGTTCGAACGCCAGTACCAGTTCACGCCGACCGTCCAGGTGTCCATCTGGCCGCCCAGCACGCCGTCGACGGCCGCCGCTGCAGTCGGTGCGGTCGGCGGAACGACGGTGCCATCGTCAAGGTCGATCGAGTCGAAGCGCGCGCCGACCTGCCACATGCCGGTGGCGGGCTCGTCGGGCAGCGGGGTGGTCGGCGTGCCTTCCTTGTAGCCCCAGGTCTCGCCGGTGATGTTCCACAGGCCGCTGACGTACCAGCTGTTGCCGTCGAAGTTGTGCGACTGGCGCGGATTGCCGTTGTCGTAGCGCTCCACCTTCGTCTGCATGTACTCGCCCTGGATCTTCACCGGGCCGGTGACGTACATCGCTTCGGCGCCGATGGTCTTCTGGCGGTCGGTGTTGGTCATGTTGCCGGTGTCGACCAGGCGCGTGCCGGCGAGGTCGGCGCCCGGACGGGCGCGCAGGCGGACCGTGTCCTGGAAGGTGTCGTAATCCACGTACGACAGGCCCAGGTGGAAGATGTTGCCCTTGTCGTTGATCGGCGCCCAGTTGCCGCGGATGCCGTAGCCCGGGCCGTGCGGCGTCGGAGCCGGATGCTCGGTCAGCTCACGCGTGAAGTAGCTGGCGGTGAAGCCCCAGTCGTTGGTGCCGTAGCGGTACTGGCCGCCCAGGCGACGGGCGATGCCGAAGGTGTTGGTGACCAGGCCCTTGGCGATGAAGTCGTTGTTCTTGGTCGAGGACAGCTCTTCCATGCTGTTGGGCTGCTTGAACTGGCCCAGCACGAAGTAGTGGTTCGAATCGCCGCGGATCTTGTACTTGGCGTTGACGTCCAGCCACTTGTCGGCCTTGGCGTCATAGCCCACGACCCACTCGAAGTTGCCCGGGCCCTTGCCCTTGAGCACCAGCTCGGCGCGGCGCAGCTCGTTGTCGCTGTCGCGGCCGTCCAGCGTGTCGCCACCGACGTTGAGGTCGGCGAAGTCGCTGTCGAAGTAGTTGTAGTCGGCCTGGACCAGGCCTTCGAAGGAAACTTCGGAGTTGCCGATCACGTCGAGCGCGATCTCGGCATGCGCGGCCGGCGCGACGAGCGCGGCGAGCAGCGCGACGGACAGGGTGCTGCGGGACAGTTTCATGGACGTAGCCCTTGGGGCGCAGTGAGAAGACGCTGCGCAGGCTAGGTCGTGAAAGTTGCGTAAATGTGACAGCGCTGACTTATTTCGCTGCGATGACGCGGGGATGACGAAGCCGCCGATGGGCGGCGGGTTCGTGAATCAGGCGGGTTTGGTAGCCCCGGGCAAGCGGAGCGCACCCGGGGTCGCGTCAAGGTTTCGGGTGCGTCTGGAACCCATCTGGATTTTCGTCGCGATCAGCAACGGCGTGAGCACGGCACTGCACCGCCACCAGTGCCGCGTCCCCTCCGTTGCCCCTCGCCCCAACCCTCTCCCGGCGGGTGAGGGCTCAAAGCCTCAACCCCTGACCGGATCCGGCTCGCCCGGCGTCTTGTCCGGGTAGCGGCAGATATCGCGGATCGCGCAGTGCGGGCAGTCGGGCTTGCGCGCCTTGCACACGTAGCGGCCGTGCAGGATCAGCCAGTGGTGCGCGTCGTGAAGGTACTGCGGCGGGACGACCTTCAGCAGCCCGTCCTCGACCGCGCGCACCGTCTTGCCCGGCGCCAGCCCCGTGCGGTTGGCGACGCGGAAGATGTGCGTGTCGACCGCCATCGTCGGCTCGCCGAACGCGGTGTTGAGCACCACGTTCGCCGTCTTGCGGCCGACGCCGGGAAGCGCTTCGAGCGCGTCGCGATCGCGCGGGACTTCACCGCCGTGGTGTTCGATCAGCTGCTGCGCCATCGCGACGACATTGGCAGCCTTGGTGTTGTACAGGCCGATGGTCGAGATATACGGCTTGAGTCCTTCCACGCCCAGCTTCGCGATCTTCTGCGGCGTGTTCGCGACGGGAAAGAGCTTGCGCGTGGCCTTGTTGACGCCGACGTCGGTCGCCTGCGCCGACAGCGTCACCGCCACCAGCAACTCGTACGCAGTGGTGTACTCGAGTTCGGTCTTCGGCGCGGGGTTGAGCGCCTTCAGTCGCGCGAACATCGCGTCGATTTCCGCGCCGGACAGGCGGCTGGCGCTTCGCGCGCGTTTCGTCGCGGGTTTCTTCGGAGCGAACTTCTTCGTCGCGACCTTCTTCGTCGCGGCCTTCTTCTTCGTTGCGACAGGCGTCATGGCTTGTGGCGTTGCGCGGCCTTCTCGCGTGCACGCGCAAGCGCGGCGGCGGCGGCCGAGGGCAGGGCGGATGGCGTGGGGGTCGCGATCTCGTTCACCGGCGGCGACTCGCGTTTTTCCGCGCGTTCGCGTGCCCGGCGCTCCAGGCGCGCAGCGCGTGCGCGAAACCGTTCGCGCGCGGCGAGTGCGGTGATGCGTGCCGCGCGCGCTTCGTGAAGGCGCGCGCGGCATTCGTCCTTGCAGCCGACGCATTCGATGTCGCGATCGAGCAGTCCCGCTTCGATCGCACCGTCCACATCGTCCACGCGCAACGCGGCGTTGATCGCGTGCGCGGCGACGCCGCGCGGATCGACGCAACCGCACACGCAGGCGACGGACGCGTCGTGCATCACTGGCCGCTGAAGTTCGGCTTGCGGCGTTCGAGGAAGGCGGTGGTGCCTTCGCGCATGTCCTGCGTGGCGAACATCAGGCCGAACTGCGCGGTCTCGTATTCCAGGCCTTCCTCGATGCCGCATTCGCCGCCGACGTTGACGCAGTCCAGCACGCCGCGCAGTGCGAGCGGCGCGGAGTTCGCGATCTGCTCGGCGAGCTTCATCGTTTCGGCTTCCAGCTCCGCCGCAGGCACAACGCGGTTGACGATGCCCAGCTCGCGCGCACGCGCCGCGTCGATGGGGGCGCCGACCAGGCACAGCTCCAGCGTCGCCGCGCGGCCGGCCAGCCGCAGCAGGCGCTGGGTGCCGCCGAAGCCGGGGATCAGACCGAGGTTGATCTCCGGCTGGCCGACCTTGGCCGTGTCGGCCGCGATGCGCAGGTGGCAGCCCATCGCCAGCTCCAGGCCGCCGCCCAGCGCGAAGCCGTTGATCATGCCGATGACCGGCTTGGGCATCTTCTCGACCCGGCGCATCAGCTTCTGGCCGCGCAGCGAGAAGTCGCGGCCCTGGACCGGGGTCAGCCCGTTCATCTCGGCGATGTCCGCGCCGGCGACGAAGGCCTTGGGGCCGGCGCCGGTCAGGACGACGCAGCGGACCGCCGGATCGGCCGCGGCAGCCTCGAAGGCCGCCAGCAGGGCGTCCAGGGTCGCGGCATTGAGCGCATTCAGCTTGTCGGGGCGGTTGACGGTAACGACGCGGACGGCGCCGCGGTCGGCGGTGGTGACGGGCGTTTCGGACATGGAGAAGGCGGGTCCAGAAGGCTGGGGAATGGGCGAAATTAACGTGCCGGCGGGGCCCGGAACTTCGGCCCGGAGACGCTGTCTGAGCCGTTCGGCGTCAGTGGCGATTAAGCACGGGCGCCGGTATCCTAGCGCGTCCATCCGGGTCCATTCGACCGGTGCGGGCCTTATCACTAAGGAGCGGTAGTCCCGCCCCGA